>Ga0209681_1000342_pt1 | contig 11959 bp, 4 predicted proteins | sample WorMetLIZISLAND2_3_FD_187416 | JGI IMG/M metagenome (GOLD analysis project Ga0209681, IMG submission 187416) | Marine gutless worms symbiont microbial communities from Max Planck institute for Marine Microbiology, Germany - Olavius clavatus LIZARD... ... | reverse complement strand
TCTCTGGACAGGAAGCCAGTGCAACTGGCGAAGAACTGGCGAGATGTGGTCCCCTCGTCTAGTTCCGCTGAGAACCGAGCGGCGGCATTCTGGACGGACTGAACTTTGCTGATGAGGCTGTGAGGCAGGCCGTACAGCAATGAATTACAATAGTCCAGGTGATTTGATATGAACGCCTGGACTAGTGTTCTGGCTGCTTCATGTATCAGTGATCTGAGCACTGGGCGGAGTTGGCACAGGTGGTAGTGACAGGTAAACCAGTAAGAGTAGTGTTATAAAAAGCTTTTCAAACATGGCACATGACTATGGATTCAAATGTGCCAAAATGACATTTTTGTGAAAAAAATGATGCTATGTACAACAAAAAAGTTGGTCAAAAACTTGACAGAACATTAACTTACACAACCTGTTAACAAGTGAGTTTTGCAAGAGGTTGAAGTTAAACACAAACATACCATGGATTAGACATACCGTGGATTAGACATACCGTGGATTAGACATACCATGGACCATGGATTAGACATACCGTGTACCGTGGATTAGACATACCGTGGATTAGACATATCGTGGATTAGACATACCATGCATTAGACATACCGTGGATTAGACATACCATGGATTAGACATACCGTGGATTAGACATACCGTGGATTAGACATACCGTGGATTAGACATACCGTGGATTAGTAGCATTCATAATGTCGAGACGTGACCTGTCGGCACTTGCAATGTCAACAGAGTCGGCGATATCAGCAGACAGCCTTTTTACATACTTATCAAGCCAGACGTCCCACAATGCACTGTTTTGTGTAGTCAGGTCATCGGCTGTCATTCCCTGGATACAAGATATCATTAGGGCTGCCGAGAGTACTCGAGTACGACTCGAGTAGAAAACTACTCGTTAGCGGCAGCCCTAGATATCATAACGGCTGCCAACATTATGAGCTAACACTGTATATGACATTACGTTTTCATGTACTCTATGTCTACTGTTCTCCAAACAAATGATCCAGGATATTGCCAAATTACTTTTTCGAACGCACACCATGGGTTAAACCGGGTATTCTAGTAGCATTCTACCTAGATAAACTACAACAAATTGCTGGAGTGATATTTTTGACATGCTGGATGCCATTCCGTCGCTCGTGATCTTCAGACAGCGTCTCAAGACATTTCTCTTTCACATGTCATATCCGGACCTGGTCATCTGATTTGCTGCACTGCTTTATTCACCTGTGGACCTTGCGATAACTTGTGTTATTTAGGCCACACTAAAAAATCCTGCTGATGATGATGATGATTCCTGATAATAAAACAATAATGTCAGAACACTAAACACTGGTCTTGACACCGAAATAATGACTTCTAATGAGAACTCACGCAGGCAACATCGATTTCATTCGTACTGAAAACTGAAAAGGACATAGGACCAAAAGTGTTCCAGTGCCCCAGTCTTCAACACTCCAATTTTACATCAGTAAAAAGCATCTATTAGCATTTAGTAGCAGTGTGAATCAGTACGAAAATGAGAATACGGCTTAACAAAAATTTACACACACCTTAAGGATAGCCAGTTTTTCTATCCGCTGCATCTCAGTCAAAACCTGTTGATAATATCTCCCCATCTGTTGCAACAACTCTGGGTTTGACTGCATCATCGACAAGAGCATTGCAGTCTGCCTGCACAGCAAACAGCAGACATGAATTATGCTTTACTTAGTCATCATCAACATCATTACAGACATTCCTAAAGTAGCTATTGCTACGTCTACACTAGTACTCAGTGTAAAATAAATAGATCAGGATATGACGGTAGATCAGAAATGTCTTAGATGCCGCCTGAAGACCATAAGTGAAGGCACACATGTGATGACAGGTTCATTCTTTACGCTGGTGCCAGAAACTAGAAAAAGCCCATCTTCACACTGTATACAAACTGTATACAGATGGAAGGAGAATACTGTCAGACAGTTGAAAAAAGGTGACATGAGCCTAATGCATTGCTTTGACAAATGGAGCTGTCAGAGTACCAGCCATAAACTAGTTACGTCATAGTGCGGTCACATATAATTTATTGTTTTTTTAGCTAAATAACTACATATAAATGCTGAGAATTAACATGAAGAGTAAAGTTAACATAAACAGGGAATGTTGAAACATAATTAATAAACGCTGGGGGCTCAAGGCAGGTATTCTAATAGATGGCAGGTGTCCAATAAATGGTGGGTCTCTTTTAAATGCTGGGGTTTCGAAGTCCGTGTTCTCTGGCATTTATTAGAAGTTTTATGGTATTTCTTATTCCACGGATAACTCAAGTTTCTTCGGTTATTCTGAGTTCATAAAACTGGGCGTTAGACGAACAATGTTCCACATTGTCAATGACTGACAGTGCATGCAGACTAAGGTCAGTGGCAGCCTACGTCAACTACAACTGCCTAACAGGATCTTTCTAACATCAAGCATGCCACAAACGCATAAATAATCACAAATGAAAACAATCTCACCGTGGGTCCATGCCAGGAGCACAGGCGCTCTGAAGCTCTTCCAAAGTGGCACACTGCTGCATTAAATAGCTCTTGACATCTGCCACACTCTCTGACACATTTCCTGACAGTTGTAGACGAGATAGGCCACGAAATGTATTAGTGAAGTCGGCGCCAGACTGCTGCATAGTCTCCAGTAGTGACTCTATCAGTTCACTGAAGTTATAATACGAACACATACACAGACCAATGTACTATATACCAATAAATTCTATTGCATTTACACCGTGATATTGTACTACATTACCACTTGTTGTAATTTTTGTTAACTGACCAATATACTGATCAGTGTCCAGCAGGGTATCCAGAAAGTGAACTTTCTGGTAATTGTTGAAGCACATATATCACATATCACAGGGTGGATTGTGTTATTAAACCAATAAAATCAAAATAATGAGAAAGCTCATTGAAAAATCTCATCAATCACTGACAGACTGATCATCTTGGACTTTGTAAGATTTTTCGGTAATTAATTTTAAAAATTTTTTGTCTCTTTCTTTGTTAATTTTCTGTTTTCTATCTGTGACAGACTATTGGATTGAGCAGAGTTTAACGCCCCACCCGACACAGTATAGGTCATTTCGGAGGCGGTCTTCACAGCTAATCACTTGACTGTTACTGACTAAGCACAATACCATTTTTTGCACACTGTAGTCTTATCGCAGTGAATGCCTAAATTACTTTTGTACCAAATGTCAGCAACACATTATCAGGATGCACTGAGGTAATCGCTTTCAGAACACAGAAGTTGCTGACTGTAACAGTCTGAATTTATCTGTCAAACAAACACTGTCAAAGTGGAACTGTACATGTGGACATAAGCCTTTCTTTGTCTCAGAGTGAAGCCACACTTAGGCTGAGCCGATGAGGAGCCACCCTGATCCCAACTCAGATTTGCAATAACAACAATCTGCCACCTACTGGTCAAAGAACACGTGCTATCACATTGACTAACGACATTTGGTGGTAACATTAGCTGACTGTTAATGGGGACAACCTCTACTGAGGTGATGAAACGACACACTCAACAAATCACCAATTGTAATAATTATTGCCGTGTTTAGGGCCTCACTGGTAGGCAAAGAAAAGAGAGATTGCAAGGGGCTGCAAACGACGTCCATCTGTCAAAAGCTCCATTTGTAAGACTGACAAAGAAACAAGGGCAAAGCAAAGGCCACAAGAAAAATAGGATTACAACAAACCAAATAGCTGTTAATTCTATCAGCACAGTTGGCTGAAACAAAGGGAATGGAATGTTCGAAACAAATTATTGTAAAAATACGTACAGAAAAAAAAACAGTCCTAAAATTTGAACTGCAAATGACGTATGACCTAAATGGCTACATGGCTCACGGAAGATCACATGGCTGAGTCTGACATTAATGAATCTCATGAATGCTTTGTCAGCTAATGGATCATATTCATATACTGTTACCAGTAATAAACTGAAACAAAAATAATCTAATAAATCAGTACATGCAATTAATCTCAATAAATACAAATATTAGAAAAAAATAGTACTATATATACCGATCAGTGTCCAGACTGAGATTCAGCAGGCCAAGCTAAAACACAGGTGCAAAATGTCGATTGATAGAAAAAATGTAATCCTTATATCAGTACAATTATACAGAGAAGTCTAAAGGTTTACACCCTCAAACTCAAATTATTAATTTACAACAGAAATATCTTTAATGACAATTTAATGGCATATAATTCTGCAAAAAGGCATGCTTAGAACTGTAGTAAGCTTTTGAAATAATACCTGTCCATCTGTCAAAAGTGTAAGTGGAAATGTAGTGGAAACAATTTATGCAGCTGAACACTAACTAGTATAAGTATGAGTAGTTGTCGGATTAAAAAAAATATTCAGTGTGTTCAACTGTGACTATTCTGTCACAGAAAGCTAACAAAGTTAGTATTGGGTGCCACAATTTGAAGGCACAATTATTGTCAAAGTCTTGGCTTTTAGTCACTAAGACCACACTAAAATCTTTTTCCTAAAACCGCCCAGGCTCCTAAAATGTTGTAAGTAGATTAATTTTCTGCTGCAATTCTACCCACACAGTCTATGTTCTTGTGGAAACTTCTTGCCATTTTTCATATTCTATCCCATACAAATAGTTCAATAATCAATTGATTAATAATAATAACTGTAATCTCCTTTCACACAATACTGTCACTTTTACTGTCATCACAGCAAGTTATGCAAGTGCTGCAATAGCTATCATTGAGACCACAAGCATGTCTGTCTATTATGCACTAGAATTGTGTCAAAATGATGTAAGCTGGAATCATGAGGTCTTCATTGTCGGACAGTCCCAGGAGCAGTTTTTTCAGATAAGGTTTGTCTAGAAATTCACAAAGGGTTTACCCCAAATGAGAGTTTTAAATGAAAGGAGGTCAAGAAAGTGGTGACTTCTGGTTTTTAAGCTGCCATGTCTCTGAAATAGTGCAAGATACAACCATGGTTATTATTGATCACTAACAGGAGGTCACATACACATTTCTGATTGCTATCAAAATCAATAACAATAACAATAATCTGATTTATAAATTGCCATGCGGTCATAACTTCAGAGCAGCTGGGTTCAACAACGTTTAGTGACTCTGAATGGCTACTACACACTTTATTGCATTGTATGTGTTTTTTGGAGCCCACCACATACCACACAAATTTAAATGAAGACATTTGCACAATTTCCTGAAAATGGGCATCAAACAATAATGGGTTGCTTCACTCCAAGCACTTGCTTAACATCCATGTTTTATGCTATTGTCATTGCTATTTGCTGAATGGCATCAATGGCAATGAATTATATCTGTATGTGCTATACGTTTGTATAGATTAATGGGCACAGGCAGGATAATGGTTACTTACAGTAACCAGTCCCGGTTACTTACAGTAACCAGTCTACAGCGAACTGCATTTGATTCATGTTACTCCGGGTTTCAACAGGTTCCCCAAAAGTAAACTCCTGGGAATTGTTGCAGCAGAACTTATCACCAGACCAACATTGTCAAATTGCTATAGGATGAATGCAATATTACAACTAACTAGTAACTCACTATACAAACAACTAAGAACTAGCTTCTACCTTCTTCCGCATGCACTGCATATAATGCCTCTGAAATGTGTCGTCGAAAGACTTAACGGCGTTCAATAACCGCTCCATCGGAGCCAACAGAAACAGAGCCTCAGCCAATTTCACACAATTCCATTTACATATCTCTGGCTGCTTGTTGAATGCATACCTACCACCATTATCTGTACACAAAAATACACCACAAGCTGTGAAATAAAACACTGAAAACTGCCCAGTTTTCACAGAAGATGCAGCAGCAGGTTTCTTACAGACTGGATGGTTTTCCTGTCACCAAACCAATAGCATCAAAGCACTGAAAGAACTACACTGTGGCTCAAAAAACGTCCCACTTTGTCATTTGCTGTAACTTCAATATGCAATTTCCAGTAAGAATAAGAAACTCATAGCTATAAAATGCATGTAGCCATCCTCAAGTTGTTTCACTTTTACTTATTTAACTTTAGCTATAAATCCAACATGGTGGTATGGACCCTTTTCATAATTTTATGCGCGCATGCGCATACCTGTTTCCGTCGGGCAAAAGTGATACGCGTAATGTAAACAAACGATTCCTTCGAACAAACTCCACATTCCACTAGATAGTCCAACAAACGTTTCTTAGTGAACGACTTACTGTTTACATTTTAATCGAGTCTTTTTTAGTTTTTGCAGATCTCTATATCGATACATTACATTTTTGCCCGACAGAAGTAGCTAATTTGCATATTACGTGAAAATCCCCTATTGCATCATTCACACGCCACTGCAGTGTTTGTGAACAGGGCTTTTAGCAATGAAGATAAGACTTATGCACTGTACTAATGCACATATAAAGTTACACATCACTGGCATGCCAATATGTGACAAAAGGCTGGCAAGTAACTGATAGTAACCCGAAGCATTGCAGACATGTGATGAGTTATACTGATCCATGAATCCATAAGGTCCGTAGTCAATAGTCAGTCCAAGTATGCTCATGTTATCCGTGTTCAACACCCTACAAAAATAAAAAGCAAGCAGAACTCATGTAAATATACGGCAAGTAAATTTGATACCATTGGTTGAATAACAGGAAGTCATCTGGCCTGGAAAAACCTGCTTTGGCAATTAACAAAGTTCACTTTTGGGATTTGGAAACAAACTAATCTGGAGAAACTCTGATAAAAATGGACATTTGAACAAAAAATGAAAGCAGTACATATTTTTGGCAATAGTAAATCCAAGTTTGATTCAGTACAAATACATATAAAAAAGCAACAGCAAAAAACGGACAGCACAAAATTCTGACTTGTTCAGTTCACTTTCTCACAGATCATTGGAGTAGGAGTCAGTTTTTGGATCTTTCACCTGTCAGGTCTGTAAAGTGATGTGCATCTGGAAGTTGGCACCTAACTTTTAGTCATACAGCCTCTCCTGGTGTCAGCAATTGCACATTTTATAATTGAGATATTGCTGAAGTCACATAAAAATTAACCGACAAAGGCACAACTCACCCGTGACAGAAGCCAATACACTGCCATCGTGCCACCAACACTGCAGTCCGACGAACAACTTCCTGAAAAAACTCCAGATACATTTCTGTACCTCTGTCATCAGCATACTTGTTCCATATCTACAGTAATGTATTACATCACTCCTGCATCACTGCAATACAACACTGCCATAAAACTTGTCATATCAGTACAGTATAGAAACAAACAGTTACTTGTACAAATACTGACCTTGAATAATCTTTAAAAAGACCTTCAAAAACTGCCTCAATTTTAGTTAGAGTTCCATTACACTGCAGTTGCTAATTCTAATATGAATATTGTCATTCAATGTACAACTTTGAATGCCATTTTACAGCAGTGTAAAAATAGTGAAAGCATCTACTAACGGCAACCGTTATCCTTTAACATCTGTTGATAAATGAGAAATGAATATGGTCAATAACAAACAAGGCAGCTACAGAAAGTCACTCACAAACTTACAAGCAAAATGAGCACAGAGACAATGGTGGTCTAATAAGTACCTGTGGGTAGAAGTTCCTAATAACATAGTCAGCAAGTTGCCTAACGATGTCTGGTCGACCAGCACTGGGACCTTCCCGGCCGGATTCTCGGTCCGGTCCTTTACAGACTTGAAATGAACCGAATCTGTGCCATGGCAACAAAGCAAACAAAGTCACATGTACTACAATCTAGAGCCTGTGCTGAATGTTTGCTGCTTACTACAACTATCAGCTTGTTACAAGTGAGATGCAGAATCAAGCCAACAACTTGCAATTAATAAGACCTATCCCTTGAACTCTGACATGTTCACTATCTACTGAAGCTACCACAAGTCCAGGCATTTGTCTCGACGTGGCTGGACTACTGCAACTCACTGCTATGAATGGGACATTCCCACTTTATCATGTTGGATAATACCATATACCAAGTTTTTGCTTTGGTATGCAACAGATGGAAAGCAAAAAGCCATAAATTAACAGGAAATTAGCTGTAGAAACCGTAAATGACAACACTAGCAGACCAGAATAAGCATATAACTCTGTAATATTGGCTATGTTTACCGGATAAATGACTGTGCAATACGAGTGATGACTGCACACTGTTCACTGATTGGGTTTCCACTGTAAAATATATCTCTGATGACAGTAGAGTCGGATGTTATGCAGCAGCCTGCACGAGTTGTTGGAATGCCGAGATAATGCATTGCCTAGCAGACAATAGACCATTGTCAACAAGACGACCCACAGAGAGTGCACACCAAGGCTGTTCAAATATTAGCCAGTATGTAGTCGCTATCTGTAATTTTGTCACAAGTCACACTTGTCACCATAAGTACATCCAGTAAATAAGTCAGTCAAGCCAATATCTGTCCCGTCCATGCATCAAACTCGCATAATAACACATCCTTGAATGAGGACATAAAACACCAGTAAATTTAATAAATTCTGCACTAAACTATACCAATGGCAAAGCAATTTATACTGAACTGACTAATGCATTAAAATGTATTTTTACTCTTAAATTTCTAAATGCAAATCTTCGTTAAAATTAATGAAATTACTATCTTGGATATATCAAAATTTCGCTTCGGGTCCTCCATAGCTAAGGGCTACCATAGCTAATGTGATGATACGTTTTTGTGCTAAGTAGTCTTAATTAAGTTACGTTCAGATTGGCGATCCGTGTCCCTAACCCTAACCCCAACCCTATCCCTAACCATACCCCTATCCCTATCCCTAACCCTATCCGTAACCCTTAGCTATGGCGGCCCTTAGCTATGGCGGCCACTAGCTATGGCGGGCCGCCCCCAAAATTTCTGAGTGCAGTAGTCCTTAGGCCTAAGTACTTGAGTAAATATTCATATGTGACCAAAACAGTGCAGGTAAAATGAGGCAAAACTGAATAACTGATTAATTCTCATATGCAGACACTGAATAGATGACCATATTTACGTATCAATTAATCCACAGTCCACTCTACTAACTTTTGTCTCTCTGATGACAGAAGTGTCAAGACTTTACGTAGCAACTGCACAGGTTCTGTGTTGGAATGCAGAGATGACGCATTGCCAATCAGACAATAAAGCCAAACAAAGTAAACCTGGTCTTGCAGACAGTAATTCAGACTGAACACCTCACTGTGATTATGCAAACTGTGGGTTTAGTGCTGGTGTGGCTAATGAAAGCTACTGTCTCTTTTTCTATTTCGCCCTTTAAAAATTTGGGACCATGTGCAGTGTGTGCAGCTAAACAGAGAGTGAACTTAACCAAGCATGCATTAATGTGGAGCCAACTATACTAACAAAAACTTACACAAAAGATAGCATTTTTTAAAACAAATTTTAGAGATGCAGCTTCTAACCTCACTACAGAGAAATTCACGAATACTTGATCGAAGCACTTTCCGTCCATCAGCAGTGCGTGAGTAAGGTGTTTTGCCTGCTCCCTTTAACTGAACTTCCCACCGCTCATTTCTCCTGTTGATTACTTCACCAAGGTAGCTGCAGTAAACATTGCAGAATATCAGCAGTACTTGTTACAGTAATAAAACTTAACAATAAACAATATACAAATGTTAAAAACAGTTTACAATTACTTTTCAGCACGAGATTCAATAACCCATTTAAAGCAACAGGACCAAGAAACAAACATTTTGTAAATGAAAAGTCAGTTAGGGAATAAAAACACCATCATCTAATACAAGTGCAATATCAATACAAGCACATTTTACTGAAATAGCTGCACTTTGAGTACGATGGTGCTGTTTTCATCCAGTTTACAGTCTGTATATGACAGCCACTTATACTACAGTGTACCAATATGTCAGGCACAGCTGAAATTGACAGATTTATTTACTTATTTACTTAAAAATATTGTTGTACATGATACAGCAGAAAATGTAAGTTAACTTTTTCCTAGAAAACAATGTAAAAAAACAACCTGGTGGCTTAATATTGCATGGCAACAGTTGCAAGGGACAAAATAATAATAGTCATAAATTCAAACTGTGAAAAAAGAGTCATTTCAATGGCTCTTGCTACAGCGGGAGGGAGCCCCGACTGGTTACGTTCACTGTTCATGAGACTGTGCACTGCAGCTGTGCTGTGTCCAAGCAAATAGGCTTACCTATTGCCAGTACCAGTGCAATGATCAGTGAGTGATACTTATGAACATTTATGAACATGCAAGGCTTAAGCAATTCCAAGAGATTGGAATATCCAAAATGTAAGTGCATGAGGCCCTGCTAACACCGTGCTTTAGAAAAGCAAGGCGTTAGGTTCAGATCAGCGATCTGAACTTAACAGGTGCCAAAATTGATAGCTGCTCAGATCGGCGATCCTTATCCCTATCGCTAACCCTTCCTGATCTGAACCTAACAATTTTTCCTTCAATTCCTTGCCTAGTTTCAGGTCGCCGATCTGAACCTATAATTATCCTTTACTGCCTTTAGGAAATGGAAAATTCCAGACAACACAAGATCTGATAGCTACAAACAAATCTGCTACTCACCATTATGCAAAGCAGCTATTGAGAAAAAAACTGAATTCATACAGGAGGACATCTTAAATGTCAGCTGTAGGCTAAGCAAATAAAACTGCTGTGCTAGAAACTTATCTGCTGTAATGTATTTTAAATGTCAATAAAACTGATGTTGATGTACATTTCACTAAATTAATACATCAGTTCATGCTGATTAGCATCACGGTTTGCAAGTCAAAAATTTCGGATAAAAATAACAAGCTTCTATTGAGTTATAGGAATTTATTTCAGGGTCCACTATTTATCTGCACAAAGACTACACTCACGTTCTCAGTATATGCTTGAAAACTAAACAACACAGTGAAACATACATGGCAGCACCATCTCCAAGCTGACCAGCAAAATATCCAAACTGATGTCCACAGTAACAGTGTGCTGCAGTTTCCGAGCCCGGCAGCAGACGGTTGCCAGAAAAAAATTCAGCAAATTCAGTCCTGCTAAGTTCACTTTCTGGCAGACCAAGCAGCCCCATTGCATCAGTGGAGTAAATAACAGTTTTGGGGCTTTTCACCGGAGTTGTTGAGACTTTGGAAAAGCAGGCTCCTCTCACCTGTCTTTGAGACGTGTCATAAGACTCGTCCACAGGTAATTCTCTCAATGCTATGTTGTCAAATGTCAACGTTTCGAGTGTGACATCAGACGGCAGCCCATCAGTTGCATACTCAGCCATTCCACATCTGCATGAAGCTGCAAATATAGGTGAAAATATGCCGGATCCCTGTTGACCCACAGCACGAATTTTACTTATAATACCTCGATACATTAATTTTGCAATTGCATATGTTTATCGTTTGTTTACTTTCGCTTAGGAGATTTAAAATTACATATTCTACATTTTGCGCCTGAAAGCTAGTGCTGAGCAAATTTAAACATTTACAGATACCGTAAGCTGAGTGACAACCAGAGTTGTTCATGGGTTCATTTTTCATCACACGACACGGGGTCGACCAGACTCATGGATAACTCTGGCTTCAAAATTTGGACGTATTCTTACGTCCACCTCTGGATTTTGGACGTATTTGGCGATTTTTTTGGGCGTAATATACGTCCATACGTCCACTAACGGAAGCCCTGTGTTCCCGTTGCACCAGATTGCCCGCGTTGGGCGTCAACGAGCGCATGGACCAAGCTATTCGGCCGTGAAATTATTTTCGAAGAATTCCAACCTATTTGCACACGGTACCTGATCGTTACAGACAGACAGACGGACAGACGAAAGCAATCTCATAACCGCGCTCTGCGCTAGCATCGCGCAGTAAAAAACGAAAAAAAACCCTCGAAAGTCCAAAATATAGGCC
>Ga0209681_1000340_pt1 | contig 11972 bp, 13 predicted proteins | sample WorMetLIZISLAND2_3_FD_187416 | JGI IMG/M metagenome (GOLD analysis project Ga0209681, IMG submission 187416) | Marine gutless worms symbiont microbial communities from Max Planck institute for Marine Microbiology, Germany - Olavius clavatus LIZARD... ... | reverse complement strand
CAGACCCAAAGAAAACCCTGACCTGCAGTGATAATTGACCGGTCTATGCAATGTGTATGGAATGGTTGATGGCAGACATTGTAAGTGCTGCATAGTTACTTATATCAGTCTGTATAGCTGCTGGTCACATGACATGTTTCAGTAAATGCTTCACCACGTTAGAACTGTGCTGATCAGTGTAGGGCTTACAATTCATTTTTTGCTCTTTAAAAACAGTCGCCTTTGACATTAAACTGGTGTTGATTGCCACCTGTCCATTCATCAAAAGTAGTCCCATGGCCAAAGTAGTCCTAAGGCGGTGGTGATTAAGCTGTTTCTTTACACGCAAAAAAAATAAGTGCTGAAACGACAGCACTTAGAAAGTGCTGTTGTGCTTTCGACACTTAAAGTGCTGATTTCGGTGTACGGGTGCTGTATTTGTAGCACTTAGCGATAGCACTTATTAAGTGTTGGAGTTGAAACGTTATATTCGCACGGATTATTTCCTTGAACGAGTCCGCCTAACCACCGATCCATTTACTCCATAGGGCAGTTTAGGCACTAGCCCAAAACTCGTCCTTCGGCTGTTAGGCTTAAGCCTATGAGTTAGCAGCATTGGCCTTAGCCTACCGATATTGAAAATTCCTGCAGAACGTTTCGTAGGCCTATTATTTGCGTTGTAGTTAAAATCGATCAGGTAAAACGTATACTGCAAGCGAGCTAAATGCGCTGTGAACGTTGAATTTCTTGTTGCCTATGCCTACTTCGTGTCGATACACGATGATGTTCACCTTTCAGTGATCATTGTAAGCGCAAATATGTTACTTATTTATTTCGGTTCCCTTTTTGTGACCGTGTTTCCTTTTCCGGTTGAACAGCTAATGGTGGGTGTTTTGATTTGAACAATTTTGAAGCAAAGTAATAATATCTGGAGCAATCACGAGGTTCGCAAACAACTACCTACAACTAATGGTGGTAATCTTTTGAATAATGTCGTACACTTGCTATGTTTGTAAACAGGTGATCCCGGGTGACGTGCGAGGTGTATTTTCTCATCTTAGGTCCGTTCACTACGTGTGTGAATTGCCTGGTGTAATTTTGAAGTGTGGCCAGGGTGATTGTGTCCGTTGTTATAGTACCTTTCATTCGTTAGGTCGTCATCTACGCACAGAACACCCTCAGCCCAGTTCAACAGTTAGTGGGCCGTCGACTCAGGATGACTGCGAAGCAGATGCTGTCGTACCTGAGTCTGATATTATGGCTACTACTTCGCACGGCCTACATCAGTCACATCAACCAGTAGAATGTGATGGTGGCATTGCAGCAGCAGCTTTTGTGTCTAGCCTACTGTCGTCGTCATCAATTACTCAGAGGACTGTGCAGTCGGTTGTTGAACATGCTAGTACTTTAGTTACTGAAATTGTCCAGGATATTACGAATGATGTTGTAAGTACACTGAAATCTGCTTCAGCTGTAAACAGTGATGTATGTGACAACTTGGTGAACAGATTGCAGCAGTATGGTAAGCCTTTTGATATGATTAATACTCAGCACAAACGGAATTCTTACTTTCGGGAACATTATGGTATGGTGGAAGCCAGATCGATATTTCTTGGTAACAGGTATGACCAGTCTTTAGACACATCCACTGGTTCAGTGAGGCAAATCATCAAGCGCGATACTTTTCAGTATGTTCCTATTGTGAAACTGCTTGCTTTGTTGTTGAGTGATGATAGTGTTCTGGCTGAAAGTATGCGTGACAACTGTTCCCATGATGGTGTAATGCGTGATTTCTGTGATGGTATGTTGTACAGAAGCAACGCTCTGTTTGCAGAAGACAAGTCGGCACTACAGTTATGTTTATATTATGATGAATGTGAAGTTGTTAATCCTCTAGGTTCCCGTAGAGGCATACATAAAATTGGATTCATCTATATGTCTTTGCGTAGCCTGAGACCCGTGTTCAATTCTTGTCTGAAGAATATTCACATTGTTACTGCATTTAACAGTATTGATCGCTGTAAATATGGATTTAACAGAATTCTGGCACCTCTTGTGGAGGACTTGCAGTTGTTGGAGCAGGGTGTGGATTTAACTCTACGTGATGGCAGAGTTATCCACCGGCGTGGCACGGTTGTTCAAATTGCTGGTGATAATTTGGGCTTGAATCAGTTGTGCGGATTCGTGGAAAGTTTTTCTGCTATGCATTATTGCAGAATTTGCACTATCAGCAAAGATGTTTCTCGTGAAACAGACAAAGATAATTCTTTGACATTGCGTAGCAAAGCTCAGTACTCCGAGCAGTTGGAGCAGGTGCAAAACGGCCGTTTGACAACTAGAGATTGTGGTATAAAAGGTAGCTGTTTGCTAAACAAGCTGAAATATTTTCATGTGGTTGAAAATGTGACTGTTGACCCAATGCATGACATTTTAGAGGGTCTGGCACCATATGAGCTGAAGCTGATTTTGTGCAGCTTTATTTTTGACAGGCAATATTTTTCTCTTCAGCTGTTAAATGCTCGTGTTGCTAGCTTTGACTATGGTGTCACTGACAGCAGGAACAAGCCGACATTGCTTACACTGGCTGAACTCCGGGACCAACAGAAGCATAACTTGAACCAGAAGGCAGCTCAGATGCTGTGCTTAGTCAAAATCCTACCGTTTTTGATTGGTGACAGGGTTCCTGTTGGCGACCCGATGTGGAGTCTCTACCTGCTGCTGAGAGATATCATGGATTTGGTGTTTGCTGATACTTGTACTGTGGGTGACAGTGTGTATTTGAAGTGCAAAGTTGACGATCACCATTCTCTTTTCAGGTCTCTCTTTCCAGACAGAAATATGCTGCCGAAGCATCACATGTTGGTGCACTATCCGTTTGTCATGCGACAGGTGGGTCCACTTTCAAAATGTTCTGGTATGCGTTTTGAAGCAAAGCACAACGAGTCGAAGCGACTTTGTGGCATTGTTTGTTGTTTTAAAGACATATGCAAAACAGTTGTGTATCGACACCAGATGAGTCAGTGTATTCGACTCGCAGCGGGTAATTGTGCGTCGTACAAAGTATCCGTTTGTAAGGTTTCAACTAGCACAGTTAATGAACTGCCACAGGCAGAATGTGACGTTGTCTTGTCATCTGTTCCAGGTCTGAAGAGATATGATGACATTTCACATGCTTTTGTTGTTGAGGTGTGTGGGACTGAATACAGAAATAATATGATTATTGTTGTTGCTGCAGGTGATGAACCGGATTTTGTCAGAATTATTCGATGCATTTTTGTTACTGAGGATACTGTGTACTTTGTGTGTCAGAATTTAAAGGTCATGTATTACGACTGTCACTTGCATGCCTATGTTGTAGAACAGGATGAGGGACTGCGAGCAGTGGATCACCGTTGTCTGAAATACTACAAGCCACTGTCTGTTCGTCGAATGTTTGATTCGACCCGTGAACATGTTGCATTTCCATAGTTATTTAATTTTGTGTGAACTACAGTATGTGCAGGAACAAGGCAGTCAGCTATGGCATGATGATCATTGTGAATGATTGCCTTTGAATATTATAATTACGGATGTACCGGATATCCGGTTCCGGTTCCTGTTGGCCAGATATCCGGCCATTTTTTCAAATCCGGTTCCGGGCAAAATGGAACCAGCAACAGGATAGTGCTAGGTCGTTTTTGGCAGTTAGTTCACCCAGCAAATCGTGATGTTTTGTCTAAAATGATATACAGTTTCTCAATTCAACTCGCGTTTATTTGAAAACAGTAGCCGAAAACCCAAAACATATACAGGGATGAGGAGGTAAACTTGAAATACACTTCCAGACTCATTACAATGTCGGGGCTTGTTGCCGATGATAGTAACAAGATGTCACGGTAAAACAAAACCACAGAAATGTGCAAAATTACCATCACTAAAATGTGGTTCCACGGGCTTCTTGCAGAGACAGACAGTAATATCTGAGTTTTATGGTGCCACACTACTGCGTACATCACACGTTCCATACTATGACCTGTCTGCTCCAGATATCCGGTTCCGGCCGGATTTTAAAAATTGCTATCCGGTGCATCTGTAACTTTTCTTGTTTTGTATTGATTGTGCCACAGTTAAATTTTTATGACTGTGGAAGGACAGTTGTGTTGCTCTAATTTGCACTTAGTGTCTGATCGTGAACTGTTCTGAGGTTTACTGCATTCATAATTATATGACAAATATAGACATTGGACATGATGCACTCATAGGAGAATGTGTATAAAATGGTAGTGTTTTCGTTCCCACTGCTTTTGTGTTTGTGTTTTTTTTCTTAGCACCTTGTCATAATGATGCTGAAGGTCTGCAATGGAAATCGAAAGCTCTATGCACTGGTATCGAGCACTGCAGAAGAGTTCCTTGACAAAGGTACCTTAATTTTATTGCAGCCTTTCAGAAATGTTTCGTTGTCGTGTCAGCTTTTGTTTTGAACACAAAAGCCATTTGTAGCTCATACTAAATTGTATAGGTTTCTGTGTCAAACACAACAAGATCACGAGGTGCAAAATTATTGGTAAAATAAAATTCGTACCAGTCACTTTTCGAGTAAAGTTATTATGCCTCTGTCATGCTAGTGACATTACTGTAAACATTTTGGCAGATTTTGCTAAAATGTTTAAGTAGGCCTTTTTGAGAAGTGCTACAAGGAACAGTTGATTAAATTGTAAGTTGTTTAGGATCACTGTCTGGGTCCAGAATTTTTTTGAAGGATTATGCCATGGGGTAATGAGCAGCCTTGGTGGAGGTCTGCACTGTGTGAGTGCTTTCCTAATTTCATGAATTGATACTGACGCATGATTTTAGTGTACACTGCAGTGACCAAACATTGCTGGCTGTAACCATAATATTTATTTGCAGTTGAAAAGTTCTTAAAGTTGTCGGATGAATACTCAATGGTGTTGGAGGAGGATGGTTGTGAACTTCCGCGGGAGGTTTTGGAGGACGTGTTCAAGACAGAGGAGAAGGTGGGAGTCATCATGTTCCTCAGTCCTGGCGAATCATGGACAGGTAGTATCACGTTGCTCAGTAGTGACGTTTATTCCCCAAAGTTGGGGAATATTGCCTACGTGCCAAAGGCATGCAGGCAGTATTCTCCAACTAAGGGGAATAAACGTCACTATCGACTGATGACGCCAGTCACTATTTGTTCTGTTACAACTCTGATGGAAATGAACACGGAATAAGAACATTATTTTTAACTTATTAGGTTATCGGAAGTGATCTTATGTAGTGGTGGTTCAATTAATTGAATTTCAGTTCAATTTCAATTCACGTAAAATTGAATTGATTTCATAAGAGGAAATTGAAAATTTCAATTTTGCCCATGAACGATTTTGAGGATTACTCGTCGGATAAAATATGCACTTTTTCCCTATAACTTTACCTTGAAGTTTGGTGTGCGCATTATACATTATAAAAGTTGGGGAAAAGTAAGTGAAAACAATTTAGAATAGTGATGACAATGCATTGAGATTAATACTCTGTGGAGAGGAACTACTGCCGGCCTACTTCCGCTCATTTTGAACAAATGTAAACAAACAAATGACTGCACAAAAATAATTGAAATTGAAATCGGAATTTTTCAGCGTCAATTAATTGAAATTGAAATTGATTTGAAATTTTACAATTGAAACATCACTAATCTTATGCGACTTACAAGAATTTGTTAGCTTTATTTATTTGCGTCTTTATTTGTGCAGCCAAAGACAATGCGAGTGCATCCAGTGGACAGCATGCTCAGCCACCACTGCCGACGCTGGAGGAGGTTGTGGCACCCTCACCATCCACATCAACTTCATCACGTAGTACCAGTAGTGAAACCACCAAGAAGCAAATGGTCAGTAATCACATGTTGCATGTTTGCTCAATGGCATCATGTATGACTGAATTAACAGTAATGAAATTATTGGTGATTTATTATCCCACCTATGCTAACTAATGTCTCTACACTACCTGGGGAAACATGAACCCGGCAATTGTGTCTTCAGTATGCCACAGGCATGTCTTCTCCTGGAGAATGCAGGTGACTCGAACAGAACCGGTCAGTTATAGCAAATGTTCAAAGTGACTACCTCCGCCCTTCCCACATGCACCCCGACTTGAAAAGGCACCTCATTGACACATGGGCGAGCATCCCACAGACCGTCGTCGACGACGCCGTTGACCAGTGGACAATACGCCTTCATGTTTCTCCAGGTAGTGCAGAGACACTCGGCACAGTTTAGGCCATTTTGGAGACGGGTTTTGCAAATGGGTTTTCCTTCCCTTTTACAGATCAAAAGACCCAACCAAGAGTATCAGAGTACTGACGGATAGACAGTACAGAAAACATATAACTTATGTAATTGAGCAACTACAGTTGGTTCATAATGTTTCAGGATGTGCATGCGGTTCTGACCAAGCACCCAAAAGGACAAAAAGTGCTGACAGAGTATGAAAGATATCACACTCTCTCAGCAGAATCCAGACAGACGCTGGTGAAAATCGTTGTTTCCCAGCTTGTGGATGATTGTGGAAAGTGAGTCTTTGCTTTCCTTCACCACTATGTACATCTGACAGCATTCTTTTAGGGCATCTTTTAGGTCTGTGTGTTGACCTTGATAATTTTTGCATAAATTGGACAGAGCGTCAAATTCGGCATCTGGATATCTAACTCACTATAGTGTTGTTGCACTTTTTTTGATCAAAATGAAAATATAAGTCGTTTTTTTTCTACAACTGAACATTGGACATAGAACAATCTGGCTCCCAGTCGACGAGATGTGTTTCGGATACTGGAACTAAGTGGCTTGTGTGTTGTGTTGTTTGCAGCTACCCAAGCAAGGATCAAAAGTTGAAGCTTGCTTCAGCCATCATCTCCGCTCTGCCGGGCCTGAAGGACTCTGCAGGGATCACTGGATTTGTAAGTGTTATTGTGTCATATTACCATATCTTAGTATAGTACTACAAGAAAGCTGTGCTAGTGCACAGAATACCGCACGAAGTGAAGGTAGTGTATACAAGTGATTACATAAATGAAATGTCAATTTAGGCCGGCAGCTGTACACAAACAGGCAGTGTTTGGTTCAAGATTATTGTATATTAAATTATTAGTCATGAATTGTGCGCTGCTTGGTTGTTATTAGGAACATTTTTTCTCGGAGTCGAATGGCCAAACTGGCTACATCCAGGACAGATTGAAGCGGGTCAGACGATCCATAGCACCGGAGAGTCAGCAGCGCCCACGGAACAAGTCCACAGACCGCTCCTCGACTCAGCATCAGGACTCTGGTACCTTCCTGTTTTTACTGCTTCATGTTTGTTAGTCCGCCGCCTATGCAAAGCGTAGGCAAAGCGTGGCTATTGAAAGGTTCTTCAAAGCAATTTTCGGGCCTAGCTCCCTGGAAACTGAACGGATTTGGACGAAACTTGGCACATGCATGTGGGGTCGGAAAAACTGACATAAAAACTTTCCGCCAAATCATTTGTCCGCTCTAAAATTTATTCTGTCCACTACAGGATATCCCAACGAGGTACCTTTCGTTGCTGGCCATTGTTGCAGTAATAGGCTACTATTTTTGAAGTATAGACCACCAAAATAGACTAATTTTGCAGACATTTTCCTATACTTGTGTACGTCCTACTTTCCAAGTCGTGTGGCAGACATGACGTCATAGCAATGATGCAGTGCAGTAAATTCAGTCTGACAAATCGTGTATGTGTTTTTCAGCCACGTGTGACCTTCCCAAGGGTGACGATGTGTCGCATGAACTGAGTGAGGCAGAGGTCAGCGACCTGCGGCATGACTGTTTCTATGCTGACCCGTCGACCGACCGAGCCACCATTCTGAGCGGAATGGCGAAGACAGCCGCAGCACGACAGCAGTGGATACGGGCAGAACAACCGTCAATCACTGAAGTTCTGGCCCAGTATCCACGCATGGAAGACATGCCAATCGAGATGGTTTGTACTCCTACATCTGTATGTGTTATGTAAGCCTTGGAGGCTGGAAGAACAACCATGCATGAACAAGTTTTACACTTTGGGTGTTGAGGCCCACTCCATTGTTTTGGGATTGGTGAATGAAGATCTGTTCGTGTGTGGTAAAAAAAACTGGGCTGTAGTGTTTCTGACTTTGGACTAAACCTAACACAGTTTTTAGTGCGGCAGCTATGCAAGCACGCTATATGCTGGCCCAATTCCATCCGTCCGTCTGTCTGTCACACGGGTGGATCAGCCGAACACGGTTATAGCTACGGATACGTACTTTGCACGAGATTGTAGCGCCATGTATCTAGTTTATCCGTGCCAAGTTTCACCAAAAAATTTGGAAGTGAACACACAGAGCGGGGGCACCAAATTGGGTACCCCCTCCAAAAGTGGAAATTTCGACCAATAAACCGTCCTAACTCGGAAACGGTGCGTGATAGGACATCGGTTACTATAGATCACTCTTGGGAAATCACACACGCCCTTTCGAATGACACCAAATTCGATAACCTTGGTTGACCTTGAGGGGCAATTATGCCCCATTTTTCACTTTTCGCTGCCCTATCTCTGTCTTTGGAGGCCCATTGTGTGGAACTGAATGAAGGTAGGCCCATACTATCAGCAGCAAAAATGTTGCTCATTGTGTCTAGTTTCTGGGATATAAAGATCGATGGGGGTTTTTACTGGTTTTTCGAGATACAGGGCTTTAAACAACAGTATGGTACTCAAAAACCACGACTTATGGACTGCAGTACTGCCGTGCCCTTCCCTCTGCGTCAGCTGAGCTTTCTTGTTGAAAATTACTGAATAGACACTACTATAATTAGCATTCTAACTACACTGGCTGCCAGTGCGGCAGCGTGTCGAGTTCAAGTTAGCCTTGCTGGTTTACAAGGCACTTCATGATCTCACTGCACCCTACCGCTTTGATGACTGCCAACTCGTGGTATCCCACATTAGTCGTCGTAGGTTACGATCAGCGTCGTACCTCGAACAAACACACGTCTGGGCGACAGAAGCTTTGCGGTTGCGGGTCCACGGCTGTGGAACAGTCTGCCAACGGAACTCCGTCGACCAGACATTGAACTGGGAGAATTTCGACGGCTACTAAAAACGTTTTTGTTTACTAAGTGAGACCCAGGCGCATAGTGACTTCAGATTTTCTGCGCCATATAAATATTCTGCTACTACTACTATAATTAGCATTCTGATAAACAAACTGAAGCTACTCATATTCTCATGTTTACATTGTTTTTGTTGTGCAGCTGGAGCTGGACTTCCGTCTGCACCATCCAGAAGCTGTCATGAGGCTGGTCACAGACTTTGGAAAGTGGTCAGCCGGCATCATCGCTGCCGCTCGGCTCAGTCGCAGGACTGACGTAGTCGAGCTGCTACGCGACTATGACTCACAGGCTCACCAGCAGACACAGCGGGAAATAACATATGCTGTGCTGCTGTTGGTGCACCTGTTGCCAAGCTCCAATACTCGGCAGAAAGCCAAACTTAGCTCTGCCGAGATGGAAGGGAGCTTGGTGGCATTCAAGCCTCAGCAGACCAGCATTGAGCTCTTTGCTGAGGCAAAGAAGAACTCCTGCAACAAGCAGCCCAGCCTGTTGTGCATCGGCACCAGGGATGAGCCTGGGACATTTTATCTTATGCTGGATGCAAAGGCTGTGTGTTTGGGCGAATGTGGGACTCTGAAGGCAGTTGACTGTCTGTTCAAGTCCCACTTTGTATTTTGGGTGACCTATGGTAAACCTCTGTCTTTGTTTATGGAGTTCCTGCAAAAAATCCTGTATCACATTGAACCTCAGAAATTGTCTGTCCGAGTGAGGGAACTCAAAAACTCCATTTTGGCTCTTACAGAATCTGGATAAACTATACCAACTGCTCTCACACTATATTGGAATTAAGCAGTTAATTATCGAGACACTTCAATATATTATCAGTCATTGCAAGAGGATAATAAAGCATGCATTATGTTGTTGTATGGTGCTGAAGTTGTGCATTGGGACTTTCGCAGATCTGTGTCACTTTATAGTTTTTCGCCTCTTCCGTCATGTGATGTGGCCGCAGGCTTGCGTTTCGAGGGTCCATTTGGGCCAGACCTCTCAGCCACCGCCGGATTTTAACACCGCCGGATTTTAAACTGCCGCCGAAAATGCACCATAAATTAATCTGGCTAGCCGAAAATCCGCAGGTAAAATTCCGGTTATAATTCGGCTGATGAATGATTTTTGAGTTTTAAGCGGGAAACCTGACTGAAATCAAGACTGGTTGACAAATAAAATACCCAACGTTTATGCAGGCTGGTCAGTTCAATGCCATTTATAAGCTAAAACTGAGGGCAAATCTTATAATGCTGTATAATGTCGCCATTAATAGCGATATGATGTCTCAAAATTACTCTAATAATGTTACTAACATATCGCTAAAATTCAGCTATCAGCCGAATTTTTCATTTGTCAGCTGCATTTCATCCTTATTTTTGGATTCACGAGAAATTTGGCAAAGCCGGATATCAGCCGAATTTTGTTAAATCAGCTGCCGAAATTTTTTACAAATTCGGCTGATGGTTAGGATTTGGGCGTCCGTGCTTACACCTCACATAATACTTGGATTGTGCAATAATTAGTCTATTTGATGTGCTTTTGCTCGTACTTTGCAAATACGAGTTGTATTTTTATGCCTCCGCCAACGTAGTGGCGGGAGGCATTATGTTTTCGGGTTGTTCGTGAGTGTGTGTGTGTGTGTGTACGTCCGTGTGTGCGTGCACACAATATCTCCAGTGTTAGTTGATGGAATTTCGCCAAACTTCCAGTTTTGATGGTTCTTGGGAAAAGGATGAACGTATCAAATTCGGGGGTCAAGGTCACGGCGGGGTCAAATATGCCCAAATGCATTTTTTTGGCCTTGTTAGCAGGATATCTCCAACGTGAGTCGACCGAATTTCGTCAAACTTTCAGGATTGATGGTTCTTGGGAAAAGGATGAACGTATCACATTTGGGGGTCACTGGGTCAAGGTCACGGCGGGGTAAAATATGCTGGCAGCGGAGGCATAATAGGCGACGGAGTCATAGGCCATCTAGTTTGCTGTTTTATCTAGTCTGCACAACTTTGACTGTCCTCATAACTGATGACAATGATTATTTCACTCTCGAGCGTGCGTTAGCTCAGGTGCTGCATTGTGCAATAAATAATCTGTTTTGTGTGTTTTTGCTGCATGCTTGAATATGTGTTGTCTCAGTTTGGTGTTTTACAGAGTCTGCACAAATTAGACTATCCCGATAATTAGTGACTGATGACAGTGATTACGAGACTGTGCAGTACATGTTAATTAGTAACTAGTTTTTGTGGTGTCTGCCTAATACAGTCACTGTTAGGTGTTTCTAATTTAGCAGATGAATAAAAGTGCTTTATCACATTCTTATGTGGTTTGCATAGTTTGTTAAGCGACTATTGTATGCTTACATGCCCTGTAGTGCACTGGCCATATATAGAATCCACAGTGGGGATCATTGCAGCCTGCACCGCTAGAGGGGATGCATGGGGATCCATAGTAGGGTATTCCGTAAATAAAAGATTAGCACTTAAAGTGCTATGTAGTAATCGCTCCAATAAAGTGCTATTTGCCCAATAAGTGCTAAAGTGTAGCACTCCAAAGTGCTGATAAAAGTGCTGCATTTACAGCACGTAAAAGGTGCTGAACTTTGTACAGTACTTGTAAGTGCTATAGTAGCACTTGAAAGAGCTGTGCCTCCTCGAGCACTTTAAAGTGCTGACAAAGTGCTGAATTTTAGCACTTAGGTTTTTTGAGTGTACCAGTATTTACGTCTTAGTTTCAGTAGTCTGACCAGGACAGCCAACGCCCTGTTCACTCATACGCCGCCGCCGCTGCGGCAGTAGTGATAGACCTACATGAAAGCTGACACTAATTGTTAACCTCGCCCGCCGCACGGTCGATGGTCGACCGTCGCAGGGGTGGTGGTGGGGT
>Ga0209681_1000339_pt1 | contig 11974 bp, 3 predicted proteins | sample WorMetLIZISLAND2_3_FD_187416 | JGI IMG/M metagenome (GOLD analysis project Ga0209681, IMG submission 187416) | Marine gutless worms symbiont microbial communities from Max Planck institute for Marine Microbiology, Germany - Olavius clavatus LIZARD... ... | reverse complement strand
GGCATAGGGGCCTACTTTAACTTGTAGTCATAGACCAACCGTGGGTATAACTAGGCCTAACTGTAAGGCTAGCTCAGACGAGATATAACATAAAGGGTTGGCAATTGTTCACATCTTAACAATTATCTCTCTACACTTCATGTCGGTACCAGTGTACTACGGTGGGAAGAGTGTGTAATCGTTACATATGGCAGGGTGGGCAAACTGAAAACCAGGGTGTGCAAAAAAATTGCGCCGAATTTTATCAAACAAATGTTTGCCCACCATGGCCTGAAACCTTGCGGGCTCCCCTGCGTCCATCCATCCATCTGTCCATCGGCGACGTTGCGGTATGATTTTCACATACGTTGGAATACTTCTAAAATGACTGCACGGCCGAATAGCTTAAAGTCCCTGTTTACCGCTAAGATGTATATAAACTACAGTTTGTCTTACACTTATAAATTACAGCCATTAATATTTTTTATCAACACAGTACCAGTAAGGAAGGACACACATGCACTGAGAACTATCTGAGTCATTGATCTACATTTTGCCACTGACAGTTTGTGTCGAATTTGCTTCAGTCGAATTTATTTCTGGTGGGCGCCTCATGACTTTTCTATTTCTAGGGATGTTTCCGCCGTTCAAGGTCATCCAAGGTTAATGAATTTGGTGCCAATCGTAATGACGTATGCGATTTCCTATTAGTTCGTAATAGTAACCTTGGTCCTATCTCGCACCTTTTCCAAGATCAGACAGTTTTTATGTGCTCCTGAACCCACCCCTATTCCATCCTAATTTTCGGTTGTTCCCATTGCACGAGATCGCCCATATTGCGACCAGCGAGCGCATGGGCCTTAAGCTAGTAGCCGTGAAATTATTCTCGCAGAATTCCAACCTATGTGATCACGGTAACTAAACGTCACGGACACGTCGGACAGACAGACAGACAGACAGAGGTCAAGCAATCTCATAACCGCGCTCTGCGCTAGCATCGCGCGGTAAAAACCAGTGCAAGTCTAGTCAATTTCCAAGTCAATTCTGCAGATGTGATTAACGAGGTGGGTACAAAATGAGCGTCAGCTGTTCCAGCGGGCTTAACAGTCACTCACTAGGAGCAGACAGTATTGTCGAATGTAATCAGAGTGCGAAGAATGTATGAGTTTGTTGGCGTCTCAACAAGCTTTGCGGTAAGCAAGACGGTCACACTGTCACACTCGAGGTCTGACTTCCTTCACTGTTTCTCAGGCACGGTGACGGCGCTTAACTATGACGGCGTCATCAGACCACCAGTAATAGGCGATTTCGCTGGGATCACACTGGCATGATGTCATAGTAGGCCGGTGAGAACGGACTGAATCTGATAGTCATAGATGTAGACCCCGTCAGCGGGCGCAGTAAAACGCAACGAGAGACGTAGACGCCGCTCAAAGTCAGCGGTGTCGAAGTGATATGTTGCGGTCGGCAGTTGGTGGCGGAGCAGCCTGTGCTTAAACAATAGTGTCGAGCAACGCATCAACAGGTCTTTGGATTCACCGGTGTCTAAGACGCACAGTCGCACACGTCACGAACTGGTAGCGTAGTGCAGGGTCTTAGCAACATAGTAAGTCAAGTATGATGACTCAGTCTGGGGGGCTTGTTGACGTACTGACGGAGGCCGAGATTAACCTGAAGTAACTCGGTCTGGCGGTCAGATCAGCATTCACGCAGTTCGCCCCGGTGTACTCAGTGTACTGTTGATATCAGCATATCGTTGTCAGCCGCTACGACTTGACCCAGACTCACTCAGCAGTGCACGTGAGAGAGCTCGGTAATGAACTGAGATAACCTTAGAGCTATTGGGCGGTCAGTTGGCGACGGCGACGGTAATTCAATGCTTGGGGAAATGACTGATGCCTGAAACAGCTCAACCGACGTCAGTTATAGCCGACCGTTGGTGGACTGTGGATTCACTATCAGCGAGTCGCGACTGATGAGAGCCAGACCGCCAGGCTGCATGTCCGAGTGTTAGAGACCGAAGGCAGGACATTCACCCCCCGGACATTCACCCACCGCGGTACCTATAGCACGCAATATAAGCCTGAGCTCTGGGCTTTTGTTTGTTAACTTTAAGTAAATTTTTGGTGTCAATGATAATATCAAACTAGTATGTCCAAAAGTCTGTAAATGCCTACATAGGAAAAATTGCAACCACAAACTGTTAAATTTTATCAAATGTTGCAACGTGTCCAGAGATATGCATATGCAAGTTTACGTGTGTAAAAATATTCACAACTACAAATTATGTAATTTTTGTAACGTTTGCTATTATTTCTAGTATTTCTAACCATACAAGTCATAGAGTAGGCGAGTCCATACATAGATCTATGCAAAATAAGTTACTATAAACGTGTCAAATAGTTCCTGTTAAAGTCGATGTTAACGACTGTAAAATATTTGCAAGACAAAATAATAAATGTCGAAAACGTTGTTTTCACATGACAAGTAATTAAACTTAAAGTGCAAGTTAATGAACTGCAATCACATACAGTAAGGCTTACATTTCCTTCATAAGACAAAAGCTTTAAAAATTCCCCCAAAGTTAGCTTTTTTCCAGACCTTATATGGGGGTAAATGTCTGGGGGATGCATGGCCGGTTACCTTAGAGGCCGGTGGACGCGACTGACTGAGAAACTGACTGGAGCTAAATCGTCCTTGATCGCACTGAGCAGGTCAACTGGGTCAGCGCCAAACAACCAAAACTAGGCCTACACCGTCTCTTGGAAAACACGACAACTGAGCTATCGCAAAGATGACCGCGCGATGCGCCCTATATATGAGTGCCCTGAAAAATTTCCCGAGTCACTGAGTATGCCCACGGCTACCTTTTCAGAAATTTTTAATGGACGTTTCTGCCGAACCCGTTCATGCGAAAACTTTTGATAAAAATTTTGGCACTCCCCGAATACGCCCGAATACAACATTACAAAGAAACTAGACGTAAATTACCGTAGTTTGGTCCACCTCCCCTTAATACTGTTGCTGCACTACCTTGTGAAATGCAGAATTCGTAGTTTGAATTCGTAGTTTGGTCGTTTACAACAATGAATTCATGCTTGGTAGAGCATGCCGTCTCGGAAAGCATTGTGAGACCACAAAATCATTGAAAATATCTGTTACTTATTTAACATTAGTCTGGAGAAAGTCTATTGTACCAATATATCAAACATCGACGAACTGAAACGACGCATCAACAGTGAGTGGGCCGCTCTGAGTCACACAATTATTGAATGTGCTTTTGGCTAGTGGCACCAGCGTCTATGCACTTGCGTTCGTGATGGTGACGGACATTTTGAGCACACGCTGTAATAAAGATGATATGATGTGACAAGTGTGACTTTTTGAGAGACAATAAACAATAACTGCCAGTTATGTTTGTCGCTATTCAGTTAATCATTCAAATGTGCACTTCATTATTGCGTGGAGGGCTCAATCTAGTACTTCAAGTTTTCCAAGATAGGGCAAGCACATACTTTAGGTGAAGTGGGCATTTTAGGCACATTTTTGTTTAGGGTTTATTCCGGGACACTCCTTCCAAACAGGGAGCAAAGATAAGTTGGCCCTGTTTTTTACCGCGCGATGCACTAGTGCTTAGCGCGGTATTGAGATTGCATGTCGTCCGTCTGTCTGTCTGTAACGTTGGTGGATCAGGATCACACAGGTTGGAAATCTTGGAAAGTAATTGCACGGTCAATTAGACCAACAGCTTCGCTCTTTGTAGCCCAAGGGCCACCCACCTAATCCCAGGGGAACATGGGAAAACTTGGGGGAGATTAGGGGTGAGGTGGCGTGCTGGAGAACAAAAACGGAAATATCCCTGAAACGCGTTAAGATAGAGGAAAAGTTACTATTGAGAGCCTATAGGAACTCACCAACGCTCTTTCGAGCGGTACCATCTCCGACCCTACGTCCTCCCCTTCCCCAAGATTGGGGTTTGCAACCCCACCATAAAATTGCAAATACTATTATCTCAGGAACGGCTAAAGCTACGGACTGCAAATTTGGTCGATACATTCATAGGTTCTATCCGAACACAAGCCCATGAAAAATTTTGGAGAAAAGGCAGATTGGGCGTATCCAGGGACTGCCCAAATTTTTTTGGGTACCCCCTTATGTCTCAGGAACGGGTAAAGCTACTAACTTCAACTTTTGTACGCACATTCGTAGTATCGATCGGAACAAAAGTCCATTACAAATTTGTGGAAAACTAGCCGGGTGCGTAGTGAGGACTCTCATCAAAACTTTTCAGGGCACCCATATATTGGGCGCATCGCGCGGTCTTCTTTCCGATAGCTCAGCTGTTTTGTTTAGACACGGTGTAGACTCATGGTGCTATCCGCCAGTGAAGACCGCATGATCGTAGTTTGAAGCATTTTGACCTGCTACCGGACAATGACGGAGTCTATCATACGTAATACAGCACTGCGCATGCTGATAGCTGGCTTGCTGTAAAAAGACATATCCACCACACTTACAGTTCGAGTACAGACGACGATTGGACTACAGCAAAGACGGCGACGGCGGATACTTCTGCGTCACCAAGGCGAAATTTCATTCCTGTGAAAAACACAGTTGACAATATGAGACATTCTGATGGCATCAGTATATTCATTCTCCTATCAATGACTCCGTAAAATACGTTACAATACAACTTACAACCAGGATCACTTCATATTGAAAGAAACTGCAAATGTGCAATGCAGCCTGACCACGAAACTGCTCTATCTCAGGCAGACGAACGATACCACGAATGATGCAGCAACTCATAAGTAAGTAAACATGTGTTCATGTTCCACGTTTTATGTTTCCGTTTTTTCTGGCGCAGGCCTGCCATCACACAAGCCTGCCATCACAAATATTAGAAAACCTAAATAAGCATTAATTTGTCATCTTCCGCCGTCTTAAGATAACAAGAAAGCTGTGCTATCGCAAAGACGACCGCGCGATGCGCCCTATATGTCGCTGCCCTGAAAATTTTCGAGAGTCCCTGACTACGTCCACGCCCTCTTGTCTCCAAAATTTTTATCAGTCTTTTGCTCGGATTGAGCCTGCGAATGTTCCGGCCAAATTTGAAGTTCATTATATAGCTTTAAGAGTTCCTGAGATAATTGGGAGCACCGCATAAATTTTGGCAGTCCCTGTATACGCTCACGCTCCGTTTTCTCCATAATTTTAAACCGTCTTTTGTTTGCCTTTGGACTACGAAGAGCGAAGATGTTGGGCTAATTGTCCGTGCAATTAGTTTTCAAGATTTCCAACCTATGTGCTCCTGATCTGGCAATCTCAATACCGCGCTTTGCACTATAGTGCATCGCGCGGTAAAAACGAACCGACGAAAATCGCCGTGTGGAACTCGTTTAGGCTATTGTATAGGCCTACCGGGGTACTTGTCTGCGGTGTCAACTATATAAACTGAAACTAAATTATTTTTTTTCGATATCGTATCAATTTTGCAAAAAAAACTGATATCGACCCATCTCTGATCCTAAGCAGCAATGCCCCGGAAATATAATATATTTTGTGCATTGAAAATTTAGGCCTATACTAAGTTTCGAACTTGTGACCCGGTCAACTCAACACGGCCAGCAGCCTGCTAGCCTGCTAGGCTGAGGCTAACGCGCCACGGCGGGCTGTCTCTGTCTGTAGCCGAAAAATAAGTAACTGAAAACAAGTGCAGTCAGGGATTATGGAAGCAGGTATAGGTGGCAAATATACTTTCTGCGATGGAACCCCTACGCATATCTGCATACAGTTTATATTTTTTACTCCTCGCGCGCTACGTACCTAACGTAGCGAAAGAGGAGTTATGAGATCAGTGTAAGAAGTATGAATATTGACGACCGACCGACGACCGACGACCGACCAACCGACCGACCGACCTCAGGGCCTATTCACACATTTTGGGAAAATTTCAAACGGCCATATCTCGGCAATGCATTATCCGCTATATAGAAGAAGAATGAAAAAGGCCTTGAGAAATAGCCGAGAAAACGGCGCGCGAGGAGTATACATTAGATTGGTCACAATCTAAAGTATTTCTTGTAGCAAATAAATGCAGTGGCCTACATTTTCCAAGTAATGATATCTGTCTATCTTCGTTGAAATTTTTCTGGTGGGCGCCGGAATTTTTGTTAATTTCGTTTCGGCCGTTCAAGGTCATCCAAGGTCACTGATATTCGTGCCAATCGAAAGCGCGTATGCGACTTCCTATTAGTCCGTAATAGTAACTTTAGTAGTCCTATCTTGCACCGTTTCCGAGCCAGAACACGTTTTATGTGCCCCTATTCAACCCTAATTTTGGGGTGTTCCCGTTACACCAGATCGCCGATGTTGGGCGTCAGCCAGTACATGGGCCTTAAGCTATTCGGCCGTGAAATTATTTTCGAAGAATTCAAACGTGTTTGAACACGGTACCTGAACGTTACGGACAGACGGACAGACGACTTACTGTCGCATCACCGCGCTCTGCGCTAGCATCGCGCGGTAAAAACGTTTCATCAGGATTTCAGTCACGCTATATACGTTAGAGGAACAGACACCTCTACAATTAGCTGGGAACAAATCGACAACCAGATTCCAACCGCTTACATTCAAGAAAGCCTTGCTATCGCAAAGACAACCGCGCGATGCGCCCAATTCGCACCTTCGGGTGCCCCGAAAAGTTTCGAGAGTCCTCGCAAACGCCCCCGGCTACTTTTCTCGAAATTTGTAATGCGCTTTTGTTCCGATCGATACTAAGAATGTGCGTACAAAATTTGAAGTTCATAGCTTTATCCGTTCCTGAGATAATAGGGGGTACTCCAAAAATTTGGGCAGTCCCTGTAATACGCCCACGCTCCAGTTTCTCCCAAATTTTTAAAGGGCTTTTGTTCGCATTGACGCTCTGAATATACCTGCCAAATTTGAAGTTCGTAGCTTTACCCAATCCTGAGATTATAGGGGGTACTGTCATTGGGCGCCTCGTGTCTAGGTAACCCCTGCGAATATTCACACAACCTTACATAACAGGAAAGTAGATTCATTGAACTACATTTTGCCGCCGACAATTTGTGTCTGTCTTCATTCAAATTTTTCTGGTGAGCTCCGTAAGACGATTTTATTTCGGCGAGGTGGGCGTTTTGGCCGTTCAAGGTCATCCAAGGTCACTGATATTGGTGCCAATCGAAAGCGCGGGGTCGACTTCCTATTAGTCCGTAATAGTAACTTTGGTCCTATCTTGCACCGTTTTCCGACCTGGAACAGGTTTTATGTGCTACTTACCCCACCCCTATTCAACCCGAATTTTGGGGGTTCCTGTTGCACCAGATCGTCGATATTGGGCGTCAGCCAGCATATGGACCCTATAAGCTATTTGACCGTGAAATTATTTTCGAAGAATTCCAACGTACTTGAACACGGTACCTAAACGTTACGGACACACGGACGGACGGACGACATGCAATCTCATAACCGCGCTCTGCGCTATCATCGCGCGGTAAAAATGAACTTTCCAACTAGTTTGCTCAGTGGAATGCGGCCTTTAGCGCGTAACCCGACAACTCTGGACAGCTGCGCTCTCTCACAAATCCCACGCTCGGAACACATCGTATGTATAAGTGATAAAAAGCAGTCATCTAAACTTGTGCCACTCAGCATTAGTGCGATAAGGTGTGGTCTCAGGGACTCAGGGAGGGGTAGAGGGAGGCACATACGCCCAACGTCGCACTGCTTTCAAGTATAAGCGTTTACAGCGCATGTAAATAACAAATAAATCAAGTCACAGTCGCAATAGCACTTCCCAGGTCTAATTATACTTATACGAACTAGCGGGACCCAGTGGAAACATGGGGTTTGGGTGGGGTAAACAACAAAACAACGTACAATGCCCGTAGGGGTGATAACGGAACAGCCGATCTCATCCTAGCACTGAGTGCTAGCATGTTGAGATCGCCGATCTCATCTTAGAATTTACCATAAACTAATCATTAACGGTTTGTGAGCTAAGAGATAAAACACTAAGAGATAATGTCTTCTACTCACGTCTGTCTGATGCAGATGCGGGTAATTACTTGTAACACGGAAATACCTCGTCAACCAACTCTGACAATGCTATTCACTGCCGCGACTGCGGCGACAAACAGCAAACTTAACGTCTATATCCTGTGTTTACTGTAGCCTGGCGGCAGCAGATAACGACTGGCCAAAGTCGCCAAACCACGGAGGAGGCTATCGGGTACAGCGGCTAGCGGGCCTGCGGCATGCAGGGCTGTCAGAGTGGTTGTACGCCGGAAGGCATCAGCCAGGCTCACGCCGCCCGGGACGTGAGAGATATGCCGCGACGTCGGGGAGATGGGTACGTAGACATGCAGAAAAGCACAGCAACTTACTGCAGCTTGCCGTATACCGTGCCGGTAACGGAAACTTACTACACCTAACTGATCACTCTACAGGGTGGGCCAAAAAAAGTAAGCCAGATAATTTTTGCAATAACTTTGTCTACTGTCTCCCAATTTTCATAATTTTTGGCACATACACACTACAGGAAATTTGCAACCGGAGGATGTATAGTTAGCCCACCTAACTTGGTTTGTGTAACTACACTACCATGTAAAATCTTGACCACGACCTTTTTCACGTTAAATTCTATTCACTGTTGCAAAAGTTCAGTTTTTACTTCGGTGGTAATAATTGCCAATTTTTGTGGAATAATTTTTTAGAAGAATCGTACTGGATGAATATTACTTATTTTCAAGTAACGGGTACGCCCTTGCGACCGTGTGATCATTGCTATGGCAGCAGACTACATAACTAACGTAAACTTTGTTTCACGAAATTCGCAACAGCAGCGGACATTTATGCAGCAACAAATATAGCCATGGATGACATTAATTTCAATAATTTGCAATAATCTGCATTATGTCGCTTTTTAACGTAAACGATATCTAAAGTACAGATATGTTTGTCTTAGTTATTATTAATGGTAGTAAACATGTACAAACATAAGGGCAAAGTTGTGATCAAAATTTTACAAGGTAGTGCAGTTACACAAACCGTGTTAGGTGGGCTAGCTATAGCGCATACGTGCCAAAAATTATGGAAATTGGCTGGCAGTAGACAAAGTTGTTGGAAAAATTATCTGGCTTACTTTTTTGGCCCACCCTGTATTTACAGCCTGCAGCGCCGCAGGTCGCAGGTTAACGAACAGACTGAGACTGGATGCAGTAGTGCGTTCAACGATGTGGCGTGGCTTTTACAGCGCGTCAGAATAAACCCCTATTACAACTACGATAAAACTTGCAACGCTGCAACAAAATGGGCGGTATCATGTCCACGATGCCTGTCAATCGCCGTATTTCATTAGCGAAATGTAGTCCCATTAACGAAAAAATTTAAGTAAATTTAACCTTTGAGTAAAGTCTAGAGAAACTTGACAAACTGAACTTTTTTGTATTTTCGCAAGTTAAACGCATGAAAGTTTTTTTCGGCTTAGCCGGTCGATTCGCCGGTCGCCGCAACCAGCCGGGAATGGAAAGATCGTAATTTTTCGAAAAACGACAAAAAAATTTAAAAAACAGGAAAAATAATGTGATTTTTTTCCATATATAGCCGATACGTATAGATATCGATAAACTATAATGTAAAAAGTATTGCGGAAAATGTATCTATAAACGTTTGAATAGGCATAACCGTTACCTAATGAATATTCATCGTATGAACGCTGTCGTGTCATTGGCTACAACGCTGCAACAAACTGCATAATTTTGTGCATGCACATTCTCCTGGCTTTGTTGCATGCAAGAAATTTTATGTTTTATCGTAGTTGTAATAGGGGTAATAGCTTTATATGCAGAGCGCTGTATTAGCAATGACTTATTCTGTCTGACCGTCCGACTGTCCGTCTGTCGCACGCTGGTATTATGCCAAAACGACTTCAGCTACGATCATGCGGTCTTCACTGGAGGATAGCGCCATGAATCTAGTTTACTAAGGATTAACTTCAGGCACACCGATGAGGTTAGGGTTTTAAGCCCTCCATTGGTGTGACAATTTTTGCCGCACGATGCACTGTGTGACTATAGTTCAAAGCGCGGTTTTGCAATTGCGTGTCATCTGTCTGTCTGTGACGTTGGTGGATCAGGATTACATATGGTAATCTTGGAAAATAATTGCACGGACAATTAACCCAACACCTTCGCTCTTGGTGCCCCAAAGGTTATCCTGCTTATCCACCCAATCCCAGAGGAAGATGGGGAAATTTTCGGGAGATTAGAGGTGGGGTGATGAAAAGTGGTGTGCAGGAGCAGAATGCCAACAATATCTCTGAAAGGCGTAGAGATAGTGGAAAAGTTGCTATGAAGAGCCTATAGGAAGTCAGCTGTTTCGAACGGTATCATCCCCGCCCCCTTGCGGCCAACCTTTCCCCATATACAGTACCTTTACCCTTCTTTTACCCACGACTGGATTCGCAACCCCAACGCAAAACTACAATATTGTCTCAGGACAGAATGATAAAGCTACAGACTTCAAATTTGGGCCGGTATAGTCATAGGGTTCATCCGAAAAAACCCATTAAAATATGGGCGTAAACAGATATACTGTCGACAATTTTCAGGGGACCCATGTACAGGCCGCGGCCCGCATCGCGCGGTCATCTTTGCGACAGCTCAGCTTTCTTGTTTCATATATTTCAGCCACACTTTCGTCATGTAGTACTTCACTTTTATCTGCATTAGCCGATTACCACTGCCACTGAGAGCCTGGGATCGATGTCAATGGAGTTGGAGAAGTCACAAATGGACGAGTGATTCTGGGAGGACATGCACATGTAGTCATGTACATCTAGATGTATACATGATGTACTCAAACGTACGCTCGTGGCTTGATTGCGAACAGATGGTCGATGTCGTCCGTCGGCCGGCCGTGGCCAAGTTAGTGAGACGTCAAAGTAGGCCCACTGAATCTGCGTGCCAGTCGCCCCAGCCGCTAGGCAATACTACACGCTCGTCCTCGCATTTTCTTCTGTAGTGGCAACCTGGCGGCAGTCATGCTCTCCTCCCTCCTATTCGTCACTGCCTGCTTGACTCAAGCGGGAGACAGCGCAGCAGCCGCCACTGATGCCGGACTTCACTGCCGTTGAAATGAGCGATGGTCTCTGCACGGCCATGACCGCACGGCGGGTGCGCTGAGTTTGCTGGACCTGAAAATGACGCGCCTGGTTACACGAAAGTCCGCAAATTACGACACTGAATCAAAGCAACGAGTAAAGTTAAAACAAGACAGCTGAGCTATTGCAAAGAAGACCGCGCGATGCGCCTAATATATGGGTGCCCTAAAAATGTTTGAGAGTCCTCACTACACACCCGGCTACTTTTCCAGAAATTTGTAATGGACTTTTATTCCGATCGATACCAAGAATGTGTGTACAAAATTTGAAGTTCGTAGCTTTACCCGTTCCTGAGATAATAGGGCCTACTTCAAAAATCTGAAGAGTTCCTGGATTCGCCCACCCTCCCTATTCTCCCAAATTTTTAAAAGGCTTTTGTTCACATGGACCCTGTGAATATACCTGCCAAGTTTGAAGTTCGTAGTTTTACCCGTTCTTGAGATAATAGTGATTGCAGTTTTGGGATGGGGTTGTGAACCCCAATCTTGGGGAAGGGGAGGCCGTAGAGGTCGGGGATGGCACCGTTCGAAAGAGCGTTGGTGACTTCCTTTGCCTTGTGCTACAAGAAGCTCAGCTACCGCAGAGAAACAGCGCGTCAGCTGCCCACATGGAGGGGGCTAAGCCCTCCAGTCCACTCCCCGCTCCCCCTCTGGCTACACCTATGCGTACGGTCGAATCCGAAAGCCGCAACAAACGTACGCCAAGCGTGCCGTCCGTAAAGCGCACTTTAAGTTGAATCGGGCATTCAAGGTCATTCAAGGTTATCCTTATTTGTGCCGACAGGAACCCAGAGCGGTGTATTGTCGTAAT
>Ga0209681_1000338_pt1 | contig 11988 bp, 8 predicted proteins | sample WorMetLIZISLAND2_3_FD_187416 | JGI IMG/M metagenome (GOLD analysis project Ga0209681, IMG submission 187416) | Marine gutless worms symbiont microbial communities from Max Planck institute for Marine Microbiology, Germany - Olavius clavatus LIZARD... ... | reverse complement strand
CCCCCTGTATACTACTCACGTCAGTATCAGTGTTATGACGTCGTGTCAGCAGCTGAATCCCACCGGTCGGTTCACACCACAACCCGCGTGACGTCACACACCTGAGCCAACGAGTCGACGTTAACGACAGGCGACTGACCACGTGACGATGACGTCATCACCGTCGCCTCGACCGGACGTTGAAATATGGCGGCAGACACCTAGCAGGCGGGGCGCGACCTCGGCGTGGCAGAAGACTGCTAATCTGGTTGCTAATAAAGAGGCGCGTTGTTCGGCCGGTCCGCCATTTGTCATCGGTGGCTTGCTGCCGGCAACTTGTACGATTGAGCCAATAGCAGCGTTACATGCTGAATGCTTAGCTGTCTCGCCGTCTCCAACAGCCGGCCAAATGACTGCATTCTGTAGAGAAATGAAAAAACCTCCTAGTACTTGCAGATGCTGACCACAAATTTCATTACATTTTGTTATATTATATCATTATGTTATAACTATAGACTGCCGTAAGGGAAATCGTACGCACCCAGTGGTGTTTAGGGGCCTACCGTCTTTATCTTCAGTTTCGGAATACCAGAAAAAGTAAAAAAAGGTTACGGTTAGAATTAGGACAGCATAGATTAATAAAGCGTTACTGTTGTGCCTTCTTTCAAAGTAGGTTCTCCTGCTCAGCAGTTCACAATGACTGGGATGAATAGCAGTAACGTGCAGTGCTGTACAGGTTTTGCTATAGTGTCCCATACGGAAAAAGAGTCTACAGTAGTCTATTCTAGTCATAACTTTAACTTAGTCTAAATTTGTAAGTTATTCAGAGTCACAGGGAGTCGAAACTCGCAGCCTGTTGATTACAAGTCCGACGCCCTAACCACTACACCACCAAGCCACCTTAAACTGAGAAACGGTCAGAACGAAAATTAACTAATGACAGAATGACAGCATCTTTCGTTCCAGTGTTGTTATGTTCTGATCATGGGACGCGTCACGCCTCCGTGCAATAATCAAAGTTGTGTAACACCGAGGCAGTTGTCTAAGTCTGTGGTTCTCAGCAGCACAGACTAGAGTTGAGTGTTTCTGAGATAAATTTCAGTTGTCTGCGTGATTCTGTGCAGCGACAGGGAAGCGAGCTGCCAGCGACTGATGCAGCGCATGATACGTCGTCAAGACGTACTGACGACATAAATACAGCATGGCCCAACAAACTGCTGAAACTAATTGTCACCGACGCACAGTGCAGCCTGGTGTGCACAGTCGAGTACTAGTAGATCGGACGGAACTAGGAAACAGACGGTGTCTACAACGCTCAGTCCCAGAAGGCAGTCCGCTCGTCGACACGCCAGACTGACTGAAGGTGCTGCTGGCGGCGGTGGCGGTGGCCGTGGCCGTGGCTTAGCAACATGTTGTCATTAGGAATTGAAACAGATGAAGCGCGCCGCTAGTGGAAGCTTGGCTACGTCCCCGGCGTCAATCACTCTTGTCGACGCTGTTCGCGTCATACATCAACCAAATGTCGATGCTCATACTCGCCGCGCTAAAACTGATTTCTGGCTCTCATCTCCGTTCGAAACCAGTGACTACACAGAGTTCTATATGTACTTCATTCCTCCTCAAGAGCAGCCAACACAAAATTAACAAGAGCCGTGCTATCGCAGGAAGAACTCCACGATGCCGCTGTAAATTTTGGTACGTATCGTAGTCACAGACAGACAGACAGACAGACAGACAACAGTATGACGCCAATAACCGATCACACTGCGTGTTGCAGTACGATAGGCTAAAACCAAAACCGCCAAAAAATAAGAAAAATACGAGGCTGATAACTATAGGGCCTACATATTTTTTCCAACATCTTTTCACTCTACTCCACATTTTCCCGATATCTCATTTCACCCCGTCACTCATTTTCCACTTCTAGCCTCTCCTCAATCTTCCTGTGGCGCAGCCAGGATTTCATAGACCAAGTCGAACGTGCATGGCGAGCGAGAACACTTTTGCCCTTTTTGTGTCTTTTCCACTGGATACGATTTTCAATCGAGGGATTGGGGGCATGTCACGCATGCATGTGCCCTGCATGGCCACCTTGGCTACATCAGGTAAGATATCTGATTGTGGCTATCCGATCCAACCAGCTCACCGAGCGATAATTTTTTGCGCTTTCGTGTTTTTCCCTTTTGATATGATTTTTTGGTTAAGATAATTGGAGTAGTGCAGCTCCTGTGCCATATGGCTACGCAACCGCAACGCCAGTTGTAGGATCTTTGGCAGGGCTAGAAACAAATGAAGTGAACGTTGCGAGCGTATTTTTGCCTTTTTTCTTTGATAACTATGCTTACAAAATATTTATTACTAAACTCACATTATAATAATCATTGAGGTCAACTTTTGGCTTATATCACTTTTTTTTGCCTAATAGCCTACTTACGTCATGATCGTCTCCTGCTCCTGTTCCTCTAACCTAATAGCCTATGTCGCTTTTTCCTCCCTTTTACTCCACTTAATACTGAACTTTAAATGGTCTCCGTAACAAGCTGTAGCTTTCTGGGGGAACTCGCGTCACAGTACTCTACATTATTTGTTAATTCTTCTATTGCTTGATTGTTTGTTACTGTGCCAAATAAACTTGGTTGATTGATTGATATCATTTCCCTCGACGGAATTAGGGGACATATGGCTCTGTCACCTGGCTATGCCACCCCCTTTACTATTGCGCTGTGCACTCTGACAGATTAATGGTTACCGCGCAGCATAAGCATAAGACAGTTATCAATAATTGTTGCCTTCTCCCCTAGCAGACTTCCGTGTGTACGGTCTGAGTGAAGTGACGTTGACGAAGAGTACAGCAGTTCACTGCAGACTCTGATCAGTTGGTACAATCACTGTGGTCTGGTTCACGATAGACGACCGATCGACGCCAACAACGGCCGTGATTCGTCATCCACGCGCTCGGCCGACCGCACGCTCCTTAAGAGCGCGACTGAAGCGACAGACTCTCGAGACCGCAGTGAACCGGTGTCGGCGACGGTCCAGCGGCAGGAAGGGCTTTAGCGCTGGACTGCAGGGCGCGCCGACTAGGATAGTTCACGGCTGTCGACGCGCAAAACCACGGACGACGCGCGCGCCGAGGCAGCTAATACGAACGGACATGTTTCGCTCAGCGCTACGATGTCCGGCATTAAGCCAGTCTCCAATGTGACATCACATCGCCAGTTTTCGTCAAACCGTTGATCCAGCAATCCAGCATGCTCCTGTGCACTGCAGCTGTCGTCAACCCGAGGAATTTAAACTGCTTCACCAGCTCATCTACTGTACGTCTCACTGACGTCCTGTTGAGTTTCATAGCACGTACAACCAATTGCAATTTGCCAACCGGACCAAAACCCGTCTGTACAATACATTCAGTGCTGCTACGTGGCTTCCCTGGCCAGGTGTCTGACACCAGTGTAGGTCGGCGTTTAATGTCATCTGTGATCGCACAGATATATCAATCGAAGCTGCGATGTCTTCGGAAAGTTCTGTGTCCAGTTTTACGACGAGACCATGTATCAAACAAGAGTATCAGAGACAGAAATGGACATAGTCTGGCGGCCGATCTGGCCAACCACAGGCGATCAAGATTGTTTAGCTAGGCCTAACTCCTATAGAGCAGGGATGTCCATAGGCGTACGTGGCAATTTTTTATGGGGCTGAGTCATCTTTGCCCGAAAAATATTTCGACAGCTCCCCAAAAACTGCTTATCTATCCTGACCAAATAGGCTGGAAAATAGCATACTGTCAACAAACTGACACTGTTTGTAATGCAATTTCATTCAAAATTGTTGTGTCAGTTTTGCTCGACTTAACCCTCACAATTATTAGTAAAAAAGTACAGGTTTCGGTCAATTCATCTCACTGGACGGAATTAATCCCATTTATCAGTTTAATAAATACTACAAAATTGTTTAACTTATTTTCCATTTTCGCTGTTGGCTGCTGCCCGAAAAAAAATTAGCTATTATCCGAAAAATTGTTTTTCCTGACTTAGGGGGCTGCACCCTCCCAATCCCCGGCTCGTACGCCTATATGACTTCAGATATTTCTTAATTCTCGCTATTCACTTAGCACCATTTATTCGTAAATTTTTATATGCCAGTGACTGTGGACCGCAGATAATGTGTTCGAGGACCTCATACGGCCCGCGGGTCGCGTGTTGGAGACCTCTGCTGTAGAGGATGAGCAACAGCAGCTGTGTGTGAAGCAGCGAGCAGTCAGCTGGGCTAGTTAGAGAACGGTTCAAGATGGATTGATTCTGGCAGCAGCAGCAGCAGCAGTGACGCCGGCCGGCGTTGTGAATTATGGTTTTGAAGTGAGCTGTCGACGCGCTGCGGTGGCGACAGAACACACCTGCTTCCGCCGCTCCAGCAGAAGGGAAGTTGAAGGTGCCGAGACGGAAATGGCCCCGTTACGTAGGACATCTGCAGTTCGAGACCGACTTGTCGACACAGAAAAAAACATTCAGCGTTAACTTTGCTAATGACGGTCTCCAACGGTTTGCGTTAACCACCCGCCCACACACCGACAGTGTGTCACTGTCTGAAAACAACGCAGTTTTTATATTGTTGTTTTTATTCAAACCGACATAATTCATAGATTTCAGCACACGCACGTAAAAAGTAAACAGACGACAATGCGCTACCGTCATCCAAAGAAAGTCCAAGGTTGGAAGCATTTGAAATGATGTCGCATCTTAAACTTGTCTGTGTGTCACGGCAGCAAGAGGTCTAATGAAAGGCATTAAGCAAGCTAGATCGTAATATTCCTGGGCTAGGCCCTATTACATGAACTTCATACATTGTAAGAAGGCTAGAAAATATGAAATTGAATATTGATCACATTCTTAGAACTGATGAAGGCAACCATTTCCACTGATGGCACTGAACGTCAGAGTTTCAGCAGCAATGACTTCATCCTCATACTGCGCTTCTATTTTTATGCAAGTTTGTTGCGCTTGGGGGCATCATCATCATCATCATAGCCCATTGCCTGTGGGCGTACGACGCCTGTTTCACCATCTTCTGCCACTTGTTTCGGTCCAGTGCTGAGTGGCTCGATCACTTCTTGCAGACACTTGCTCCGCACCACTCCACGTCCACGATATCGTCTACGCATTCTTTGTGTGGGCGTCCAGATATTTAAGGGGGACCTCACACTTTCACGGTTTATATCGCTGAAACTACAACAGACAGCGTTGAAATTCCAACAGGTAAATCTGGGGTTTACAACCATACAGAGCTCGAAAAAATGCCTTCAACTTCAAGTGATTACGATAGAGATCGATAATTGGAAATAGCGATATTGCCGCCGAAACTGGAAACATTTAGGCCAATATTTATGGAACTACGTCAGATAGTGTCGAAATTCGAACGACTAATTCAGAATTTTTGATTTTCGATAAGTGTCAGCAAATGAGTGCAACGACCACAACCGGAAATTGCAAGTTTAGTGCCAAAACAGCTATAATTCCATTTCCAGATGTCGGTTATTGACAAATTGTTGCAATAACTGCTTGGGTGGTACTTATGTCCAGCTCAGCGTGGTGAAAAACGCCCGATGTACCGTTGGAATTTCAATCTCGTCCAGAGTTACAAAGTATTTCCGGTTTTGGAGGCACTCAACCCGACCCGACCCACCACAAATTGTCAGACCCGACCCCACACGACCCATAGCTACAGTTATGCCTACGGACCTTTATGCATGTCACTGATTGTTTAAAAAATAAGCACTTTATTCACGAATGTTTACTTTGTGCAGAAAATAAGAAACAACATAGAAATTTTAGACTTAATGAAATTTTGATTTCCAGTGTAAGCATAATGTAGACTTAAACTCGAACATGAGCAGAACTAGCAATTCACTAAATGTAAACTTTATAACTTGCATTTAGTGTAACATTTCTGTATCATCCAGGGTCACCCACACAAGTTTCCCTTGGCTGCGTTAATTTTCAGTTAGATCTGTGTGGAGTGTGGTAGACGTACGTGGAAAATTTCACCAACAGAACGCACGTCCACAGCAGTCATATAGTAGACGTTTTATCTCTTTTAACCTTGCTCCGCTTGCTCCAAAAACAACAGGACTCTTCTGCAATAGTTCTGCATTCCAACACAAGACTATGAAATCTAGGCTGGCAAGTACCATACAATGTTAGATTGCTGCCTAATGTCAGCCAAAGTATGAATCTTGACTCAATTCTTAAATCGACAAGTTCACGGCGTTTTCATGCACTAGCAACACCAAATACGCTACTCTCTGTACATAAAACTTCAATCTATGAGTACGATGTGCCGGGAATTGTTAGATGAGGAAACACAAGGCGTTAATACCGTGACATTAAATCCAAGCATGCAATGCAGCACTATGCTCGACCTAACAGCGGTATCAGACATTCAGTAGCCGAGCTGTATGTGATGCTTATGTGTTAAGACATATAACTTGATGAGAAGACTGATTCAATCCACACACACAGAAACACCAATCAGATATGTTTTTATTTCATTTCATTAAACAACTGCTGCTCAAAATAAAGCATATGTGTTGTAGGTTAATAGTACATGACAATTAGCAAACAGCCAAGGGTACATACGACACAGAGGAATGTAGGCTCATAAACTGAAACAATGCTAACTGTGACAGATATGGAATGTTACACATAATCAACAATAACTGAAAGTAATTATAAATCTAACATATAATTTACGATAACTAAGCATGCATGCATGCAGAAACACACATAATATGCCCCATTCAAACGTCAATAACCTCTAATATCAGACATGCAATCTAAATGAAGGGCAGCACACTCAAGATGTCTCAAGCATTATAATAAAACATCGTCTGGATGTTCCAGGGCAAAAGCAATGTACAAACTCAGATTGTTAAATTATGTTGACAAATATTACATAAGCACAAAGATTTAATGCAATAGTGAATCTACATAACATAACATCATATTAATGGGAATTATAATTTTAAATAGTCAGATTTATACACATACATGGCAAATGATCTGCACAGAATCTCGGGGGAAATGTACAATAATTTAACTACCAGCGCAATCAGAAAGCTGCGGAATATCCTGCACTTCTGCATCAACGTCTTGTTATTCATGGTTTCAGAAAAGTTTTATTATCAATAACATTGTGCAAAAAGTAAGAAACAGTCGCAAAAGTTAACAAATATGGAAACCATTTCCTGAGCGGACAACCATTTCAAAATAAGGTGCACCAAAAACCAACACAGAAATGCAACTGCAACACAACAAGACTAAGGTGGACGGTTTTATTGGACAACATCGCATTTTGACAAGATCTGAAACATGGACAACTGATAAGATTAATAGGGGTGACACATGGTCAAGAATCTTGTACCTGAATCTCGTACCAGAAACTGGTACCAGAAGTAGAAGTTGCTCTATTCGGTGCAAGTTTCTGAAACTTTCAAGACAAAACCGACCAATCAAAACACACAATTGTTTTGAAAGTTTCTGGTACCACGAACTTGCATCAAATTTTTGATACAAGAAACTTGTGCACGTTTCTGGTACCAGATTATGAGCATGTGTCACCTCTATAATGTACAACCAGATTTCCATATCACACAGCTGTATTCAATTAACTGACAAGCTGCTTGTCACTTACTGTCAACATAGCTACAATTACCATCATAATCACAGTCCAACTTGCCAAGTGCTACCAACTCTCACAACAATGCTCATCACAATCTTTGCACCCACAGTTCAGTTTACGTCATTTCTCACTTTGTATTAAAAACTTGGTTATAAAAATGCTACAAACAGTAATAATCGCTGTGGCAATAATGACCGTGCAAATGTGCAAAATGATCACAGTTGGTAATCGACGTCGTCCACTCCACACCACCTCACAGCGACTCATCCACGATATTTCTCCTGATACTCATGATGCCACTTGTTGAAGTCAATGTTGAACACTATCAGGCAGCCAGTTGCCAAACCTGCCATCAAATACCTGCAACGTCCACACACAACTCAGCCTTCTGTCCTCTGCTGCATGATAAAATGAGTATCAGCTTTTGGACTGGGGAGTAATAAAATGGCAACGAAGCGGGAGGTGGGTCCAGTAGTCTGCAACACGTCAGTTCACTTGGTCTGAACATCAGCGGGCGCCTGATGCTGTTCAACACAACATTCATCAAATGATTTGACAGAACTAATGATATAGCTTTGCAGTGACGATGATGACACATCACCATCACCATCAACGCCACCACCACCACCATTACCATCATAACAACCGTACAGTTTACAGCCGTGAATGTCAAAAATGCAATTAGTGGTGTTTAAATATGAACTACAACAGAGAGTAGTAAATGTCAGACCTCTGATCAAATGACAGTGCAAGAGATCGTACACTGCTGTCACATGCTGGAAATGAGTAAAGTGGTTTGAGGTCGTGTGTCCGCCACACCACTACTACGCCAGCATCACCGGCCATTAGCAGATATTGCCCATCTCGGCTCATTATCATGCACTGCACCACACAGATACACAGACACACACACGCTATGATGATGACACGAGTGTCCAAAAATCTCACTTGATGACACACAGTAGATATCAATAACGTATATGACTTCGGACCAAATGTAAGCCATCACGAGGGACGGCAGTTGTCACTTCAATCAATGAACTGAAGGCATCAGCACAAGTTGAGATGACTGAAGAAGAGACAATGGCATCATCAGCCACACTGGCTGTGTCTTCAATTTAAGGTCCTGACGCTAAGTAAGACTCACCCGAGACAGGCAGAAGGGAACACAATCATAATGAAGTTTCTGTTGCAAGCTACAATAGTGACAAAGCACCAAGATGACGACGATAATGATGACGACAATGGTTATGAAAATGATGACGATGAAAACAACAACAATAACAATGATTACAATTACAATTACAATATGAATTTGTATAGTGCGGCTCTACAGTGCTGTCCAGGGGCGCTTAACATAAAAACAGTACAATAAAAACAGTACTCAAGTAACAATGAAACAGTAAAACAGTTAGGCAGCAAGGTCTTAAGTGATTTTTTGAATTTACTGGTGTCTGTAATGTCATGTAACCTAGCAGGGAGAGCATTCCAAGCCGCCGGACCAGCATTTTACAACAATAATGATGATGAAGTTAATGACGAAAATGATAACGATGACGATGACCAGTGTGTTATAAGAACTGAGTAGTAAAAAGCCAGTGAGTGAGTAGGCCACTGGAAGAAACCGTCTGTGATGCACAGATAGTCAGACAGCAAGATGATGTTCCAGTAATACCTGCACAGATTCACTGTGTGAAATGTCACAGAGCAGTTTTCCATTGACAGTGAACAGGCAGATGCCACCCTTCTCATAGCTCACTACAATGTTGCCCTCACGATTCAACGCCAACAACTTGGGGCTGTTGTACATTTTGGGACCGGGCGAGTCCAGCGAGTGCAACAAATCACCAACATTTGAGTGAATCAACACTGGACTACCTGCAACAGACAAGCCAACCAATGACCATCAAAACAACAGCAACAAATACACGCTGCTGCCACTAGCATATTAATATTTATCATGCACCAGGAAAACAACAGCAATGCACTACAATGTAAATAAGATCAGGGATCAAAAGTTACGTTAAAACCCGTGCTTTCAGTCTGTGCTCAAACATCACAGCTCAAGTTACGTGCAGCAGGTCTAGCATGAGGAAATGCACATTCTCCAAAACTGGTTAGTAGTGTTGTTTAAATGCAATGCAGTTCCCCACGTTTGTTTACAACTCCATGAAGCAATCCACCTTGTACTGGTACAAGCTACTCATGATAGCAGGCATCAGTCATCTAACTGGTTGTAGTATTTATCTCAACACATGTGAATCACAATAAAACAGCATAAAGCATTCCACAGTGGATGCTTTTCATATTTATTTACACTACAGGTGATTACTTGTGGATCAAGTGGTTAGCACAGTGGTTTCAATCAATGCAGTTGCTCTACACCGGGCCCGGTTAGTACTTGGATGGGTGAATGCCTGTAAACAAATGCTCCATCTCAGTGTGTACTCAACCACCTAAGTCAACTTAGCCTTCCGTCCCTCTGGGGCAAGTTAATCAAGTACAGGCCTGTCTGGGTGGGTCAAACAAGGCACATTTACAGTGGCAGGTATTTCTGCGTGTAATCCAATATGGCTTAGAGGTGTCAATGCAGAGCTGTATTGTTTAACCATTAACCTTATAACCTTTACTTATCACCAACCAAATATTTAACAACGTCATAAAAGCAGCACATACTACATGAACAAATATCACAGAATGTGTCGGTGAATACTGTTAAAGAAAGATCAATACTATAAGAAGAGTAATTACTCTGTGAGCCGGAGACAACAATGCCAAGTTCAGCAGAGACAGCCAGACATGAAACCTCCGCCTTGTGACCAGTCAGTATTGCTTTAGGAGTGACATTCTCACAACCTCACAACAAGCACATCAGCATAGTCAGTATTACCCAGCCACAGATCACTCATCTACATAAATCACTCATTTTAATAATGTGAACACTTGGATGTGACTCCAACACTGCATAGAATGTTGTTTGAAGGATCCGACATACACACCCAAATGCATAATGGGACTGCGAGAACCTGGCAACATTCTGTATGTCACTCCTGATGCTACATAACAGTAGGCTCTGTTACCAGGACTGTTGGCATACTGACTTAATCAGTGGACAGTGCCTGTAGATAATCGAGCCAACCATCCAGCCCTCTTAATAATAATAATAAGTTGCTAAGATTATAGTGTCACTATCGAAAACTGCAGGGCCACTTTACAATGTCAAGCGAGGTTCAGTTGTCTGGAAATGAAATGTTAAACAAGAAGGTCTTAAGTTGACGACGAAAAGTTAGGAATGATGAAGTTGTTCGCAGGGACACCGGCAGAGTGTTCCATGCTCACGCTGCGGCCACAGGAAACACCCGGTCACCAAGACTCGATTGCCTGGTCGCCGGCACGAACAAAGTCGACGTAGAGTCAGACTCTTGGGTTGTGTAATAGCTTAACATAATTTGAGGCACTTTGAGCCTTAGAGGGATGGGCTGTGATGCAATGGACCTTGGTCTATGTGGAAATGTTCTTCTTTCAGATGCTATCAACAGATCATACAGGTGAACCTTGGAATCAAGCCTGACTTCACTGAGTGACAACAGTTTAAGTACTGGCCCTTGGCTGTTCACCTCAACCTAAATTCTGTTGACAAAAACCTACATTCAGAAGCAGCTACGGCCCAGTGGTTAAGACAATGGCCCGGGGGCCGTATGCAAAACACTGTCGTAACTGCTACTTCCAAACTAAAATCGATTTACGTCGGCGTAGTATCTACGTCGGTATGCATGACGCCATCTTAACGCTAGTCGGACGTTTACGTTCGAACTAAATTTAGTCGGTCGACCAATTTAGTTAGTAAATTTTAGTCGCTGTCTTAGTGAATGTAAACATCGCTCAATGTACGTACCCAACGAGATCAAATTCCATTTTTTGATGACGAATAACTATGCAGGATGTCAATAAGTCGTATTAACTATTAATTGATAGCTATTTACGCCTACTATAGTTAAAAATTACAACACTATTCTCGGTCGTCTGCACGGAACTGCGTGCTACGCCAGCGCAGGCCGTGGCGGCGTGGGCCTGCCAGGCTGCCTAGAAGCTAATGTAAACAAGCTGTGGCTCTCTGCTGATTGGTCAGCTGCAGAAGACGAAAGGTGAAGGCCGTTTGATAAGTTGTTTTATCAATGAACGTCGCCGCTACGTCGCGACTAACTAGTCGGGCGTCTCGACAGCGGTGTGCATACAGTCGGACGTAGGTCAATAGTTTTGTTGTAGTTAGTCGCAACGTAGGCGCTACTTCCATACTAGCTTACGACAGTGTTATGCATACAGCTCCCGGTGACC
>Ga0209681_1000335_pt1 | contig 12043 bp, 10 predicted proteins | sample WorMetLIZISLAND2_3_FD_187416 | JGI IMG/M metagenome (GOLD analysis project Ga0209681, IMG submission 187416) | Marine gutless worms symbiont microbial communities from Max Planck institute for Marine Microbiology, Germany - Olavius clavatus LIZARD... ... | reverse complement strand
AGTAGCCGACGTTCCTGCCCCGCCGCAGCAGGTGCTTGATGACGTCATCGTCCGGGGAATCCTCTCCCGATGACGTCAGCGTGACGTCACCGCGGTCGTTAGAGAAATACCTCCTGGTGGAGAGGCCCAGTTGCCGGCGGCTGTCGATGTACGGGCTGAAGTCGTGTTTGGCGGCGTCGACCAGCCGTGCACGGAGAATGTCGACTAGATTCTGCCGCGACATGGACTTGAGGTCCGCCATCTCGCCCCCCGAATATTGGCGGAACGCGGGCGCCTTCAGCAGCGCGGCCATGGCCGACCCCCGTCGGTGCCGGGACCTGGGGGAAGTCCTCCGCCAGCATGGCCGAGCACCTGCCGGACAGTCGCCCACGTCCGTGCAGAGTTCGTCCAGTGCCAGACGTAATTCGCACGACTCCATTACTGACCGGGCCACGACGAGTTTTAGACAGACCGCGTACCGCTACATGCTGTACAACGCACATAAAGCCCTGTCCACACTGGCGACTATAGTCGCCGATTTCGGCGACTATAGTCGCCAGTGTGGACAGGGCTTAATAGAGAAGCAAATTAAGTTGCTGAACCACACGGTCCATAGGCGCACGTGTCCTTAAAGTTAAGTCAGACTCGGACTGGCCATTGTGCCATGGCACAGGCGCCCCTTTCGACGAACACATGCAGGCGACCTTGGGATATATGATACATTTAGAATGGCACCCCTAAACTGCTGCTGATGGCACGGCCCCTAAAACACCCCCAGTCCGATTCTGACTGTTAAGTTAAGTTAACAAGAGTACTGGTAGAGCTCTTAATGAAACTCCATCTCAGAGCTTCGGGATGTCACATCACGAACATACTGTGAATAACATGAAGTAAATGTCAACAGATACACGTTTTGGAGATCTCTTGAGCTGACTTAGATCTAACAGTTCATTATTATACCTACTGCAGCAAAAGTGCGCATTGTACCCGAGAGGCAAATATTCTACACACGATTACCTTCAATAAATAAGGAAACGTAAATGTGTACATGTACTGTTAGTTAATATGGGTTTTTATTACCTGATACAAATAAAGATTGATTGATTGATTGATAACCGATAATTTTCTAATGCCATCTGAACGCATGATTTTGAGCACTAAACTATATCTTACCCATCAGTTTCCGAGTGTATATTTATTTACAATATTAGGCCTACAGTCAGTGTTGTCGACTGGACCCAGCATGTCGGCTACCTGTTCAAAAGGTGTTCGTTTTTACGCTGCTGCTGCTGCTGCATGTGGCCGGTTTACCTGTAGTGCATTGAAGCGTAGCGACAGTCAGTCAAGCGAGACGGCATTGATCCACCTGCGTTGATTGCTTCCAGCACAGGTGTGCACACGTAGGCTATCACGCCATACCTGCGTTATTGTTTAGCATTCCCCATCACTGGGAAGCTCCGACTCCGTCAATAGATGTGTATTTACATGTACTTACCTACATAAATCTTGTAGCGCTCCGTTTACGATAAAAAGTAGACCAACGGTGCATTTCAGTGTCAATACTCAATAGGGCCTACAGAATTAAAGCAAACAGTAGTCCTAATTAAAAGCTAGGTTGAACAGATGTGACTTTAAATGCCGACGCAACAATCGTGCCAAATTTCATCAGATCCGATTTGAAACGATTGAGCCTCAGAAGGATGTTAATGCTCCGTCAGTTAATGCGTTCAAGGGTCGCCTGGACAAAAAGCGCCGTTGTCAGATGGCGGCAAAAATGGGGTGATTACCATTTACCATTTACCATCTTCTGCAGCTTGATAGGCCTGATGACCTTTTGCCGATCAGTACATCAGTGACAAGAAGTGACTGTTCTTGGTGGTAATTCCAGAGAAAACATAAACTCCTTCCAGTGCTTGTCCAGACGACCTTTGAAGCTGTTCACCGATGAAGCATTGGCAACATCACTTGGCAGTCCATTCCAGTGTTCAACAATCCTTTGGCCAAAGTAGTCGTGTCTAATTCGACTGCGGCAAGTTAGTCTTGATAATTTCAGATTGTGGCCTCTTGTGATACTGGAATTTGCCATTTCCAAACTACCACGGTCAACAGTGTATAAATCTTTAAGAAATTTGTAGACTTCAATCATGTCGCCTCGAACCCTTCTGTAGACAAGACTCGGTAGATTAGGGGACATCAGGAATCTCACGACGTTTGGGGGAGGTAAAATTGCAGTCCGCCCCGGACGCCGATAACCCACGCTACGCCACGGATAATTCTGTAACTCATTGGCAATGGCAACAACACAGTGCGTACTGTGAATTAAACTGAATAGCCGAGTACAAGCGTGTAGCAATAATTACAATGTAGGCCTAATGTACTATCCGTTAGCACCGGCAACCAAATTGAATGGCGGTATTATAATGCGCTGCGGTAGGTATACATGTATGCCTACGGCTACTGCCAATCAAAACTGTCACCTGCCATGGCGTCATGGTAAAAATGCTGCTGGCTATGAGTTGCGTCATATCAAGAACTCATGATTAAGTTTAGTTGAAAAAAAGTTAACCGTACTGAGCAGGCATAAAAACTAAGACCCATTTTTGTTTCTGTTCAGTAGAGATATTATTTTACTAGCCTTGCAACTTTCAGCAGGGGTTGCTGAGTGGAACTGTACTGATCTTAGTGGGTTACACAATGCACGGTGCATAATTTTGTGTCCTGAGTTGTAAGGCAACAGAACAATTTCGAGTTATACTTTAATTGTATCTAAGTCTGTGTATAGTTTATATTTTATCCTGTACTGATTTATGAAATTGTCAAGCATAATTTTATTTATGCAAGTTGTGTTCTGTTCATGCGCCTTGGCATGTTATGTTTGTATGCACACTATTTGTATGCTTCAGAGCAAATACATCTCTACTTGAAAATCTACTCGCTGAAGTTTGAAACTCTATAGGCCTAATTCTTCGATTTCTATCCACGACTAAATCGTATAGGCCTACGACTCAACCACGCCTGTTTTATGAATGGTTCGGCGAACTTCAAAAAGTCACACAGACAATTAAAAAGTTTTATGCAAGCCTATAATAACCTGAATCGAACGGTTTTCATTAGCAAAATTTTACGCCAGCAAAATTTTCACGGTTTCACGTTTCAGTAAGTTCAATTAGCTGAGCTTCTTGATAGATCTGCGACACGAAACAGCCAAATGCGATGTTTTGTAATAATATAATTGGGTCAGCTGTAAGATAAGGGAGCTTTGCTGTTGCTGAACGGTCGCTGAACTTTCATCGTCGACCTCGGCACTGGTTGTACCGTTGTACCACCGACCCGTCTCCGAACCATTGGCGATCGAGCTTTTTCCGTCGCAGCGGCAAAAACGTGGAACAGTCTGCCGCCGGAATTGAAGTCATCATCACAACATTCATCACTATCATCCTTTAAATCTAAACTGAAAACTCATTTATTCTCACTCTCCTTCACAGATCTGTAAAGTGACTGAAGTGCTTTTGCACTATGTACGTATGTATGTTGCACATCTCTGGGCTTAAGCTCTATCGATAATAATCTCATTTTTGACTCATCACATGTCCCCTGTGGGTATTTGATTACTTTGTGTATGGTAAGTTGTCTTAACGGTCGTTGATCTGTGTTGGTATGAATGCGGTTATTATTACGCCGGCCGAGCACAAACAGTAACAGTTTGTTGTAGTATCGTGTGAGATTTGGGGACAGTAAACACTGTCCGAAAACACAACACTTCGGGGATGATTGTAGGGAACCGTCACCTATAACCTGAAAACACAGCCACGTTCCCCTGCATCAGCTAGAAACCCTTCGCCGGCGTTCAGAAAGCAACAACTATACCGAATTAAGAGGACATACCGGTAGTTTGAAACGGTACAAGAAGAGTTCTAGACTTGAGTCAAGAAAACATTTTTTCAGCCAAAGAATTGTTGATCACAGTAATAAGTTGCCGGACGACGTAGTATCCGCAGCTAACATTTCTAGCTTCAAAAAGAGACTGGATATTTGGATGGAAATACATGGGCATTAAAAGCTAACAGCTTAACAAGCCCATTAACAGTAACTATAACTGTACGTAGCACGATCGGCTATCATGGCACACCCGTTCCTACCCACTCGCGCCGCTGTCGTTTCTTCGCAGCCTACCGTAATAATAAGTCGAAAATCGCAATGTCCCGTAAGCGTCACGCACTCAGGCTCTGTATAATAACGCGGCTCGTAAATAATATGAAGCAGGCATAGACGACCAGCGAATAAAGCCAACAGGTGAAGTCATCGTATAATAGCCGTTCATGCATCGCTTTGACGTGACAGTGTTTAGCTTAGGCTTAGCGCCGCGTGGGTTTGCCTGAGAAAGCCCGTGTGCAGTAAGTTACAATGTTACATTCGTTATACAGAGCATAACGTGTTCGAGTAGGGCTGAACTATAGATGGGATCGCCAGCTGAGAAATCATATCAAACAATATATACAGTAGGTCGTTGTTCAGCAACTCGAGGAAACGACTGAATTGCTTATATTCAGCGTGGTGTCTACTTGGTATGCGGCTTCTGACTACAGACTGTATTTGCTGTTTTCTGGTTTCAATATAGTTACATCGAGTTGATTTTGAGTTATTCGACTTCACGCTCTTTGAAATTCTTCAAGGGGACATGGTCCCCGCTCCTTTGAGCCAACCCTAATTTTGTGGTGTTGATTTAAAAAAAAACAATTTACTAATTTTGTGCTTTCAAAACGTCAAAATTTAGGTATTTTGATGTAGGGTGTATTTTGATAAGCTTCATCACCTGAAGACTTTGTCCCCCAGACCTCCTACCGGGGCTTTGCCCCTGAACCCCATGGAGACTTGATCCCTGCTCCCCTTTCGCCCATTCTAAATATGCCCCTAACCGCTGCTGATTTATGGTGAATAATTACTGGCTTATTTAGTTTACATAATATTTACCTCTAACCCTAAGTCCCCTAACCATAACCATAGCCGATAAGTTAGCTAACGAACATCAAATCACAAACTAGATAGTGGAGTAATCTGAAACAGGACACCACCGTTGGCGTGTTGCAGCGTGGTGTCGTGGTAACACGTCTGAGTCGATCAACCAGTGGCGGTTCTAGGAAAAAATATTTTTGGAGCCTGGCCCCTCATCATTTGGGAGGCAATTACTATATTGGGAGGCTAGGCAAGATATGGGGGGCTGTGCTCCCCCCCCGGCCCTAGCCTAAAACCGCCACTGCGATCAACGTATAGTTGTTCTACACTGGGCACGGTTACCACTTGGATTGGGTGACGTCTGCTGACAGGTAAACCGTCTCGGTACGTACCCAATCACCTAGGTCAACTCAGCCTACCATCCCTCCGGAGTAGGTTAATCGAGTACCAGCTTATCTGGCTGCTGTTAGGCGTGGCGCGTTCACTTGTGTCGGGTGGCAGGTAACACTGTGTGATCCCGTAGCTACGGCAAGTGACGCCCCGTAGCTCTGAGATGACTTGTTCAGGAGAGCTACAGCGCTTAACTGTTTATCTGTGACGATAAATAGGAAGTGATTTGTGGTCAGGACTCAGGATGGTGATTAGTACAAGGACACAGTGATCTTGTGACTGGATGGCAGACGAGATTGAGATTACAACATTGCCAACAAGTGAGGAGCGAGCTCGTCTTGTCAAGTGTTCCGGTGTAGGTCTACAGTTTCTTTACGTTGGCGTTCCATCAGAAGTGCTCGTCGACACGAGGCAAGCTGGACAAGGTCAGCACGAAATTATGCTATAAAATTCGTTATAAGCTGTAAATAAATACGACAGGACAGAAGTAATAAGTAGGCCTACGACCTACCTATAGGCCTAATACTATAGTACAGGCTGACAGCATAATGAAATACACAGCAAAAGGCATAAATGCCTCTAACATGCTGGTCAAACTCAAAGCAAGATCATGTTCGTGGACGTATCTAGACCTTCTTGACAATAATAATTCTTAACTTTTCCAGTAATTGTTAATTTATTTGTGTGTAGTCAGTGAAATGAATTTACTTTCTTATCACGCTTTCTGAGTCTTCTCTCATTACCGCGCGATGCTATAGTGCAAAGCGCGGTGTTACGATCGCATGTCGACCGTCTCTCTGTCCGTCTGTAACATTGGTGGATTGTGATCACATAGGCTGGACATCTTGGAAAAAATTGCATGGACAATAGTCCAACACCTTCGCTCTTCGTAGCCCAAAGGCCGTCCACCAACTCCCAGGAGAACATGGGAAAATTTTGGTGGAGTGGGGAAGACGCTGTTGAGCTTGAGTTTAGTCCGACTCTGTGAAGAGACATGAGAAAAAGTCTGAAGTCATATGTTATGGGGGCGCATCGCGCGGTCATCTTTGCGATAGCACTGCCCAGCTTTCTTGTTCTACAGTGCCGGCGCAGTAATTAACTCGAACTCGTCATTTTACACACTATAATCGTTATTACATTTAACAATAAATTATTAACAATCATTTACCTGTTGTTTTCAGGTGAGTTGCTGGTATTTTGTGATGGTCCTGATGGTGACAAGCCGGCCGAGTGTCGTCAGGCTGACCACACGGCTACCAGTGGTCAGTCAATAGTGACCATTACTGCCCACTCGCCGGGACTTCATTCACTGCATGTCCGATACAACGACATCAACGTTCCCGGTAAATATCCCGCTAAGAAACTCCGTAAAGCCCTAAATCCATTACACACGTTTCCCCGCAATACCGTAGACGCGGAAGTTGCCAACTTGTTACGGACTTGTTGCGGACTTGTTAGCGACACGGCCAACAAGTCCGTAACAACTTGGCAACAGATCTGTTGTGCGGTGCCGTTGTAATGGAATTTGAGAAACGACACGACACAACGGACTTTTGCCCGCGCCAACTTGTTGCAGACTTGTCGTTTATGTTGCAGACTTGTTGTGGACTTGCTACGGGGAAGTCGCCAACTTGTTACGGACTTCTTACGGGAAAGCTGGTGTAATGGATTTTGAGCTTAACCCAGTGGACGATTTAGGGGCGACTAAAGCCTCGTCCACAATGGGGACAATTGTCGCACCCACTGGCAACAATTTGTCGCCGTTCGCGTGGACAATATAGTCGCCGGTGTAGACGAGCCACAAGGTGGCTTGGCGGACGGCGGTGTTAGGGCGTCGGACTTGTGATCAGCAGGTTGCGGGTTCAACTCCCGGCCGTGCACTGCAGAGTTAGTACTTGGATGGGTGACCGTCTGTGGGACCGTCTGTGGGCGGATAAACCATCTCGGTACAGTATGTAATCAGTCACCTAGGCCAACTCAGCCTTCCATCCCTCAGTAAATCGAGTACCGACTTCTGGCTGGGGTTAAGACGGGGTGTGTTCACTTGTGTCTGGTGGCAGGTAACACTGTGTGATTCCAACTGACACCCCGTAGCTCTGAGATGAAGGTTCATTAAGAGCTCTACTCTTCTTAGCTTATCTAAGGTGTTTATAGTCACCCCCTTTTAAACGACGCCTATTTATAATTCAGACGCCTTTTTGTTAGCTTGTTAATTTGCTGCATTTTTACATATTTTATTGTATAATAAATACTAATTGCCTATTCTGTCTATTATAAAGTGCAAATCAAAGGCTTCGACTGACATTTGCAGCTAGCTTTTATATTTAAATTATAAAAAATATAGGCCTACTAATTATGACATTATCTTATGTCGCCTAAATCGTTAAAGTTTTATGTCTTGGGGCGGGCGCCTTATTTAGTCACCCCCATTTAAATAATAATAATAATAGATCTAATAAAAATAATAATATCCTAGATGGGCCACTGTAACATGTAGTTCCACAGAATATACCAGCATACTATGCATGCACCAGGGTCCGTTGCCTGGGAGTCTCGTGACAATCTAGCATACAGCAAAACTCGGCCAGATTGCCGCCTCCATTAACAGCCAGCACATTTCACTTAGGCATAACTAGGTCAGTATACCAATAATCGTGGCAACAGTGAGTGGCTTGGCGGTGCAGTAGTTAGGGCGCCGGACTTGTGATCAACAGGTCGCGAGTTTGACTCCCGGCCGTGCACTGCTGGGTCAAGAATCTTCAACTTGTTGAAGTTCCACCTTATTACGCCGAAGAAGAAGGATGGGCGACCATCTTTGGGCGGGTAAACCATCTCGGTATGTAGCCGGTCACCTAGTTCAACTCAGCCTTCCACCCCTCCGGGGTAGGTTAATCGAGTACCGGCCTGTCTGACTGGGGTTATGCGAGACGCGTTCACTTGTCTGGTTACACTCAGTAGCTCTGAGATCTGTATCTTTTTTAAAACCTTTCAGTGCTGGCGTGTCAACTATACTTCAGGTAGTCCGTTCTCGACATGGGCGTCATCCGCCAGTCTACTCAAGGTGACCGGTCCAGGCATTGAACACGGAGTGCTGTCCACGTTTAAGTCGGTGTTCGAAGTGGACGCAACTGAAGCCGGGCCCGGGGACCTCAAGGTCAGGGTCGGCGGTCGTAGAGGTCAGTTGAAGGACATTTCTCATTATTCACAAACACAGTGGAGCCCGAGTATACTCGGCTCGATTGAAAGTGTAGAATTAGGGAGAGTTTCCAGAATTTTTTTTCGCCTTGAGAGCCCAAATTCCATTACGCCGATTGGTCATGGATTTGTTGTGGGCGTGTTGTTCACCAAGTTGTACAACAGGTCCACAACAAACGACAAATTCACAACAGACAGAAAGTTGTAGAACATTTTGACATGTTAGTAAGCTATGGATTAGTTGTACAACATATCTGTGGATTTGCTGTGCAACAAAACCACAACAAAACGAAGGAATAGAGTTTGGGCTTAATGGGGGGGATTAATCACTGTTGTCACAGACTAAGACCTGAAATACATACGAATTCATAGAGAACTTTGGATCTTGTTTTTGTTGTTCTTTTCCATGTTGTTAGGGGTAAATCCCTCACCAAAACGATCTAAGGCTCTGTCATTTCAAATCAGATCAGGATGAAATTTGGCAGGGATGTTCAAGTAAATACGCGTCGATTGATGTACTGAGATTTCTGACATCACGCCATAATTTCAAGTCATTTTACGCATAAAAGTGCTGCCAGCTGGTGAGTGCACACGCAGCATACTGTACGTTTGCCCACCGCATACGCAGCAGCGCCAGCGTCCGGTAGTTCCTGATCCTTAGTACATTCGTTTGGACACAATGCTAGATATACATACCGTAAAACTTCTAACAAACGTCCCCTGCGTTTATTAGAACACAGACCTCGAACCCCAGCAGACCCGGCGTTTATTAAAGATCGGGCGTCTATTAGAACACTGGCCTCAAGTTCCCTGGGTGCATTATTGTTATTTGTTCCAATGTTCCGTGTTTATCATGTTAATTTTACCCCTAGTGCTTATTGTCAGTGTTTATATCCACTTGCTTAGCTAAAAAAACAACGAATTAAGTGTTGGGGGTAACAGTACTAGTGTATGGCTGGTACTCTGACAACCCTAGTATATTGCTAGAAGACCCCGGCGTTGAGACCCGGCGTTTAATAGTAGAAGTTTTACGGTAATTAAAGCTTATGCGGATTAAGCTTACTCAGCTTTTAGACGGCCTCTGCATCCAGCTCTGTGTGGCACATAATGTTATTATTATTATGTTCAGTGCTGTGTGCTTATGGGAGAAAAAACAGCGATGTTCAGTGATGCGTGACGACTACGTTATAACGCGCACGTTATTATTAGCAAGCGTTTAACGTGCCGCTGCCGCGTTACGTTATGTTACACACATGTGCGTCACTCCAGGGCCCCGCATACCATCTCGGACAAAATTGGGGGTCTGGATCAATGGGTTTATATATTATAGATTTTAGAACTTTAGTTGCATTCAAGCGCACAATAAGTAATGTAAATTTGTCTCTTTTCCTCAAGCGATATTAACTTCTTTATTTTTAGGCGTAGTTCATCCCATTTCATACCATCTCCTTTTTAGTTTTACCATCTCCTTTACTTGCGTTATATTGTAAATGTTATTGGCACACTGGGTGACTATAAGTGCTATTAGCCTTGTCATTCCTGTTTCAACTCTGCTGCAATTGTATTGGCTTGTTACTGTCATTTATTACTCTTTGTTGAACAAATAAACTGATGATGATGATGATGATGACATTGTTCGCATGGGATATAGTTGATCTGGATAGCATGGGCGCCGACTCCACAGTCCACAGGGGTAACCATAAAATGTCCCGGTGTTAGTTATGTTTTTAATTTTTTTTACATTTTAAGGCGTCTGTGACTGTGAGTATTTTAAGCCTTGACGTCTTTCAGAGCACTGAATCGTATTTGGTAGGGCCTACTGCATTTTATCGTGTTTTCAGTAGGCCCTACGTGGTAAACATAAATTATTTGCTCCGGCTTCAAATAGTAGACTAGGAATAAAATGCTCATGATTATTTTTTTCAATTCATATATTCGTACACTAAAATAGACTAGTCAAACTTTAATTGGTAGCCTATATAGGCTTACTACAAGCTGGCGCCTGTGTAGTAGGCCTATACGTGTATACCGGTATTAGGCCCCTATAACATCATCATTCGGTGTTGCATGGCTATAGCTGTGCTGTTGGCGCACCAGATGTGGTTTTCATTGCTGGGTTATTGTTGCCAACAAACAGTGAGGAATGCGAATTGTTTCTTTTCAATGATTACCGGTAATACTCTCACCGCCTGTGCTTGTTGTAGTTCGACTACGTGCTGGCCGGTACTATAATAATATGCATAGGCTATGTGAGGCGACTCGGAGTGAAAAGTATAAAGAAGACTAAGCTTAGAACACTTAACGAAACTCCACCTCAGAGCTACGGGCGTCACTTGTCATATGAGATCACACAGTGTTACCTGTCACCCAAAACAAGTGAACATGCCCCGCGTTAACTCCAACCAGAGGTCGGCGCTCGATTTACCTACCCCGGAGGGATGAAAGGCTGAGTTGACTAACTGACTTAAATGGCCGGTTACATACCGAGATTGTTTACCCGCCCAACGACGGTCACTGATCGTCTGTGGGCGGGTAAACCATCTCGGATTCTCGGTATGTAACCAGTCACCGTTGTCGGTCACCCATCCAAGTACTAATCCAGCAGTGCACGGCCGATAGTCGAACCCGCGACCTGTTGATCACAAGTCCCACGCCCTAATAATAATAATAGTAATAATAATAAAAAGGGCACTTGTAGTGCGCCAGTATAAAGAACTGTCCAGTAGCGCAGTACAACATGCAATAAAACAATGAAATCTAAAACGCGGTGAGTAGGCCTACAGCCACTACACCACCAAAGCCGCCAGAGCATCGTCAAACACGTTAACTACGTAGCCCACGACGTTTTTATAATGAGGGATAAAAAGGACTATGTGATAGTCACTATGTTCTGTGGTTTGGTGGTGTAATGGTTAGCGTGTCTGACTCGTGATCGATAGGTCGCGGGTTCCACTTCCGGCCGGTGCACCGTCAGGCAACAACTCTGGGCAAGTTGTTAACACCCATGTGCCTCTGTCACCAAGCAGTACAATTTGGTACCAGACAAAGGGCGGTGATGCTCTGTGGCTGGGAAGGTAACCGTAGGTCTGGCATCGCACTGGCCATGCGTCACAGACTTTCGTGGTTTATCCACCTAGGCTACGGGCTCAACGGCCACCGACAGGGAGATGAGCACCCCGCCTATGCTCCAAACTGGGACATGGCCCACTTTACCTTTACCATGTTCTGCAGTGGTTCGCCGTGTTTGTATATGTCAGGAACATTCAAAGTACAGACGAAGGCGCTGGGACGACGAGTCCGCTGTTTCTACAACGTGGTGGAACCTGGCCAGTACACGGTCGAAGTGACCTGGTCAGGTGACCCGGTACCACAGTCACCTTACAGTGTTATTGTATTCGCCAGTGACGAGGAACTTGATTCTTACGTGGCTGCTACCAGCCTCGCCAGCACGAGCGATGGCAGTTCTTCAACAGTCAGCCGTGCTTCATCTTGCTCCGTACAATAGCTCTCTATAACACTGTGACAC
>Ga0209681_1000334_pt1 | contig 12045 bp, 6 predicted proteins | sample WorMetLIZISLAND2_3_FD_187416 | JGI IMG/M metagenome (GOLD analysis project Ga0209681, IMG submission 187416) | Marine gutless worms symbiont microbial communities from Max Planck institute for Marine Microbiology, Germany - Olavius clavatus LIZARD... ... | reverse complement strand
GGCTGGACATCGTCGGTCTCCTTTTTCCAGGGTTGGCGTTTCACCATTCTGGTTAAAGGATCAAACTGACGATGTCCATTTTTTATTGGCAGCATAATTACTACAACTAATTGGGAGATGAACCATGAAAGAAAACGCAAAACCTTCGACTTCAGTCGGAGGATATCAACTTTCGGCCCTACGGGCCTGCTAAAGCCTTCGCCGAGAGGCGAGGGTTTTTCTCCCATTCCCCGAATGGGACAATAAATTATGATAATAGTCTGCGGACAGACCTTCACTAAAACGATCTTTTATCACTTATAATCAGAATCACTCTTTAATACCGACACAAACGCCGCCGGCGGGATCATCACCTTGCCCACCATCTTCATTCGTTTCTTGCCCTTTTTCTGTTTTTCCAACAGTTTGCGCTTACGGGTAATATCCCCACCGTAGCACTTGGCCGTCACATCCTTGCGGAAAGCGCTGACTGTGCTGCGGGCGATAATCTGCCCGCCGATGGCGCCCTGGATGGCAATCTTGAACATCTGTCGTGGAATCTCTTCCTTTAACTTGTCACAGGCGTTCCGGGCGCGTTGGACCGCCCGATCCCGATGCACCAGTTGCGACAGGGCGTCCACTTTTTCGCCGTTGATGAGAATATCCAGCTTGACCAGATCGGCATCCTGAAATCCTGCCAGATCATAGTCAAAGGAGCCATACCCTTGGGTGATCGATTTGAGTTTGTCGTAAAAATCACAAATCACCTCGGCCAGGGGCATCTCGAAAATCATTTCCAGGCGATCGCTGGTCAAGTATTGATAGTTTTTATTGACTCCCCGCCGATCCAGACAGAGTTTCATCACCGCACCCATATAGCGGTCGGGAACAATGATCGATGTTTTGATATAGGGTTCGCGGCAAACGGCGATGCCGGCCGGATCAGGATAGAGAGCCGGATTGTCGATCTCCATCTCTTCGCCGTCGGCCAGCACCAGTTGATAGCGCACCGACGGCGCCGTTAAAATCAGTGACAGTTCGTACTCACGCTCCAGGCGCTCTTGTACGACCTCAAGGTGTAAAAGCCCCAAAAAACCGCACCGAAACCCAAACCCTAGCGCCACGGACGTATCTTTTTCGTAGATTAGCGAGGCGTCATTGAGCTTTAATTTCTCCATGGCCTCGGCCAAGTCAGGGTAGCCGTCCGACGCCACCGGATAGATGGATGAAAAAACCACCGGCTTGGCCTCTTTAAACCCTGCCATGGGTTTGTCGCAAGGGTCTTTCAGATGGGTAATCGTATCGCCGCAGCGGGTGTCTGAAACCGTTTTAATCCCGGCAATCATGTACCCTACCTGACCCGCGGAAAGTTGCTGTTGGGGCTTTCGCACAATCTGAAAGAGCCCCACTTCCTCCACTTTGTAAGTAGCGCCATTGGACATAAATTGCACCCGGTCCCCCGGTTTGATGGCGCCGTTAAACACCCTGAAATGAACCACCGTCCCCCGAAAAGGATCGTATTGGCTGTCAAAAATCAATGCCTGCAAGGGGCTGTTCGGATCTCCGGTCGGCCCGGGGAGCTGTTCAATCACCCCATTTAAAAGATCGTCGATACCCGTTCCCTCTTTGGCCGATACCAGCACCGCTTCATCGGCGTCAAGCCCCAGATCCTCTTCGATCTGATTTTTCACCCGCTCGATATCCGCCGACGGCAGATCAATCTTGTTGATCACGGGAATCATGGTGAGGTCGTGTTCCAAGGCCAGGTACATGTTGGCAACGGTCTGGGCTTCCACTCCCTGGCTGGCGTCGATGAGTAAAAGCGCCCCTTCGCAGGAGGCCAACGCCCGCGAAACCTCATAGGTAAAATCCACATGGCCCGGGGTGTCGATCAAATTAAGGGCGTACTCTTGCCCGTCCTTACCCCTGTAGGGCAGACAGACCGTCTGGCTTTTAATGGTAATGCCCCGTTCGCGCTCAATGTCCATGGAATCCAGAATCTGATCCTGGAACTCCCGCTCGGCGATAATCCCCGTGGTCTGGATCATCCGGTCGGACAAGGTCGATTTGCCATGATCGATATGGGCGATCATGCTGAAATTACGGATATTCATGGCGGCTTGTTAACCCTGTTTTGAAAACGGGCCGCATTATCACACAAGGATCGGTTCCGTTCAAGAATGATATTACCATCCCTTCGGAATTTTTGGTAATTGAATAGGCATTGTTGACTCCTGATAAACACTACCAACAAGTTTCTCATCTCCAATCTGCAGAAAAAGCCCGAAGGGGTGGCATTATTATAGAAACAACCGGTAAACAGTTTCGAACCCCGAAGGGGTGATATTTTTCATCCTGTCCTCCCACTGTTTGTGATTTTTTAAAACGACACCGCCAGCCGCACCCCCTGATCAATGGCCCGCTTGGCGTCAAGACCGGTGGCTTTTTCGGCGCCGCCAATGATATGGACATTTGTAACGGTACTTTCCAACGCCTTAAAGAGCCGGTTGTCCGATTCCTGACCGGCGCAGACCACAATCTGATCCACCTCCAAAAGCTGCGGCTTCTCCTTGATGGTGACATACAGCCCGGATTCGTCAATTTTATCGTAGGTGACGCTGTTGATCATTTTGACTCCGGCGTCGCGCAGCATCATACGGTGAATCCAGCCGGTGGTTTTACCCAAATTTTGACCCGGTTTGGTGTGACTGCGCTGCAACAGGTAAATCTCTCTTTTGGAGGGGATTCGCTTCAACCCGCGGGGATTAATGCCGCCGGTTTGCCCGGTGTATTCAGGGTTGATGCCCCATCGTTCCAGATAGACTTTACGGTCGGTAAAGGCGGACTCGTTGTCAAACGCCAAAAAAGCGGCCACATCAAAACCGATACCGCCGGCCCCCACAATGGCCACACGCTCTTTGGGCGTCACCCGTCCGGTCAAAAGATCAATGTAGCTGCACACATGGGGTGAATCAACCCCGGGAACAGCCAGCTCACGCGGCAGCACCCCCGTTGCCACCACCACTTGGTCAAAGCCATTTGAGGCGATCTTTTCAGCATCAATCTCCGCACCTGGCCGAACATCTATCCCCAACTGCTTTAGTTGATATTCAAAATAGTTCAGCAGATGATGAAATTCCGATTTTCCGGGCACCTTCACCGCCATCTGCAACTGCCCGCCAACATGGTCGGCCTTGTCAAACAGTGTCACGGAATGGCCCTTTTGAGCGGCGGTAACAGCACAGGCCAAACCGGCCGGACCCGCACCAATGACGGCCACATTCTGAGGGCTTGTCGCCGGCGTCAGATCAATTTCGGTTTCATGACAGGCCCTGGGGTTGACCAGACAACTGGCCAACGTACCCTCAAAAATATGGTCCAGGCAGGCCTGGTTACAGGCGATACAGACATTGATCGCCTGCTCTTTGCCTTGTTCCGCTTTGCTGACAAATTCCGGGTCGGCCAAAAAGGGCCGCGCCATGGAGACCATGTCGGCGTCACCGTTGGCCAACACCCTTTCGGCAATGGTCGGGGTGTTGATGCGGTTACTGGTCACCAAGGGAATGGAGACTTCTTTTTTCAGACGGCCCGTCACCGAGGTAAAGGCGGCGTTAGGCACCACCGCCGCGATGGTGGGAATCCGCGCTTCGTGCCAACCGACGCCCGTATTGATAATGGTGGCGCCGGCCTTTTCCACCTCTTTGGCCAATTGAACCACCTCCTCCCAAGTACTGCCGTTTTTCACCAGATCAATCATGGAGAGGCGGTAGATGATAATAAAACCGGCTCCCACCTGCCCGCGCACCCTTGTAATGATCTCCAACGGAAACCGGATGCGATTTGCGAAGACGCCGCCCCAGCGGTCAGTGCGGTGGTTGGTTTTGGGAACAATAAACTGGTTGATCAGGTAGCCTTCGGAACCCATGATTTCCACACCGTCGTATCCGGCGGTTTGGGCCAGCTTGGCACAGTTGGCAAAATCTTCGATCTGCTGCAGAATTTCCGCGTCGGTCAATTCGCGCGGTTTAAACTGATTGATGGGCGCCTTGATGGGTGACGGCGCCACCAGACCGGGACTATAGGCGTAGCGGCCCGTATGAAGAATCTGCATGGCGATTTTGCCGCCTTCGGCATGCACCGCATCACAAACAATCTTGTGTTTAGAGGCCTCTTTTTCATTGGTCAGCTTGGCGCCGCCATGGGCGACGCATCCGGAAACATTGGGCGCCACCCCGCCGGTCACCATCAGCCCCACACCGCCTTTGGCCCTTTCGGCAAAGTAGACCGCCATGCGCTCAAACCCGCCGGGCGCCTCTTCCAGGCCGGTATGCATAGAGCCCATGAGCACACGGTTCTTCAAGGTGGTAAATCCCAAGTCCAGGGGCTCAAACAGATGGGGATAACGGGGATGACGGGACGCCAGTGGATTCTCCTTGGGTATAAAGTGATCTGGTTACTGAAACATCGCTCGGCTCAGAGCATCGACAAAGGGGTCAAGGCTCCGGGGAGGTAAGAGACGGATAAGCAGCATCCTCTCTTCCTGAATCTTTGTGCCCTATACTTCCAGCACCCAGTCCGGCGTCAGGGCGCTATCGGCTTCAACACGGTACGGCACCCAGATCAGGCCAAACAGTTCCAGGGTGATGTCACTGCTTTTAGGCTTCACCGAAATAGAGGTCAACTCTTCCATCTCCGCGTCAAAACGAAACTCCATGTCGCTCAACTCATCCTGAAATTTCGCTTCCAGGTCCAGCATCTGCTGTCGGATGGCATCCGCTTTTTCTTGCGCCCGGGCCACATCCATCTTCTCTTTTTGCATGGAACTGGCGCTGCGCATGGCGCTGCCGAATTTGGTGGCCGAGGTGGAACTCAGCACTTTGCGGCCTAAAACAGCACCTAATATAGCCGTACCAAAAGAGACCGCTGTCTGCATCTTTTTGGAACGCGCCTGCTCCGCTTCGCGCGCAATGGCCAACTCGGCCCGCATCAGCCGGTCTTTTAGAGAGCCAAAGCGTTTCTCATATTTCAGTTTCAGTTTCTCACCAGCCAAATCCCGCTTTTCACGCGCCAGTTGGTTCAATCGGGCCCGGAACGCGCCTTCGCTTTCACCCACTTCACTCACCATCTTATGGGCCGGCGATTGTAAAAGTGACAACGGCCGGTTTTGGCGCACCCAACGGAGCAGGTCCTTTTGCCATTTGGTATAAGCGCTTTTCTTTTTAGCCGCCGAGGGAAGCGGTTGATAACGAGCATCGGCAAAGCCATCTTTGCGAAAACTCTCGGTGAGCACCTCGCGGGAGCGATCCCAATCCAGGGCAATCGTGCTGTCGCTCATTTCACAAATCATGGCCACCGTCTCAGTGGTATCCACTTTATACCGGACGTTGCCGTAGTGTACATCCAGCCGAGCAGCCAGGGCCGGCTTGTAGACAAGCTGCCTGGCCGTCCCGGATGCAGCTAAATAGTAGGTGTAAACATTTTCCGGGGGGGCCGGCGCCACGTTGACCACATTTGATGTTGCGGTGGAAGATTTATCTGACGCCAGAGCGCCATGGTCAGAACCCGTGATCCTTGCGGCGGGCGAAACCGGTGATGCCGCAGATAACGTTTTCACCTGGTCGCGGGTTAGAGGCCCTCGCAGATAAGAGAGCACCCATCGGGTTTGAAAAATCACCGGTTCGTTCTCATGGACGTTGTGCAACCAAAAGGTGCGTTTGGCGAGCGCCGACAAGGTCTGATCCATCGTTTTCCTGTCAAACCCGGCGGCGGCTACGCCTTCCAGCCCGGAAAGAACCCGCTCCTTATCCTGTTCGGTCTGCAACCGGCCGATAAACCAGGTGCCGGTATTGGAAAGGCCCTTGTAATCCAGGTCCACCGGGTTTTGAGTGGCCAGAACGACACCCAACCCAAATGCGCGAGCCTGTTTAAGCAGGGTCAGCATCGGCTTTTTGGAGGGCGGATTACCGATGGGGGGTAGATAGCCAAACACCTCATCCATGTAAAGAATCGCCCGCAGACTCGGTGTGCCAGGTTGAGCGCGCATCCAGCCCAAGATTTCGTTGAGTAACATGGAAACAAAAAACATTCGCTCCGTATCGAAAAGATGGCTGATGGAAAAGATCGATGCCTTGGGTTTGCCTTCGGCTGTATACAAAAAACCACCGACATCGAGAGGCTCGCCTTTGAGCCATGCGTCAAAACCGGGTGCGGCCAAAAGGTTGTTGAGCTGCATGGCCAGGTCGAAACGCTCGCCTGCCGGAAAGATCAGATCCAGCTCCATCACACCGATGCGTTTGAAAGGAGGAGATTGAATCGCCTGGATCAAGGCGGACAAATCGAGACCCTGCCCTTTTCTCCAATAGTGTTCAAAAATATTGGCGATTAGAATATGTTCCCGGCTGGTGATAGGATCGGCGGTTTTGCCCAACAGCGTCAATAATCCGGTTGTTGTCGTCTGGATGCGTTCGTTAAACAGATCGGTATCATCCACAATTTCCTTTGGCGGCGGCGCAAAATTTTTCAGCACGCTTACCGGTTGTCCCGCACTACTGCCTGGCGTGTAGATGGTGACTGGCGCCGCATCCTTCAAGCGTTGAATTCTTTCCGGGAATTGGCCCCATTTTTTCAATCCCGACCGCCACAATTCGGCCTGTCCCGCGGCAAATTGAGCCACACTCTGGCCCTTTTTTGCGGCCGCTTGGGGGTCTACCCACGGGGCAACACTTTTGGCGGATAGATCTGGAAAGGTCAACTTCAGATTGGAAAGATCACCCTTGGGATCAATGGCGATCACCGGCACCTGATCAATAAGCGCCTCCTCCAACAGCCCGATCCCAAGGCCGGTTTTACCACTGCCCGTCATGCCGATAATGACGGCGTGGGTGGTCAGATCTTTTGAATCGTAGAGCACCAAATCATCCTGGCGCTGTTGTGCCCCAAGGTCATACTGTCTCCCTAAATAAAACGCGCCCAGTTTCTCATACTCAGTCGTCATTTTACGGACCCCTTTTTCATATCCATTACGGTCATCATTGTAACCGTCATTTTCGCCACGGTCTTTTCTGCATCAATAAAATCACCCTAGGGAATCTCTTCGTAATCCCGCACCAACACTTCCCTCGGCTTGGCGCCGTCAGCCGGGCCCACCACCCCTTCCTGTTCCATCATCTCGATGATTCTCGCAGCGCGGTTATACCCAATCCGCAAATGTCGTTGCACCATGGAGACCGAGGCGCGCTGGTTTTGAGTTACCAGGGCCACCGCCGCATCGTAATGCTCATCGCGATCGTCGTCAGTAACGGCGTCGGCGGCTGTCTCCTTGGGCTGGGTCACATTTTCATCATAAACCGGTTTTTTCTGGGCCCTGATATGATCAATCACCTGGACGATTTCCGGTTCGGAAATATACGACCCGTGTACCCGCTGCAAGCGCCCGACCCCCGGCGGCATATAAAGCATGTCGCCATTGCCGAGTAGGCTTTCCGCACCGTTGGTGTCGATGATCGTGCGTGAATCGGTTCGTGATGAGACCTGAAAAGAGAGCCGGGTCGGGAAATTGGCCTTGATGATTCCCGTCAGCACATCCACCGACGGCCGCTGGGTAGCCAGAATCAGGTGTAACCCCGCCGCCCGGGCCATCTGGGCCAACCGCATTAAAGAGACCTCCACGTCCCGTGACGCCACCATCATCAAATCAGCCAACTCGTCAATGATAATGACCACATAGGGCAGTTTTTCAAAAGTCATTTCACTGTCGGCCAGTTCCTCGGAAATCCCCTTTTCGATCTTGTTGTTGTATTGGGCGATGTTACGTACCTTCATGGCCGACAGCAGCTCGTAGCGCTGTTCCATCTCACGTACCGCCCAAAAAAGAGCGTTGGTCGCTTTTTTGGCATCGGTTACCACAGGTGTAATCAAATGTGGAATTCCATCGTAGAGGGTCAATTCAATCCGTTTGGGATCAATGAGAATAAGCTTCACCTCCTCCGGCGTGGCTTTATACAAAATGCTGCAAATCATCGCATTTAAACCGACGCTTTTACCCGTACCCGTGGCGCCGGCGATAAGCAGGTGCGGCATTTTATCCAAAGAGGTCACAACGGGTGCACCCACAATATCTTTACCCAAGCCAAGGGGTAGCTTTGATTTGAGCCGTCCAAAGGCGCTGGAGGAGACAATATCTTTAAACCTTACGATTTCGCGTTCGACATTGGGAATCTCGATACCGATGGCCGCCTTGCCGGGAATGGTGGCAATGCGGATACTGGTGGCCCGTAACGCCAAAGAAAGATCATCGGCAAGGTTGACGATTTTGCTAATTTTAACACCCGGGGCGGGCTCGTACTCAAAGGTGGTGATGACCGGGCCCGGAGTGACTGTGGAGATCCGGCCTTCAACGCTAAAATCCTTTAACCTGTTCTCCAACCGCTCCGACTGTTTGCGCAGACTCTCGTCACTGGCGTTTAATACGGACGGTTCGGCATCTTGTAAAAAGGAGACCGGTGGGATCCGATATCCCGCCTTTTCATCAATAAAATCAAATTCCCGTTGCTCTGCCGCCGCCGCTTTTTTAAAGGGAACCGGCGTTTTCTTTTTACCGATAACGACCTTCTTGGCCGGACCTTTGGGCGGCGATGCTTTTTTGACCACCAACTTTTGGGGATTTTTCGGCCGCTGGTAAAATTTCATCCACAAGGATTCGATCTGTTTGACAATCTTTTGAATAAAGAGCAGGCATTGTTTGGAAAATCCCACCAACGAAAATCCGGTGGTCAAAATCAGGGCAACTACAAAAAGAACAACAAAAATCAACGCCGCACCGACACTGTTGGCGACCTTGGTTACCCCATGGTGCAATGGAATCCCAACCATCCCGCCACTGGAAAAAGCTTTATCAAACAAGGTGATTTGATGGCCCCCGAAAGCAAACAGCCCGCCGGTCGCCACAACCAGCAGCAAACCACCTCCCAAGGTGATTAGAATTGAATTGCCCGTAGCTTTGCCGCTTAACAAATTGACACTGATCAGCATGAGTAAAAATGGGATCCAGAAGGCGCCTAAACCAAACAAACCGATAAAAAGACCCGCCACATGTGCCCCGGCGATACCGAACAGATTGTGAATATGGTCGGTTCCGGCGGCATTGTTGATGGAAGGATCGTAAGGACTGTAGGAGACCAAGCTGACCAGAGTAAAGATCACTAAAAAAACAACCAATATGCCGGAAATTTCTTTACGCATGTTTATTGACAATTGATGGATGATTATAAGGCATATTTATACTTTGATAATAAACGGCAGTACCAGAGGTCTGCGCCCGATGGCAAAGAAAAAATATTTGCGCAAGGATGACGTCACCCGACTGGTCACTTTTTCAATCCGTTCGGGGTCATCCTGGGGAATTGATTCGACCTCTTCCAAAATGACACATTGAGCGTCATCCAGCAAATGACCCGTAGCCGCTTCAAAAACAAATCCGCGGGATACCACTTCAGGGCCGTACATGATCACCCCGGTCTCTTCATCAAAAGCGATGGTCACGGCCACCATCCCCTCTTCCGAAAGCATCTGCCGTTCTTTTAGAAGGCTGATACCCACATCGCCGACGCCTTTGCCATCCACCATGATTCGCCCCGTTTCCACTTTCGAGGCAATGCGGCCGCCCGTCTCATCCAGCAGCACCTCCTGGCCGTTCTCCACCAGCAACACCCGCTCGTTTTCCATTCCCATAGCATGTGCCAATTGGGCATGGAGATATAGATGGCGGTATTCTCCATGGATAGGCATAAAATATTGGGGGCGCGTCAGATTGATCATCAACTTTAGCTCTTCGGTAAATGCATGCCCCGACGTATGGATGGCGGATATTTTTTCATATATAACCTGAGCCCCCCGACGGTAGAGATTGTTGATAATGGCGCCGATGGCCCGCTCGTTTCCGGGAATAAATTTCGATGACAAAATCACCGTATCTTTGGGCATGATCCCAATCTGCTTATGGAACCCGCCCGCCATACGTGCCAAAGCAGACATAGGCTCGCCCTGGCTTCCCGTAGTAATGATAATGACCTCTTCCGGTGGGTAATTGGTAACGGCCCGAATCGGTATCATCAGGCCGTCGGGTACCGTCAGATGGCCCAATTGGGCGGCGATCCGAGTGCTTTTTTCGATGCTGCGGCCATGGAAGGCCACTTTACGGTTCTGGCCGACGGCAATTTCAATAATTTGTTGAATCCTGGTGATACTGGAGGCAAAGAGGGCCACAATCACCCGACCCGGTGCTTGGTCGATGGCCCGGGACAAGTTTTCACCCACTTCACTATCGGATAATGAAAACCCTTTCTTTTCTACATTGGTTGAATCGGACATGAGCAGCAAGACACCCCGGGCGCCCAAGCGGGCGAAACGATTTAAATCGGTCCGCAAATGGTCCGGCCCCGCATGACTTACTTTAAAATCACCTGTATGGACGATTCTGCCGTAAGGCGTACCGATGTTAAGCCCGACCCCATCAATGACGCTGTGCCCCACCCGGATACATTCAATCTCAAAACGCCCCAGACGGATGGCGTCTCCCGGTGAAATGGTATGCGTACGGGCCATATGGGCCACACCGAATTCGGTCAGTTTCTGGCCGGCCATCCTTACGGTAAAGGGCGTTCCAAAAATCGGGATATTGATCTCGCGGATGAGATGCGGCAGCGCGCCAATATGGTCTTCATGGGCGTGGGTTAAAATAATCCCCGCCACCTTATCTTGGTTTTCTTTCAAATAGGTGATGTCAGGAACAACATAATCGACACCAAACATATGATCTTCGGGAAACATGAGCCCGGCATCCACCACAAAAATGGTGTTGTCCAGCTCAAAGGCCATCATGTTCATACCGATTTCACCCAGTCCGCCCAAGGGGATAATCTTAAGCATCCTCTCCCTCCATGGGCGGGTGATAAAAACCGTCGGTGATGATCATTTCCACTTTATTCAGTAACTGTGGCATGGCTTTACGTGAGTATTCCCCCGCGTCAATGGGGGGATGGAACGTGACCAAAACCTTTCCGGGGGTAACCTGAAGCTTCCCCTTGGACATGACCGACCGGGTCCCGGTAATCACCATGGGAACGATCATCGCTTGAGCTTCCACAGCCATGACAAAACCGCCCTTTTTAAACGGTAAGATGGTCCCGTCATCGCTACGGGTCCCTTCGGGGAAAATCAACACCGAAGCACCTTTCCGTATTTTGCGGACGGCCTCTCTTAGGCTGGCAAAAGCCGCTTTGCGGTTGGAACGATCGATACTTATGTAACCGCACCGTTTGAGTGACTCGCCGAACAGGGGGATTTTAAACAGTTCGGCTTTGGCCACCCAGCGAAATTGATGGTAAAGAGCGGTATAAATCACCGGGATGTCGATCATACTTTGATGGTTGGGCATAAAAATATAGGTCTTTTCCGGATCGAGATGGGTTTTGCCGTTAATTTTTAAGTCGACTCCGCCTACAAGAAGAATTAGCCGGGCCCAAATACGTCCGATACAATGGGGAGCGTTCCCATTGCGGCTAAAAGGGGCGATGAGCAGCACCAACATTCCGCCCACAATGGTGGAAAAGAGCACCCAACCGATCAAGATGATCGTTCGTAGCATAGGTTCCCTGTTAAAAAAATAATCCGTTAGATCTTCAACTGCAGTGTTTCAAACATATCATCTGGGCGTATCTCATCAACAACGTACTGTTTCATAAGTTGCTTCGATATTGTCCCCTGCTTTCAAGCAAATAATAACCGTTATGACAACGGAGGTGTCGTTGTATTTTGAAGGGTCGCATCAACGTTTTCGCTCCGATCAACAATGTTGATGGAATTACCACAGTTACCTGTCGGGCGCAAGGTCTGTATCGCTTTCGGCCCGCATGCATGAATCCGGATATGGAATTTATTATACTAAACAACTCACCTGCTAAAGCAGGTGGGTTTAAAACAGCGGACTGAAAGTCCAGCTTTTGACCGGCAACGCCGGTTAAGACTCAACATCAAATCCATCATTCGGATCACGTTCAAAATGGTGCT
>Ga0209681_1000333_pt1 | contig 12068 bp, 10 predicted proteins | sample WorMetLIZISLAND2_3_FD_187416 | JGI IMG/M metagenome (GOLD analysis project Ga0209681, IMG submission 187416) | Marine gutless worms symbiont microbial communities from Max Planck institute for Marine Microbiology, Germany - Olavius clavatus LIZARD... ... | reverse complement strand
CTCCTCCGGCGGGGTGTGGGGCGGAGCCCCAGCGAAGATCGAATTTGGTGCATTTTAGCTTCAAAATGTGACATCTGGTGGCAACAAGTTTAAGTATTTTTCTGAGAATCAACTGAATCAACTGACTAAACTTAGTGCATATTAAACAATTATGGCAAATGGGGACCAAAATGGCTGCAAAATGGTGCCACATGGCCACTGACAAACGCAAACATCAGCGACTAGTTGCCTAAATTGTACTTATTTGATTACTTACATAGGACGATGTGTGGAGCGATATTATGAGCCCCTAATCGGTCATAGACGTAGCCACGACTTTGCGTTGGCGGGCCTGACAAGCGAAGGCAACGAGCAGGGAATAATATGGGCAACGGGTGTCCCCCTGCGCAGCCTACTACGGGGTCTGACGGAGCGTCATAAGCTTCCCAGCGGGAGCCGGGGCTCTGTCGGGGAAGAGCGCCAGCTGAAACGAGTTTTTGGGCATTTAGACCTTGAAAAAACACACCTGATAGCCTCAAATCTGTCATATTTGACATTTCTGCGGCACTTATTTAGTCACATTCACATTCACAATTACTACTAAACATAAGACTTTCACGTATATGTTTGTGGTGCGTTGGAGGCTCCCAGGCCCTCCCTTTGGCTACACGCCTATGTACTCGGTTTCTGGGTCAAAGCCCCAGCCAGCAAAGCTGTACCTGGATATTATAGGGACTTACGTGAGCGCTGGATTACGGAAAGTCCCTGTTATTTTTTGTCATAAGCCCCAAAAGTGTGGGTACGGTACCCCCACCCCAACAAGTGGGGGGTACGCGTACCCCCGTAATACCAGTAAATTACGCCTATGGTCATATTTAAGGTGACTATTCGTCTAAACTGACGTACATTCCCGTACGCTCTCACATAAAATAACAATGATCATTACCTGGACTTGAAGTACGCGGAAATGATGCAGGTATCTCGCGTTGGAGAAAACTCCAATCCTCTCCGTGGTATGATTTCCGGAATATCAATCTTTGCGGTACTCGACTTGCGGTCGTCGGATCTGCAGATGCACGAAAAATCACACATACACAAATAGATTACAGCACAACAATGGAAAACTCTGCTTCTGCCTTTTCCAGTGACATCTACGAATAGTCCATAATTACACAATGCGGGCAGACTGCTGAAGCTTAGAACCGAAAGGCCACATCAGGACAACGACAGCGACGGAATATACAACGACGACCACAAGACGGACAATGTCCAGTGATGAAATGGTCTTCATTACTGAGGTCGCTTTAGACAATGACAACAACGAATGACAGCTACAGTAATGCCTTGAGTGGTGAACGTAGCATACGGAGTTAACTGCGCTATTACATGCACGTTGGTTTGCTCGGATTTGGGGGGATAACATTGACAAATGCCAACATTGCACGCAGTTACTGCAGCGCGTCATAGCTACGCAGAGCTCTTTATAATAAAAATGTGAGATTAAATATCATCTGTGCAAAATTTGACCAACACGTAAAACAAAGTAAAAAGTCGACATTTTGGAGATTCGATTTTTAAATTTAAAACAGGTTTTTCCAATAAACCATTTTCCAGTACTGCATCCAACACAGTCATGATGACTAGATACAAAGTTGTGTTTTTCTTACGTTCAGTCTCGCGACTTTGCTCCTCTTCCATCTCTTCAATAGCCACCTCAGCAGGCTCTCTGTCACTGCCTTCTTCAGTTGTACCGCCATCAGAAGCCGACTGAAGATCTCCCGCATCTATGTATGCAACATCAGCAAAACCTGATGAGTTGTGTACGTAAAATAAATCGATGTCATGTACACAAAAAATTGCACACCTAATCGTCTCGACAGTGTAATTCCTTACATCGGACACTTGCAGTCATCAGTCGCACCATCGGAAGAGTGCAGTATGTAAATACCTGACAACACTCTGACAGATGCATGATGAATTCAATGATTTCCGATTGCTGGATTACGCTAGACATTAGCGTCAGCTAGATTGACCTTAACGGTCGCATACTTTCAAGGTGTATCATGATATGTGTGCAAACCTGTGATGTCGCTTTCTTGAGCAGCTTCCAGGGGTTCAGTTCTGGCAGGTTCTTGTCCAGTCTCACCAACTTCTCTTCTCGGCGGTCTTCCTCTTGTAGCCACTGGTCCACGTTCTCGTTCACCTAACAGGAAAACCAAAAATGTGTTGCTGTCGCGGAAGGTTGCAAAAGATGCAACGACCACAGTACCCACAGCCATCGCATTGCTGTCAACAGCTGCGTGCACATTCATAAACTACCTACTGTTTACGTTGCAGAATCTGACGACCATTGATGAGTACTTAATGCGTGCACAGGAGAGTGAATGCAATAATTATCAACAACTGTGTGGATTACAGCTTAACAGACGTAGGCTACACAACGACAGCCACAGCAATGGGTGAGCAAAGACGTGAGACGTGAACGTGAAATGGGGAGTTACAGAGTATGTTTTCTGCCTTTAAATTTCACTTAACGTAATGACAAAAAGCCCCTGCAATGACGGCCGAAAACACCTAGGCAGCAGCAGTTACGTAATACGTGAACGTAATTTACGGAGTAAAGAATACTGTTTATTATTTATAAAAAAACTGTAACCATTTTATTTAAATTTTTATAAGCCGAAGATCTAAAACAGCAAATTGTATGAGCACGAACGTATCCGTTACCTTATACATTTAATTACCCAAAAATAGTGTTTGAAAGGAGATTATGGGTCATATCTTTTTGTGTTAAAATTCCCAATTGTGGTTACCATGGCAACCGGGGTCGGTCTGATGTAAATTTTAATGACACCAGTAAATTGGTTGACCTCGAAAACTCCTTCTTGGTGCGACATCCATGGCTCTATGTCTTATATTGGCTGAGTTGTGGCTAATTTTCTCTTAAAATTTCCAAAATTTCGTTGCCATGGCAATAGGGGCAGTCTGACGCAAATTTCAACCACGCCCTTAAATTGGATGTTGAAAACCCCCTTTTTGGTGCAACAAGTATGTCTCTATCTCTTATATTAGCCGCGTTTAAGCCAATTTTGTGTTTGAAAATCAGCAGTTGGTTAACTTGGTAACAATGGTCGGTCTGAGGCAAATTTTGACGACGCCGTTAAATTGCCCGACCCCGAAAACCCCCATTGTGGTTCAAACATCTTTCTTCTATCTTTAAAAATGGCCGAGTTATTGCCGTTCGAAGTTGCCATAGGCCGTAATGTAAATTTTCAAATTTTGCGTGGAAAAGGGGGGTAAGTGTGAAAATTCATCAAGGAGACACCCAAGAGGCACTTCCTTGCGCGAAAGCGCGTCATTTGACGTATAGATCGTGAATCGGTCCACTGTGGCGACCTGTAGGCGAGGTGAAGAAACGAAAAAAATGAAAAAAGGAAAAAAAGAAAGTCACAAACAGTGATATTTCGCGGATGCGCCGAGACGCCCCATGCAGCCCGATCGCTCCCATATTTGGAATTTGAGGTAGGGTCCCCGACATAGTTACCTACCCCAACTTTCACGTCGATCGGTTCAGGGGTTTTGCTCCCAGGGGTACCCGAAAATCCCACTTTTCCTATACTTATCGCATTGGCTTATACAACAGGTTTGGGCTACCACCCAACCTGTGACATGCACGTCTTTTGATTTATAAGCCTGCCAGTACGTAAATAACTTTGAACACTGTGATAGGTGAATTATCAATTCAATGATTTCTGATTGCTGAGTTACGCTGGTATAAGTTGCCTCAGTTAGATTGACCTTAAGGGTCGCATACGTTCAAGGTGTATCATGATATGTGTGCAAACCTGTGATGTCGCTTTCTTGAGCAGCTTCCAGGGGTTCAGTTCTGGCAGGTTCTTGTCCAGTCTCACCAACTTCTCTTCTCGACGGTCTTCCTCTTGTAGCCACTGGTCCACTTTCTCGTTCACCTAACAGGAAAACCAAAAATGAGTTGCTGTCGCGGAAGGTTGCAAAGCGTTAACATGCAACGACCACAGTACCCATAGCCATCGCATTCCTGTCAACAGCTGCATGCTCATTCATACATAAAGTACGTACCGTAGTGCTTAAGCTGCAGAAACTGTCGACCATTGATGAGAACTTAGGACACTGAAGGCAATAATTGTTCACAAATCTGGAGCTTATAGATTAACTGACCTACACAACGAGAGCCTGAACAACGACGGCCACAAAAAATGGAACCAAGACGACTGAGACAAATCATAGCAATGTAACTTTTTACATCACTTGGTTTTGTATGTATTTCTAGGCCTACATACCGCTTTGGTGCATGACAGCTGAAACGCCTTCTTAAATGAGCGTCTTGAATTCAACAGTATCAAGTGGGCATAATGTGATGTAAGCAAAGTAAACGCAGTGAAATCGATAAGCACAAACTCAAAGGCAAGAAAAACTCATCAGCTGTCGACAAGAAACATTTACATCTTACATCATTGCGGTAACCGTCGATCTCATTTTTTGTGGTCGTCGTATTGTGGCCATCATTCTATAGGCTCCACAGTTGGCGTGCGTCTTCAGAGGAACAGTACCGACACGACGCCTGAAGAATTTCTCCCGAAAAAAAGCCGGTAACAGTCCTTTCGATATTTGTGCACCGGTCTTAAACGTGGCCGGTCATTTTTGGCCTTTTTAAGACGCGAAGCACTAGTGCATAGTGCGGTATTGATACTGCACATCGTCCATCTATCTGTCCGTCCGTCTGTGACGTTGGTGCATCAGGACCACGTAGGTGGGAAAAGTTGGAAATACGGACAATTAGCCAAACAACTTCGCTCTTCGTAGACCAAAGGCCATCCACATAATTCCAGGGGAACATGGGGAAATTTTGAGGACATTGAAGTGAAAGTAGCGTACTGGGTGAAAGTGGCGTACTGGAACACAAAAGCGAGAATATATCTGAAACGCGTAAACATCGCGGAAGTGTTAATATGGATGGACTATAGGGACTCACCTATGCTCTTTCGAACGGTACCATCTCCGACCCCCTACGGCCTCCCAAGTTCCCAACCCAAAACTGCAATCGGCATCGGTATTATCTCAGGTAAGGCTAAAGCTACGGACTGCCAATTTAGCGTATACATTCACAGGGTGCCTACGAACAAAAGCCCGTAACAAATTTGTACAGAAAAGGGAACGTGGACGTAACCAGGGACTGCCCCACCAAATTTCTCGAGTACCCCATATTACATCCGGAACGGTTAAAGGTACCAACTTCAAATTCGGCAGGTACATTTACACGTTCCATCCCAACAATAGCCCATTAAAAAAATGGGCGAAAAGGGAGCGTGGGCGTATCCAGGGACTGCGGAAATTTTTGGAGTACACCGTATTATATCACGAATGGATAAAGGTACGAACTTCAGCCAAAAATTTTACGCAGAATCATAACATAGACCGCATTAAAAACCCGTGAAAAATTTGGGCAAAACTAGCCCTTGGCGTTCTGAGGGACTCTCGAAAATTATCAGGGTATCCATATCTATGGCGCATTGTGCGCTAATGTTTGCGACAGCTGAGCTTTTTTGTTCTACACTGCTTCTTAGTCTTATATTGAAGTCATTACCATGACATACACATAAGTCGCTGTTAGGCTACGTGGAAGACGTTACGCTTACCGCTGGCATCTGACGGTGGTCGCTGTGACGGTCGGCGATGATCTGGACGTCCTCTTGCTTCAGCTCTGGCCTACGCGAATGCAAAAACAGTCATTACTTTACATTTACTATATCACGATGCTTGTGAAATAACATGACACATGGACGCACATCCGCACTGTAATTCGTGAATGTATGTTTCAAGTGAAAGGAAGTGTCCGCCGTCTATACTGTGCTAGTATTGTATGCGATTGTGACCGATGTATGTCACGCGTTTCCATCTGTCTTTGATGTAAATAAACAGCTACCTGCGTGAATTTGATACAATGCAGCAATTTCCGAAAGGGGACTGTTACAAGTTAAACAATTATTTGAAATGGCATTCTAAAACGTCAAAGAAAACAGTAAACACGTATACATGTGGAAGGAAATGCATGCCAAGGCACTGTGCGATACGAAGGCCCTCCATACACTCACAGACGCGAACGAACGTGACGTCAGCTGTATGATATGCGTAAAGCCCTGTCCACACTGTCGCAGACAAGTGCCACTGTAGCAAAAAACGGCGTGGACAATGTGGACAGGGCTTAACCATTTCATATTTTCGATACTGAAGCCCGCGACAGATTAGACATCGCAGCTAACATTTTTTGCTTCATTTAAGACACATTTATGTTGCCAGACACGTTGAAAATTGCGCAACGTATGCAACGGCTACAGCGAAAGTAGAATCTTACATTCAGCTTCACAGCACAACCCAATATTAAATAATTACCGAGCGATGCACTAGATGTCACAAAGAGTGTGGGAGCCTAAAGACAGTAAAGACGGATGCGAGTCATCGAATGTTAGCCAACTTTTGGGTTTAAATGGGAAGTTGCAAGTAAGAACTCGTGAATTATAGCCTACAGCCGTCGAGCGACGTTTTACGCTGATCGTTCACCATTCATAATTTTGTCCGCAGGAATACCGTGCATGTATTTGCCTTCTATCAATACTCGTCACGGTGCCGATGGGATAAAAAAAACTCACATTGAACAACAACCACGTCGTCGAATGATTCATCTAGCCAAAATTAAGGCCTGTTAATTTTCGACAGCATTCAGACAGAACGTCTTCTATGAGGAGATGGTACGTCAAGACGTTATTTTCAGCGACGTGACGCTCACTGTGCGTGAGCAGTCGTGGCAATACGTATTTGATGGGATAATATTTGACATAGGCCTAGTATCATCAGTACATCAGTTATCAGTACAGTGGCTCCACAGGGTAGTTCACATCAAACATAGCCTATTACCAAAGTGTGTTGAATTCTGTAACATTTATTCACTGACAATGTGCCCCGCTATCGCACGGAGGACCTCTGTACGTATCGAATTTCACAACGGGAACGTGCGTTTTCTCTGCCACTGCACGCATTTCTTGTTGGTCTGTCTGCAGACTGTAGTGAATTATCTGTCAAAAAGTGACAAGTACTATAAAGAAAGAACCAGTCAGATCGCATAGTTAATGAAGACAAGTCAACATCTCATCACTCTGACTTACTGTCGTCATCATTATTCACCGCTAACGTAGCCCAATAGCAATAAACAGAAAGCATAAATCATAAATAGCTGTGATAACGCACATGTGTGTTACTGCACTTGATAAGCATTCACGTACATACAGTCTGTTTCAGCCAACGCCGCTATAACGATTTTATTTCATGTTATCATACATTCAATCCAAGACGTCACGAGTTCAATTCCAGATGTGCACATATAATGAATTTTGGATTAACCAGTAAGACGCCTATCTATACGCCCGCAGCTCGGGTCACAGCGTGGCGTCTATAAATGTCCGTCATTGAAGTGTCACAACGGTGCACTCACGATTGACTGTCAATTATACGTCTTCTACGACGCGTTGTTTCGTTCTTTTGGTTACTAAACGATACATATCCGCATATACGTCATATTTGTTGAAACTAACATCACAGACCGACATTTTGCACTCCATAACAAGTCTTATCTTCGTTTAAATTTTTATTTTGAGCTCCCGAAATTTTGATGATTTCTGCCAGATTGACGACCTTTCGGCCGTTCAAGGTCATCCAACGTGATTGACTGTGGTTCCAATCGACAAAGCGTATATGTGACTTCCTATTAGTCAGTAATAGTAAGGTCGGTGTTAGCTTGCACCCTTTCGGATAATTTGCAGCTTTTATGTTCTCCTGAACCCGACCCGTATTCCACCCATACTTCAGGGGTGTTCCCGTTGCACTACATACGCCATCGCATAAGCTCGACATGCAATCTCATAACCGCGCTCTGCGTATAGCATCACGCAGTAAAAAATGCATTTTTTTCTGGTGCATAAAGTGTAAGTGTATATGCACTGACGTTATTATCCTGTCTTTGTTTAAATAAATTTCTCAAAAATTATTCGTTAACTCATACTGGACTTTTTTTCGGTGACGATTTACGCGAAGAAAAATGCTTTGTACCCTGTGAATGACGTTCTCCGTCGTTTAACGACTTCAGATGGAAAGTTTAACGTAACCGGTGAAAAGGGCGTCAGCGGCATTTTGGTGCGACAACGGCACGAGATTGAGAGTAAACTACTTAAGGGCAAAATACAAAAATGTTACGAAAATCATTCAATAACTCTGGACAAAGCCATAGGCCTGCAGGCCTGTTCTTTCTGGGTAGGAAAGTGACTAGAAAAATCGCACCATTGGAAGTGCATCTGGACTTGAAAGAACACATTCTGATGGCGATAAATTTTGTATTTTTCCGACGAATATTTATCCATTTACGACAGTAAACCAATGAGGTCGATCTTCGACATCTGACAAAAATTTCCAGAGGACCAATTGAATTCCAGAAGATTTGCCGGATTTCCAGCAGTTGTAGACACCCTGTGTATGCTGCAAGAAATGTTAACGGTGTTCAGCGTCTTAAGACCAGATATACACCGTGTCTCAAAAAACTGTGCCAGTGTTATTTTCTGAATAACTTCGTGAAACATTGGCCGAATTAAGAATTTTTGGCATGCAACATTGCGAAGAAACGTAACACCAACGACCTCAGTTTTGCCCACCTAACCTTAATACTGTTGCTACACTACGTTGTGAAATGCAGAAGTCGTAGTGTGTACTGTGGACGTTTACAACGATCAATTCATGCTGGGTACCGCATGCCGGCTCAGAAAATCATTGTGAGACCAGAAAATCATTAACAATCTGTTACTTCTTTAACATTAATTAGGAGCAAGTCGTACCAAGATCTCGGACGTCGACGAACTAAAACGACGTAACAACGATTGGGCCTTTCTGAGTCACACGGTTATTGCACGTGATAATGTCCAGTGGCATCAGCGTCTACGCGCTTGCATTCGTGAGCCAGCGGACATTTTCAGCACATAGGCCCTACTATAATAAATATGATGTGATGTGACACATGTGACTTGTATTGAGAGACAATAACTGCCAGTCATGCTATTGTTTCTTGTTAGTCAGTTAGTCATTCAAATATGCACTTAATTATGCGTTGACGGCTCAATGTGACACTTCAACTTTCCAAACGTAGTGCAAGCACATTCTTTACGTGAAGTGGGCAAGTTAGGTAAAGTTTGTTTGAGGGTTTATTCCGGGACACTTCTGTCAATTTTTATTGAACTCGGTTTATATTTGACAGACAAGGAGCAAAATATATGTTGCCACAGTTTTTTGGAGACACGGTGTATATATTATCGTAGAATAATTAACCGCGGGTGTGTTAGAACTCCGGTCCTTTTTTTCTCCATTTGTAAACCAAAGTTCAATAATTTAGGCACACGTCTACCACAGTGATCGCAGTTTGCAAAGCCTTTTTCAGATCAAAGACATTTTCTCCCGTGTGGATATATTCGCGATCAAGTCGCGGGTTTGTGCCTCATCGAGAAGAAATTTTCATGTCTTTGGGCCACCGTCTTATCCGGGGGAGGGTCCACAATTTATATAAAGTAATTTGTCGGTCAACGTGGAACATCTGTCAGACAAGCGATCTCCAACTTAACGCGGCGTAAAAAGCGTCGACGTGTTTTGCCGGTCACCCACGCATTGCACGTGCCCCACGCACGTACGAACCACAGCTAAACATAATGCCTCCCTGGACAGCTATCACTGCCGGGTGGCGCGAACAATGTGATTACTGTATAAGCTTACGTGGAACAAATTGCTCGGCCATGCTTCAGGAAAAGATACTGACCCGATAACTAACGCCCGATGTTGACGACGTTGACACCGTTTGACGTGGCTGCGCTGTACGACGATCCCTAGAAGCGGGCACACCAGCACCAACTGCAGTAAGAACTGCGGGCCGCAGAGTATTGTAATCTTGTCTCCTCCAGGCGTTGCACAGCTGCAGCCGATAACGATAACAGTTGTATCCATAGACTCGATGCGCCAACGTTCCCCATACGCTTCGATGCGACTACAATAGAACAAAAGTTGGAAGTAAAGTACACAGTATGTCTTCATTGCAGTTATGAAATATTTTCGGCACATTAATTTGTGAAATTTTTAAGCATTCACACAGTTAATATTCCGCTCAGGAGTATAAGAGATACTGTGAAGAGAGACAGGACTATATATATAGTCCCCGGAGTCAGTCGCTGACCGTCTGATCGACTGACTTTGCATACCATCGACTGACTGAGTCCACTAAGTCGTTGTCAATTGATTGACTGCAGTAGGCCTACATGTGACCGACTGGCCACTCGACTTAAGTCCACTTGACAGAGGCGTACCCTCACAAGGTGCCTCAGGTGCCTATGCACCCGCTGTCAGGAAAATACGCAAAGTTTTCTGGAACAAATTCTCAATAATTTATGCATACATTTGCTGCCAACAGATGTGCTGCTTGAAGCTGGTAAGGCAGCCAAACTGTTCGGCGGGGGCCAAACGGCGGAAGTTTACGACGCTCCGCCAGACCCCGGCTGGGGGACCCTCTCTTCATTCCCTTCTCGACGCCTTCGGCTTCTCGATCTCGACAACTGCAGTACCCCACCGCCCGGCATACAAATTCCTAGCTACGCCACTACATACCACGTAGTGTACGCACGTTCTGTCCAAAAACTGTGGGTACGCCACTGGACTTAAGTGGACTTGTGATGAAATTATGTGCATTTCTGCGCAAATTCTTTCAATGTATAATACAATTATATTAACAATACTGTACAACATGTCTAGATTTGCCTACTCTGACTTGACTTCTTAAATTTTGTAATTGGTATAAAGCGCCGGCGAAGCGTCGTTCAAAGTCGCACGACACGTGTATGATGCAGAAGTCATGTCGCGTCGACGCATCACTTAAGCTACACGCTGGTCTACTTTCTCACTCTGGTCGTTGATCGAGCAGACTTTGACACGCTTCATAGCGCTAGTGACTATCGCTCGCCACGCAACCCAACGCGCAGCGGTAATAGAAATAGGCCTTAACGCTTCACGGAGCAACGTCCTATAGATTAGGCCTATACCTGTAAAAGCCGCGCGCATGACCGGCGGTCTTCTGAGTGCGTTGAAATTCGCTTGGGTCGACGGTACACATGTGATGGTTACTGTTAAGTAAAATTAACCTTTTGACGTACTAACACATAACCACTTTACCCACGACAATCACACATATTTACAATCATCATAAAAAATACTGAAAACACATACACTGAAACACACTAAGTTACACAAGTTACAACTTCTTAACGTCCTGCTTTCACCGTAAAAGTTGCCCCAAAAAGTAAACTTTGCAACTTAGTTTTGAGAGATTAGCACAGTTTTGGGGCGAATCGTACATCGCACGTGGGCGAACCGTCTTGGCGGCGAACCGTTCAGGGGCAAAAGGACCAAGACTGGGGGCGAAACGTCTAGGAGAAACGTCCAAGTCGCGAAAGGACTGATCACGATTAGTCGGCTAATGACTTAAGTGAACGCTATGCAAAAAACCTTTACAGATAACGTGCTAGAGTGGGTGTTAGTGCAGTTACAGCGGGAGGTGTCCTCCGAATGAAGGGGGTGTACAACCTTCGGTGGTGGGTCTCGATTAAACACTGCTCTTTGGGTCCAATCAATCGTCCAGGTGGCGAATGCTCAAACTGGCTAAAAGACCAGGACTGCGATCCAAATGTCCGAATCCAGGACGTAATCCCCCTCGACGAAACAGTACACACACACCCGGACAGAATCTTCCACAAACAAAATCAACCTCCGACGAAATTCCCCCGAAAATGTTGTATCACAAAATACCCACGGCCAAAAATCCCCTCCCCCCGATGTAGACAAAAATTTAGAAACATAGACTGCAGAATGGTTTTCTGTGAAGTGAGAAGCTAAGGAAGCTCAGCTACTGCAGAGAAACAGCGTGTCGGCTGTCAGGCCCCTCAGCCAACCCCCTCCGCTCCCTCTGGCTACATGTATGC
>Ga0209681_1000332_pt1 | contig 12072 bp, 1 predicted proteins | sample WorMetLIZISLAND2_3_FD_187416 | JGI IMG/M metagenome (GOLD analysis project Ga0209681, IMG submission 187416) | Marine gutless worms symbiont microbial communities from Max Planck institute for Marine Microbiology, Germany - Olavius clavatus LIZARD... ... | reverse complement strand
ACTGTGAAAATGTCACTGTCGCTGATCTGCCCGACGTTGCCGACGTTATCTGATGCCACGGCCGCAAGTCTCATTGGCTGATTGGATGGTAGGTTCTGCAGAATGATGGCAGACTGATTGATGCCGCCTCGGAAAAGACTCAGCTCTTCTGTATCTGACACGTGGAATAAGTCGACACTTTGAATTCCAGACCCGGTGTCACTGGTGTTAAACTGCAGAAGAACTCCACCAGCATCCTGCATCACGTCGACGACGACCGTCGGCGACGAACTGTCTACCGTGTAGAAGATTGGTGGCGTGTCGATCGGCGGATTTTCATCGAATACGATACTTGCATTCTCATAAATTTTTGACAGATCAGGCACATTTCCCTTCAGAGTGGTGCGAAAAGTAACGTGACCCTGGCCAGTGGTACCATTGTTGGGCGGCAGAAACCCAGCATAAGGGTCGGTGGGAGGAAGGCCAGTCAGTGGATCGATCGACTGGAACAGCCACACAGCCTTGGAGTTTGCGATGTCTAGAGAAGCCTGAATAAAGACGAAGTCGCCAGTTTGCTCATGAACGTCTACCAACTCTTGATGGAAGTACGAGTTAAAATTAGTGTCTAGCAGAAATTCACCAAACCCAAAACTTCCCAGTCTGAAGCTGCTTAGATCCAAGTTGTTGTTGATCGGACAGCTAATAGTTACTCTATGTGCTGCGGCCGTCGCATTCGGCTGATTTTCGAAGCGAATTTTGAATTCCATGACCAACGATGGAAGAATGAAGTTACTGTCACCGTAACCAACTGGTCCAAGTATATCGTTAGGATCTATGGACTCCACCCATATGATGACAATTATGATGTGACGAGTGCCACCGTAGCTATTATTATTATTATTAGTTAAGTTAGCTGTCCGATCAACATCTGATCCAAGTTTGTTGTCAGGATCAGTGGACTCCAGCCATGTGGCGACATTACGACGAGCGCGACTGATCACGTTACTTATGACTTTGCCAAGTCCTAATGTTGTCCAAACTGACCGACCACTATCGTCAAGAGGATTTATAAGCTCAAGGAATTTACGTGCAGGCACGTTAAATTTTCCCTTGACTCCCACCATATTTAGTGGGAACATGTTTGCAACACCAGACTCCAAACCTTCTCCCCAATCAAATTCGGAACCTTCGATCTTCGTCTGAGCATAGTATCCGGCTAAACCACCTGCAAACGAGATAGCAGATGATGCAACAATTCCAATACCGGCGATGGCAGCGCCTCCGGTCACGGCTCCTCCCGCTATCGCCCCGTTGACGGCGGATCCCGCAAAACCGCGCCAAGTTGCTTCACTGCGAGCGTCTATAAGGTAACAAGCGCCATTGATTAAACCGCCGACGGCAGCTCCAGCAGCTACAGCGCCGATAATCGGCAGTACAGGCAGTGCACGACCGGATGGATCTTTGTAGAAGAGTGGATTGTTGTTGCCATAGGAGTATGGGTTTGTCGGGCTGCCTTCATACAGCAGGGGGTCAAGCGACAAAAAGCGACCGTGTTCTGGATCATACAGGCGGCTTCTCATGAACACTATATCACCGTTTAGATTATACGTTCGAATACCGTACTGAGCTAGATATCTAAACGAATTGCCATCATTTCTAGACCCACTTAACTGTACTCCGAATGGATCGTAGCTATAAGTGGACTTAACCTTGCCACTGGTGTCAGTTGTATGAATCGTCGAACCATCTGCATCAAAGAGATAATACACCGCATCAACCACATTACTGTGCGAACTGGCAATTAATCCAAACTGTAGACCATGATATGTAAATATTGGCTGTCCTCCATTAACACTTTCGGCTATAAATTCTGAACCATATACTCCAAAAGGGTCAACCAAGTACCTGACGTCAGAGCCGTCAGAACACGTTTTTTGCGACAAGGATCCGAAGTCATTGTAGCTATAGTTGCAAGACAGCTTATCAGCAATGATACCAATGACACGATCTTCGGCATCAAATGCATACTTTTCAACAACAATTTTCACTCCCACTTTGGTTCTTTTTTCAACCAGATTCCCCCGTTTGTCATAAGTGAAATTCTGTACGTCGCCATACCGTGTGTTTTGCAGCATGCTGTTGGTGTGATACTTAATCGTTGAATTAGATGATGTTTTGCTGACTCGATTCATCTCAGCATCATACTGGATTGTACTGTATCCGTTTCTTGTGGAATTCCACGCTACCAGCTGGCCAATGGCATCGTATTCATAAGACACGAAGTCATCATTCGTCTCCATAGTAACTCGGTATCCAAATTCATTATATGTGTATCGGAAATATGATAAAAGAGATCCGTTTGCCGCAAAGTTTCGTATCTCACTCAACTGTAACAGTTTATCATCGTGAGTATATTCAGTGTAAAAACCATTCCCGAGCTGTTTTCGAGCCAGCTTCGAGTTAGAAGAATATTCCAATGACACAACTGCTGATCCTCTGCCATCCACCATTTTCGACAACCGATGCATCTTATCATAGACATATGTTACATTGTATCCATTAGACGACACCAACGAAATGCGCTGACGATATTTATTATACCTGTATTTCAGTGACGTACCATCGGGGTAGATCACAACCGAAGGCAGACCTTCCGAATTATATTCCACCTTAGTTGTACCAGAAGGTGAATTTATTTCGCTTACCTGTTGCTTCGTGTTGTATGCATATCTGTATGTGGAATCAGCAGTGTGCTTTACAGTTGGTAAAGAATTTTCATACTCGTACGTCGTAACAGATCCATCCTGAGCAGTGAATTCCAAGAGATTTCCGACAGAGTCGTATCGCATGATATTGGCAGTGCCGTCACGGTAAGTCAGATTCAACGGTGTTCCGTTAACATCGTAGCTGACATGGTAGTATGGCTTTTTTCCTGTCGGGCCTATAAATCTGATTTCGCCATTTTTACCGAAGTTAAGCGAAGTGCTATCTCTGTTTGCGTCTACGATAGTGACCATGTTCGTTCTGCTGTCATACTGCTGGCGTAGCTTCACGTCATCACTGACGACCACAGTAACAGAGTTTAAGCGTAAATTGCGGATGTAATGTGTTGGCAAATCGGATGCTGTGGAAGTCTGAATCAAGGCACCGTCGAAACCATGTACGTAGTAGCCAGAGACGTTTGTAGGCAGCACCGTCACAATCGAACTACCATCACAATTCTGATGTCTCAACACCGATTGAACAAGAGTATCATCTAGGTACGTCAAGGTAGAGTTCAGCCATCGCATATCATCGTAGGTGAAAGTAGTTCGCATGCCACGACCATTTTTCCAGACAATAAGATCGCCATTTGTGTTGTATTCGTATTCAGTGACGCCGACAGCGTCGATAACCTGTCGTAGGTATCCGTCATCGGAATACCTGTATGACACGTTTGTAATGTGTGACCCGCCTTTCCAGAGTTCAGTGTTTGCTATATAACCATTGCTGTTGTATCGGAGCCTTACTTGGCTACCACTTGAATGAACAAAGCTGTCTGGTTTGTCATCAGTATCGTATGTTACTGTTATTTTGTTCGTACTGTCACTGTCCGTCACGTACTGCAATCGTCCGGTTGAGTTATCAAAAGCGAAGACAATACTACCCTGGTAATAAAGAATAACAAAGGAGTTTCGTACAATCTGGTCACCGGACAGCCGAGAACTCCAATAAATCGAATCATTGGCCTCTGTGGAGGCGAAGAGATACGGTCGTCGGCCTTTAATAAGTAGAACTGTTTGACGCTGATCCACAACCTTCATGTCAAGAAGATCTGAAGTCCATCCTCTACCAAAGTAACCTGACGTCAGTCGATTAGTTAGAGAAGAACTGTAAGTTCGAATGAGAGAGAGAATGACAGAATCAGAGACATTTTCATCGGAAACATCGGCAGACTGTGCAAGGAAGAATGCTGGCACAGTGTTATCAGCTATTTCCACAAGATGAGCCATCATTGTATCAAGCGTATATGTAGATGAGTAATGTTGATAAACAAAATGTCCTAACCTATGGAAGAGATCACTTGGACTATTGCCAAGGCAGAGCTCAACATTTTCCCAGATCTGATTCCAAACATCACTGGACAGCTCACTTGGCCGTAGGTCAACTCCCCACTGTGCAATGATGTCTTTCAGAACATCATCGGGTACAACCCCGACGACAATTGGCATTTCCCCAGTTGAACTACTGTGGAAACTAAAAGACGTCTGATATGAGGTTTTTGGTGGAATCACAGAAGAAGGTCTGTTTTGTTGGAAAGGTAAAAATATAATTTTATTCGACCACGAGAAACCAGCATTTTTTAAAGTTGGAATAGCTACGACGTGTTGTGTGCATGAGAGCAATAAGACCGGATTTGGGATGTCTGAATATCCGACATTAGATGCCACTACACTAGCAACTGCAATTGAACCTAATCGCAAAACCGTCTCACCTTTAATTTCAATTTCTACCTTGCCCGGAAGTGCCAGGTGTTGCACCTCAACAGCAGCCTCGAGTTGAACTTCTTCACCTTTCTGTGTATCCTGCAATGTCAGCGAGTAGATTCCATCGATGAGGCCTGACACAACGAATGTGCAGTATGCCTTTTCAGGACTGAAGCGATACACCTCTGAAGTACAAACATGGATTGCGTTTAATGTTCTGACCAGACAACAGCGAAGATGGTATCCAAACAAAGTGCCAATGATGCGCAACGTAGCAGACCCGACTGGAGAAACTACAGTTGGAAATACCGAGTCGACCATGAATTCGGCAATTCGTGCAAGAACAACAACGTCGTAATGTTCGGAATCAACGACTGAACTACCACTTTCCAGCAGAACATAATAAGATCCGGGTTTGATGAAAGGTATATTGACTAACTGCTTCATTACGCCAGGTTCAGAAGACGCAAAGTCATAGACGTTGGTCGATGGTGGAGAGGAATGCTTGATGTACAGTCTGTGATAAGCCAATTGATAATCAGTACTCATCATCACCGTGAGAGATGCGCCAGAAGGCAAATCAACTAAACGAAATACCAGCTGTTGTTTTGTAGTCATGGACACTGTCTTCGGCTCATTGAGGTAAATAACTGGAGGAGTTACGGATAAATTAGCAACACTAATGCCGATGTTGTTGGCCAAATTGAAATCCTTGACGTTTGAGCGTGTTTGCACGATTGTCTTGTAGTCACCGGCTGCTACGGGCGAAACAACGGCAACTGTAGACTCTTGACTCCCGCCGCGTTGTGCATAGCGAAATGGTCCGCAAATCGGTTCTGTCAATGTAGTATCAGTCACGTCCCAGACATCATCTGCAGAGAGATACACAGAATCACACTTGTATCCAGACACCGACAGACTTCCATTGTTACCAGCATACCACTCGAACCTCACATTGTCCCAATACGTCACATTTGCCTGCGAAAATACCACGTCGCTAACCATCAGATCCACTGCTGGAAGAGAGACTAAGGTAAGTAGTTTTACCACGATATTGTTATCTGCATCCGACTCAACAAGCTGGTTACCTGCATTCACTGAAATGAATAAATAATCAGACACTGTAGCAAGAACGTATGGTATGGTGATAAGTAAATTCTGTGTGTAATTCTGGCCAACAGCAAGAACAAAGGGTCTTTCTGATGATTTAAGAGTCAAGTCGAACGGATCTAGAAGGTCATCCACGCTGAGATAGATGATGTCAAACCAGGTCCCGGATGCAGTTCTGTTTCCAGAATTTAACACAACAAACGACACGTTGTAGACATTTCCCGATTGCACGTCAGTTGGAATTGTAAGTGGAATAACTGTTAGATCGGGCAGCGGTCCGGTGTCTATCGTCAATGGTAAGCTCTCATATATGGAATCGGCTACACCTAGTCGCCCATTAACATCAACAACGACGTATGTATATGCAACCATCACAGAGTCGGTTAGAAAAGGCACATCTCCCTGAAAACTTAGAACGTAACTTTCACTGACCACCAGTGCCCTGTTCTGGATCACTGACGTGACAAGATATCCACCACTGATAACCTGACGTGGAGTGTCATAACGTCTTGTAGCTATGTACATAGCATCAGTCCAGCTCGACAACGGGATATCAGCCTGTCCCTCGTTGCGTACTTCACAGTTTAGCCTTAGTGTCGTTCCACCGAGATACGTCGCGTTGTGCGGCAGTGCACTGCAGTTTACTGCTAATATGGGACCTGGTGCGCGTGGTATGTAAATGGACTCAGAGAGACGAAGGACATTGTTCATCTCAGCATTTCCTTCTGGCAGAGAATTGGAGACGTCGGCGTGAAGATACAGCTGATAGTAGCCGTCTACTGATGATGGTATCACCATGGATACTGATGTTGAGTAATTTTCATTCGATAACAGTTGTTTCTGCTGCGAAATATCCGAAGTGATAACAACGTTTCCACTGCCATCATCAATTATAATTCTGTCAGTCCAGCTTACTGGTGCATGCATCGAGTTTCCCTTGTTTGATACCGTATACTTCACAGTCAGCAAACGAGATGTCTGCACGGCTGACATGGTGTAGTTGACTGTCTTTATCGCAAGATCTGCAGACAAAGACAAAGAAACTGTGAGATCTTGTGTATTCATATTGTTACTGGTATCTGCCTCTAATGACGCCGGCGCTCCAACACCAGTACTGACAGTCAGAAGGTACTGTCCTGCCAAGTTTTCTGGAATCGTTAGATTTGCATAATTTCTGTAAACTCCTCCTGGCAGAAGCCTTTCTGCTACAGCAGGAACGACTAATGATGACACTACTCTGCCGTACAAGGTTAGATGGATCTCGTCTTTCCATTCAAACTCGGCACTTACATTACCATTGTTCACAACAACCCATTCAACGGATGCGAATGATCCGGCATACAATTGACCAGTAACGGTAACGTTGACCAAGACGAGATCAGATAGTCGTCTCCGAATCGTTACAGAACCGAGCGTACGTCGATTATTTGATCTCTCTGCGTTGTTTACCATAGTATAACAATCGGCAACATATACAACACTGAAGTCGCCAAAATAAACGCGTGGAACGTAAATCACTGCATTCAGATTCATGTACGAATGATCCTGTATTGACGACAGAAGCATCACGTTAGTAATAATTGGAGTAACAGCTGTCAAAGCCTCAGAGGCTGTAACAAAAAGACAATCAATCCACGAGGTTCTCTGAAAATATCCTTGTGCCACATCTATCACCGTTACGTTGTAGAGAAGATAATTGCCAGTTGTGTTCTCAAATACCTCTGCTCTCCCGGCAGTGACTGACAAATCAGGCAATTGCTCAATTATGTTGACACTAGTGCATCGCCGATTGTTAGCTTTCTGTTTAAACTCGAAGACTTGTCTGTTAATGTCGGCCACAATACAGACGTTGTACTTATCATTCGGCAGGACTGGGATTATGAACCTGAATTCAACGACGTAAGAATTGCCGGGAAGAAGATGCTTGTTAAACAGTGTTCGTTCATCATAGTACAACTGCCGACTAGCAGAGGATATGATCAATGCATCCTTCCAAACAGACTCGAATGGTGCGCCTGCTCCACGATTTTGCACAACTGCAGATATCAGCAGTAGATCACCCGTGTACGCTGGAGTAGCAGCTGTTACGTTTTCCACGAACAGGTCAGGATACGGGGACAGAATTACGTTTATTGCGATTGCACGACCATTGTCATTCTCGTCCAATCCTTCGAACACTTCGTTGTAGGTGTCAGCCAAAACAATGAGCGAAAAGTTGCCGTATTTTCCATTGGGCATTTGTAATGCTGATGTGGAAACCCTGTAACTTCTTCCAGATGCGAGTACACCGGCATGTGGGATAACGGCAAGCAACGTGTCCGTCGAGTCCCAGTTCTCATCTGTAGACAGGTACACTGCATCGCTCCAGTTACTCGTGTCTGTGATTCCTAGTCCGTCATTCACTACAGCCCAGACAACGGACGCCGTTTTGCCGGAAAATATATTTCCAGTTACAGATACGGACCACACTCTTAGATTTGCAGGCGGAGTTAACTGAACTTGCATACTCTCTGGTGAACGAAACACGTTATTGTCAGTAGAAAAGTCGTCGACGTTGTTGTAAATATCCACCTTGACGAAGACGTATAACTCTCCAACGTCATCTGGCAGCAATTGTATACTGCTACTGCTTTGATATGCATCATTTGGATCAACGTATCGCTGTACACAGTTTGTCCAGCGAAGATCTGCATTCCTTAAGACTTCAGATCTGCCAAAGTACACAGCGTCACACAAACGTGAAGTGGAGAGGCTCGTGCTGACATTCCCAATGTTTCTTACAGTCCATGTCACCAGAACTGATGAACCGGTGAATGCAGTGGCCGGAATATCAATGTCCGTAATAGCTAAATCAGCAAACGAGCGAGTGACAAAACCCCATACTGAACCAGGAATATAAGATCCATCCACTCTGTAGACAACTTGCCACAACATCCTAGTGAAGGCAGGATATGCATTCACAGGACGATAGGTTCTGTCGTGAACAACTGCTGAAGGAACATTCGGCCTGTTATCGCCGTATCTCCAAACATAAATGCTGTACGTCTTTGATCCTGGATAAGGTGACCAAGCTAGCGACTGAAAAAGTCCAATATTCATCTGCCCATTGGCAGGAAAGAGTGGATTACTTGGCAGGAGTACATATATAGTCTGAAGAAACTGGACCTCATTACCGCAGTCATCGGCAATGATCCAGTGTCGAGAAACAGTAACACCGCACATGGTAATTGGCGGCTGACTGGCAGCATTGACAGTGATGTTCCGACCACACTGACTGGTAACGTTCAGAAGCGAAATCATATAGCTAGGTACGTTCAGCTTTGCAGTGTCGCTGCATGGTATGTACATCTCAGCGGAAGCGCCGACTTCCGGCGGAACCACACCGAGAAACGAGATCGTCTGATTATACTGACCGATGTTTCCAGCTCGATCAATAACTGTCCACGTTCGCAGTGTCTGGCAGTTGCCGGCAGAATGATCGGAGAAAGTAATCTGAAGATTTTTGTCGACGTTGTCACTGTATGTGGGAGTCTGAACGGCGGGTGGGAAGTAGTTCTCTCCACAGCGGATCGTGATATTTGAGATACTATTAACCACTGGCGGCTGAGTATCAACAGTGAACTGGTATGACAAAATACGACCAGTATTGCCCACTGCGTCAACAGCGTACATGGAATACAGATATTCACCGTCATCAAGATTACTCTCGGAGTATGTCGCCCCACAGTCGCCGTAAACAGGCGACTGATCAAGCAGCTCCAGGGAACATTTGATCCTGCACGGAGTGGCGTCACTGCATGCAACACGGAAGACCACCGATAAGCCATTGGTGGATGGTGCTGGGGTGGCAATGAATCGCAGGACAGGAGAGCTACGATCAACGAACCATGTGTGACGGTACTGCGCAGCGTTGCCGTATTTGTCCGTTGCCTGCACGTACAGCGTGTAGTGGCCCTGTGTGCCGAGGTTGCTCAGCGTCACTGACTGGTTGCAGGTGACTGAGAAGGTAGTCTGTGGTGTCCTGACGTTGCAGATGCTTGTTGCTGGAACGTCATAGTGCCATGATATCATGATGTCGGCGCCGCTGTACCGAGGAGCAGCGGTGAATGTCAAGTCCGGCGGCAGAAAGCGAGGCAGACATGACGCCCCGAAGTAGTTTGGAGCACACTGATCACACAGAGCTCCTGACCAGTTTGGACCGACGCAGTCACACTGACCTATAATACACATTGCATCTTTCTTTAAACTAACCATAGTCAACATAATATAGCGTATATAACATAACTATTTGCTTACGCTGCCTGTTGGCGAAACAAAGATGTAGAATTCAATATTAACGTAATTAATTAACACAATTATACACCATGTCTGGAAAAAGAGTCTACAGTAGGCTTAATGTAGGCATAAATAACTTTGACAAATATAGACGTAGTTTCATCTGATACTTAAATGTACAAAAAATTAGAAAATCAATCCAACACTGCAATATCGTAACGTGAAGGTGACGTCATATCTGACGTCTGCAGCATGTTGCAGCAGTTTCTGCCCGCTCACAGGCTGCGTCATTCGAAGACGGCATCACATAATCCTCAGCAGCATGTACAAAGCACAGGGGACCACCAGCTTGAGGGGCCACCTTGCCTGAATTAATTTTACCGCGCGATGCTAAGCAAAGCGCGATTATGAGATTGCATGTCGTCTGTCTGTCTGCCCGTCCGTGACGTTGAGGTATGTTTTCCACACGTTGGAATATTTCGAAATAATTTCACGACCGAATAGCTTAAGGCCTGCTCACACCAACCCCAACATGATCGATCTGGTGCAACGGGAACACCCCTCCAAAATTAGGGTGGAATAGGGCTGCAGTCAGGAGCACATAAAAGCTGGAATATCTCCGAAATGGTGCAAGATAGGACCAAGGTTACTAAGACGGACTAATAGGAAGTCGCATACACGCTTTCGATTGGTACCAACATCAATGACCTTGGATGACCTTGAACGGCTGTAACGTCACTCTTGCATAAATGAAATTTTCTTACGGAGCCCGTCATAAAAATTTCAACAAAGATAGATCCATGCTATTAGTGGCATAATGTAAGGCTATGAATCTAGTTGCTAGAAATATACAGGAATAATTCACGCATGAGTGCATGACAAAGTATAGCATATATTCGCAAAGGTTTATTTATGTGGCAGTAAGACGAATTGAAACCGTATCATACACAAAATGCAAAGAAATCTGCTCTAATACGACACAAAACACTCGAAATCAGCGAGTAGCAAAGTTTAAGTGTTAAATATTACATAGGCCAACTATTCAACAGATAGCCCAAAAGGGCTACATGTAAATTCAACGCAAATGTTGGCCAAAATATCTCTCCCTGAGCTTTCACACACGAGTCACACGCATTAAGACGCCGTCACCATTCACCACTGTCTGATATCTGCAGCGATATGTCTGTGATCCAGCTCCGGCCACACCAGAACTAGCCGATGTTTCAACTCATCGATATTCACTATGACATTGTGTGTCTGGTACACTTTCTCTTGCATGATACTCCAGAAAGATTAGTCAGCAGGATTTAAATCCGGTGATTTCAGACACCATAAGTCAGGTGGAGGTGGTATCATCACTTAGTGGTATGAAATCCGGTGTCAGTGCGCACTGCGCGCAACAGCTTGAAGGACGTCATGTGTTACGTCACGTCAGGTAAAGGCCTCACACTGGTGGTGAGTATGTAATAAATTCCACCATCCAGCAATTAGTCCTGAACAAAGTGCTTCAAAAATTGCAAAAAATATCTCAACAGATGGCGAAGTTGTGTCGAAAATAAAAGTGGCTTGTTTTTTTTCTGGGACATGGTGTACTTACTACTACTATCTTAAATACAGCTCGCGGAAAGCTCTGGGTGGTTATTTTGAGGAACATTGCAGCTACAGTGTAATCTGGTGACAAAGGAGTAGATTTTTTGATCTGTGAAAGAAGTGCGAATAGGCCTAGTCTCATTGCATACTTTGACAAATGAAGGGTAAGTTTAGACCCCAAGGCTATGATCATAAAGCAAGGGGAGGTAAATATGTTGACCATAGTTGATTTTTGGGTGTCTTTGTTTGGTAAAGTTGGGTTCACAATATAAGTGGCTAAGGAAGAATTGGTCTTACAGCTTCAGAAATAGCCTCGTTGAATTCCTTGACCAAGAAAACGTGGGCTTAGACACCAAGATCACGCAGCTATGGCAATTAGAACCGGAGATATTGTCGAAAGCAAGCTTAGGGCGGCCGCTTTGAAATATTGCCACTCAACGGTAGTTAAACCCCTATTACAACTACGATAAAACTTAAGACTTAAAACATAAAACATAAAACATATTGCATGTAATATGTTTTGTGTTTTATCGTACAACAAAATCCTATTACAACTATACGATAAAAACTTGCAACGCTGCAACAAAATGGGCGGTATCATGTCCACGATGCCTGTCAATCACCGCATATTTGTAAACAGTCAGGGTTCTCT
>Ga0209681_1000330_pt1 | contig 12100 bp, 9 predicted proteins | sample WorMetLIZISLAND2_3_FD_187416 | JGI IMG/M metagenome (GOLD analysis project Ga0209681, IMG submission 187416) | Marine gutless worms symbiont microbial communities from Max Planck institute for Marine Microbiology, Germany - Olavius clavatus LIZARD... ... | reverse complement strand
CTATTAAGTGTAATCCCTTCTACGGGTATTTTACGCAGCACGATCGGCTATCTGAGCAACAGCCGGGTTTGTTGTTTACCTGTTTTCCAAGTCGATGACGTTCAATACATCGTCCAGCAGTCGAAACTTGAGGTCATGGTCCTCCTTACTACTCGCTGTTAGTGACGGTGACGCATTTACTTCTATTAGCCACCTATACACGTGCACCCCAAAACGACACGTTAAAAGGTTAACAAAAAGGTTAAAGGTCAAGACATTTATATACCGCCACTCACCACTACTGTAAAGGCTCTATGACAATCAGGCGTGCACTGGTCGTGTTACGTTCTGTTATTCACCGACTTCGTGAACTTTGGTCAGTCACGCTTGAGTGGATTTAGTTTGGGTGCGTTCAGTTCATAAACTCTACCCGTTGAATCGGATCCTGCTTACCAGTCATTTGTCAACTTGTAAGCGAAAGAGGTTTGATAATTTGCCAGTATATACCGTACGTCGTACGCAGTACGATCGGCTATCACAGCAACAGCTGAGCTTCTTGACAAAACTAATACCGACCCATCACTACTGTAAAGTCTCTACGTAATACCCATGACACACGTTCCAGAAACCGGCGCCATAAATCGACTCCATTTTTTGGTACGTGTGTCAGGCAAATCTGGGACCGGATTCGTCTGGTACCAGATTCCAACGTCGATTAGAACACTGTTCTATTCCAAGCCAGAAATTGGCGTGCACGTGACTGAAATGATGATTTATCACCGGTTATTGTTTATTTTTGTCATTGACATTTCCTGTAAGTAAGGTGTAAATAATCATGTTACAATTTATATTATGCATTTATAGTTATGCATTCGTCGCTTTCAGCCACATTTATTTTCAGCGCCAGAAATTTTCATTCCAGACGCATATGACACGAAACACCGGCGCCAGAAGATGGAGTCGATCGGAGCGTGTGTTATGGGTGCATATAAGGCGCATATGCGGCTTCCTATTAGTCAGTAATAGTAACTTTGGTCCTATCTTGCACCGTTTCTGAGCTACAGCACGTTTTATGTGCTTCTGACCCCACCCCTATCAACCCTAATTTTGGGGGTGTTCCCGTTGCACCAGATCGCTCATGTTGAGCGTCAACGAGCGCATGGACCTTAAGCTGTTTGGCCGTGAAATTATTTTCGAAGTATTCCAACGTATGTGATCACGGTACCTGATCGTTACGGACGGACAGACAGACGGACAGACGACTTACTGTCGCATCACCGCGCTCTGCGCTAGCATCGCGCGGTAATAAAGCATGAACGTTACGTAACGGTTTGAGCTGGGAGTCGATCATAATGTCGTAGCCATAGAGTTCAAAACAATGTTTATCGTTGATCATAACTTTCTGAACGCTCAACAGACTGCGAATAAATATCTCATCCACCAGACGAAAACACTCCTCCACCTAACCACACAATAAGAAAGTAAGTCAGTAAAACGTAAAGTTAAGAAGAGTAGAGCCCTTAGGCCCCGTTGCACCAACGACGATCAAGCTTGAACCGAGTATAAATTCGACCCTGACTTTAGTTTCAGGGGAACGAGTAAATTTTGTACGCACATTCATAGGAACGACCGGAACAAAAGCCCATTGAAATTACGGGAAAAGTACCTGAAGGCGTAGTCAGGGACTACCGAAAATTTTCAGGGCGCATCGCGCGGTCATCTTAGCGATAGCTCAGCTTTCTTGTTTTCTTTCAGTAATTACATTTTTTCATTTTTGGCTGCTGGTTGTTGCCGTAAAATTTAGCGATTGTCCGAACAAATTGCGTTGTCCAATTTCACACGAGGGTAGCCTCCAACCCCCAACCTGTGCCCTGTGATGATGATGATGATGATGTTAACATCTTGTTTTATTATTATTATTATTATTACATTAAAGACGCTGGTACACTTACGTCTTGTTGTCCGTGCTTGGCGGTGAGATAAAGCCTCAGTTGTCGCACAGACCACTTAGAGCCTTTATCAGGGTCATAGTCAGGCGACGTCTTTTGCACCGCTACATTAGTCAGATGCACCACTGTTCGACTGTTAAAGAGTCTGTTATATTTGTTACAGCGACCACTTTAATAAAGCAAATAGTCATTTAATAATAAATATTTAATAATAAAGTAAAAAGTAAAGTAGATAATTTATATCGCGGTTCTAAGCGATCAAGATCGCTGCAGAACTGCTACTACAATACTCCCCTTGTTCATTGGACTTCATGCCATTGGCTGCCACATATGGCGCGTTGACATGAAAGCCCTCGCAAGGTACCAGATTATACTGCTTGGTAAACAGAGGCACATTGGTGTGAACAACTTGCTCAAGGTCGTTGCCCGACAATGCAGCGGCCGGGAATCGAACCCACGATCTGTCGGTCACGAGTCCGGCGCCCTAACCACCACACCACCGATCCACCTGTGGGGAAACGTGTGTAATGTGGATTTTGGGCATAGAGCACTATTAATAATTATGTAGAAGGAAGGATACGCGTATCGTCAATGGTTTCCAGTGAGAATCTTGTGTTTGACAGTCGAGCGAAACCCTCGCGAAATAACCACACTTTCAGCGGCACGTACTGCATAATAGACACATATAAACACACAGAAATACTGAAACTTCGGGCGGTATATATTCCTCGCAAGGCATTCTCACAACACGTCAGTGCACGGTTGCACGGTGACCAACTTTGATCGTAGTAGTTTTAGACTTTTAGCTGGACTTTACGTGAACGTTTTTACGAATAAAAACGTTGGATAAATAAAAACACGTTAAAACGCGTGTTTTTTATTTAAAATGTTGTTTACATCTATCAAAGAAACAGAGAGTATAAGGCTGCATAGACAATGTGCGGGTTACAGTAAACATATGGAATTCCTTACCTGCAGTCTCAAACACTCTCTTCATTTAGACGTTATTTAAACACCCACTACTTTCAGTCAGCCTATCCTGCCCCCTAGCACCCATTCCCAATGCGCCCTGATTCTCTTCTGAGACTTTGGCGCTATATAAATCACTTACTTACTTACTAACTTACTATAACCCGTACACGGATACTCGTACTCGTGCCCGTGTGAATGCAGAGTAAAGTAGTGTTGGTCGTACGTACGGAGGTAACGAGGACGTATATTCGTAGGTCGAACTTACGACCGCCAATGAGATAAGGATCATCTACGTAGCGTTGTACGACATATGACTCAGGCTGTTCCTTGTTACCAGTCGCATCCTGCTGTATTTGATACTCACCCATCGGAGACTGCAACATACACAGACTAAATATATTTAATAATGTTAATATTATAACTGTGTAGATTAAATACAAGACCAGCTGCACGGTCTCAGGCAAACAGACATCGGCTAAAAAAGCTTAAGCGGCTGCTAAATACTTATTTGTTTGGGCGTTGAGCAGTTTGCGACGATCCTGTGGGGTCCTAAGGTCCTGACCCTTACTTTCTGGCAGTGTACGTGGTGGTCCAAATGTGCTCGGACCCCCACTTTAGTGTCATGCTGCTATACATGGCCTGTAATCCATGGTATCAGTTCTGCCGACAGTGGCTGAACTCTGCATGCGCGCTGATTTCTGTACCTGGTAGTAGGATCAGCATTCTTTTCTACACAGTTTGAAGCCTACAAATTTGTTACGAATTTCTCGGTACGTTTAGCAGCACGCATTTCACGTCGCGATACTTGCCTTTCTGTTTTATGGAACATCGTTTTACGTGTTGATTTTATTTGTATTTTTGGGCGTTAAATGCTAACAGCTCCAAAATGGCTAATTAGTATTTTGTAAAAAAAATCACTTGGTGTAGATATGCAATATGCAGTCTATCCAGCGCCTTCTAGTTATACTCTGTTTCTATATGTAATAGAAGGCCGATAAAAACCTTTTTCCAGTCGACGATGTCCTTCAGTTTCCGGAACAGAAAAATTCCTTTTCCCTGCGACTTGGCGATGGGTTTCATGATCCAAATCTGTCCGGGATGTTTCTTGAATTCCTCGACAAACATGTGATATTCCGTCTGCAAGCAATACCATAGCTCCAAAATAATAATAATAATAATAATAATAATAATAAACACTAACATATTAACTCGCAGTCGCCACCAAAAAGTGCCAGTGTGAGTCAAGCACTTAATGCGATGAATTTTTAGCGCGCGACGGCATGTATGCTATAGCGCGCTATATGCTATCGCCTGTCCGTCTGTCTGTCCGTCAGACGGGTAGATCAGTCGAAAACGGTTGAAGTTAGGATCACGCAACCTTCACTACAGAGTAGCCTCATGACTCTAGTTTTCCTTACGGCTAACTTCGTTGCGATATTCCAAAGGAAACATAGGGAGCCCCGATGACTGCCAGTGATGCTAATTTGCTAAACAAGAGTATAGCGTATAATATCAGTCAGTGGCGACAATCACCAATACGTTATATTAGTGAGTGGAGACAAGAGCACCAATACGTACCGGTAACTCAAACGTCTTTGGGAAGAAGTCATATCTTGAACAAATACAGGGTTAAGTAGCATCGTGAATATCATCATCATCATCATCATTTATTTGCCCAAATTAACAGTAACAATGAGTAACACTGTAAAAAGACAGTAGTATCTATTTTACCTAGAATATACATTTTTCTGGAGTTGAAAACCATGAGTTTTAGCAAATTATCAGCTATATAAACTGCAGTGATTTTGCCGTGATTTTTGCGATTTTCACAAAAGTGGGCCGTGTTTTTGGCCATTTTTTGCTGTGATTTTCTACTGTGCTTACGTATTTCCATTACGGCTGCGCGTTGCGTTGCGTGGCAAGAGAAATAGAAACACTATCGGCGTCGTTATATCTCACGCCACGCAACGTCACGCAACGCTACGCGCAGCGGTAATGGAAACAAGCCTCAACACTGCAAAAGACAGTAGGTCTACACAGTGAGGCAACATTAGAGTTGCTCTAATAACTGCCCGTAAAAACTAAGCCTAGACAGTTTGTGAACACTGTACACCTAAACTTGGGAAAAATCCATCCTTCTTATCTGTCAAATAAAGCCTGGATTATGCGGTCTGTACTGCCGAGTAGCCCAATGACTAGTTTCCTCTTGGTTAACTTCACCGCGAAATTCCAAAGGGAACATAGGGAGCGAGGGCGCCAAATGAGGCAGAGGTAGGAAAAATTAGCAATTTTCAGCCAATAAGTCGCTGTAACTGTCTCTCTATCACTACTAATAGATGCGGATACTTCTGAGCCTCCTGTTTGCCGTGCTCTCTCTCCACCTGTTTGCGATAACGCTTCAGGTTTTTCACCATCAGGTTCTTACGAGTCAGCTGCAAACACAAACGATCCATTTTCACAATTATTACTTAGCAGTAAGTACACATGATCTGTTCCCTAGCTGCCCGCGTGCATAGACGAGTGGGACTTGCCCCTCCCTGGAGAGGGCAATTGACCCCCTTCTTCGAAGGGGCACTTTCCCCAGCGGGGATGTGCCCCTGTTAAAGCCTAAAAATGCTATTCCTTGGTCAAACCAGCTGTCTTACATATACAGCTGGTTTGGACAAAGAATAGCCAAGCTTTTCCATTTTTTGCCTTTATCAGGGGGCACGTCCCCGCTGGGGAAATTAACCTTCCATGAGAACAGTTAATGAGATTGCTGTATTGAAGTGGAAATATAACGCAGTAAAAAGAATCTGAGAAAGGGAATGAAGGAACGTTGTATTGTACCTCATAGTGGTTTCGGAAGTGGCAGAGCCTCATGTGTTCGTCCATATAATAATGATCAAAGAATTCTTTCATCCAGCTCACTTCACACCAGTACAGGTCCCAATCACCATCCCTGTATGTCCACACACTCAGTGTTAGTTGTATTAGGTAAAACGTGATATTGCATTCAAAAGCAATCCAAAAGAAAAACTACTGAGATTTCACAGCACATGAAAAGAAATGGCTACAACGTTTTCTAGCCCCACATTGCCACGTTCACATTATAAATCACGACATGACGTGCCCGTAGTCGCAACTTTATGCCTACCAAGTAAGATGGTAAGTAAATAAAATCTTTTATAGTCCGCAACGTCAGTTCACTTATTGCTACTTGCATCCAAGCTATGTGATTATTGTTACATGTATTTGTAGCAGTTATACTACTACTACTAGCAGTAGTGGTATAGTCTTAATTTTAGGCCTATCATAATGTTTTGAAGACTGCATCTTCGTTTGTTACTATTTTGTCACTATTCTTGTTTAAAGTGTTCCTTCACACATTCAGCTATTTAGCTCTTCGGCTACAAGTGTGTTTATTAAATTCAGTGTTCAGGGTTAAAAGGCCAAATCCGAGGCACTTGCGTCTGCTGCTAGGATAATGTTATAGATCCCATTTGCAGACCTTGAACAACTACTGATAATCGCTGCAGCGCTCTTTTCACGGCGGCAGCTGAGCTTGTTACCTTAAGGTTATGTTAGGTTAAGTTAAACCATATACACAAGAATAATGACAGTGAGGATGCATACGAAAATAATGTGATTAATTTAATTGGAGAAAAAAGTTGACATTTATTCACCCCGCAGTTTCTTGCCAGCCACGTGCATGCAGAACATCCAAGATGGTGTTTTGCAAAGAACATTTAAACCGAATCACTCTATCCCTGACAAACACCAATAACAACATTGCTATTATAACTATTCACAATTATTACACTTATATTCATTTGATTATGATAATTATAAATTATAATCATAATGATACATACTATCACCTTGAACAACTAAGGCAATACTTGCATAGTTGCCTTCCATTATCTCTTCCTTACTCCCTTTCTCTTTCTCTCCTCTCCCTTCCCCTTTCATTCTTTGGGAACCTTTGAAATCAGATAAGTAGTAAATTAATTGAATCTAGCACATGTAAAGTGCCACTTAAGTAAAGTTTTCAGAGGCGCCTCCTATGAGTAGGCTTGTGTGAAAGCCAGCCATGTTTTAAGGCCTGATTTGAACTCTTCTCGACTAATGGTCTAAAGGTTCTGGTGGAGCACTGTAAGCTCTAACTGGCGTAGATTTTTTAGAGCATCGGGACAGTGAAAGAACTCGTTTGGGGATAGGGCTCCCTGGAAACCAGCTAAATCAATCAATTAACTGAATCGAGCATTTCAAAATGCCACTGAAGCTCCCCTGTGGGCTATAAGCCCCAATTGACGTAGATTTTTAGAGCATTGGGGCAGTGAATTAGAACTTATTTGATGGCAATCACGTGGATTTGTTCTATATACAGAAAATATTACTTTCTCTGTCTGTGATCTATTCGTTTACATTACTGCTGCTGTAACGCTACCACTAGTGCATGCATATAATTTCTGCATAACAGACACTCTAAGTGTAAAGTAGGTGACATATTGTAATGGTTATTAATTCCATTATAAACAGTGTATTATTTGTGAAAATAAAAAGATTTTGCAACCTTCTACAACAATTTATTTGAGCTAGTATGCAGTTTGTGGGAACTATTCTTATCAGGCTTAACATTTATACCGTAATTTTCAAGTTTAACTTGATAATATCTAGGGTGGGTGTTAGGTTAGCATTAGGATTAAGGGTTAGGGTTTTTGTTGATGTATATTTGTATGGGATTTCTCATTATTATTATTATATAGCCTACAGTCCAATTGTATTCAAATAGATTACTCCTGTAAACTACATATATGTCCCTTTATCTGCTCTAAAAGCAACTATAAACGAAGCAAACAGCACAGATACCCAATATCAGATTTTCTCTGACTGGTCTTTGACGCAGTTGACGCAACTGGAGCCTACAAACCATAGTAAAACAGCAATCACAATATGGAGTTTCCATTTACATTTTACAGTGTGTTCTGAAAAACTCATAATACACATATTGCTTCCTATAGACAGTGTTTCAAATAAATGCTAAATAACGCAGTCCAGGCATATAATATTGCAAGCGTAGCCGGCATTATTACCGGCGTTACATGGCCAGCTTTTTATACAGTATAGCGCCTGACGCCAGTCCCGTAGTTTGTTAACTTCAACTAAGATTGACCTTATTTGGTTTGGACATAATGTGTCCGTAACAGTGCACCAACTTTCTTCTTGTTTAAAATAAATATTAAACCGGTACAATGATACAATTAGTACAATATAATCGTAGTTTACATTAGCAACTTTATTAGCAACCACGTAGAATATATAACTGCCGTTGAGAAAATTGTGAAAAATAATAAGGGCGATGCGATTCGTACGGCGCGCCGTAAAAATTGTCCCGATTCTGACACAACTTTTTGTTGAATTGTGGAAGTTGTAAAACTGCAAGACACAGTGTATAACTTTGCTGTTTTTTGAAAGAAAATATTTCCAGTACTATCACATAATTAGCTAAACTTTCAGCCTCATTTGGTGAGTTATCCGGTGAGTAATGTTCAAGTTCATGTTCAAGGCAGGTGCGCGTTTGGGTTTGTTACGGAACTTCGCAAGACTCATTTCAATATTCATGATATGATATGTAAACAAACAAATGAGCGATAATTGTTTTTATGTGTTCAGGTTAAAAGATATACAAATATATCGTGTTTTGTGGTTTAATATGGGCTGATTTACTTCGTCTGAGAAATAAGTAAGTTTTTTTCACGTAGGCACAGCTTGTAGTCACCGAAATGTATTATAATATGAAATCTAATCCAGCCGATACTGGAAAATTATTGTATACTGTAAGCAGTGAATAGAGCCAGGCTACACGTCGTAATCACGTATTATGCATTTTTGTGTTATCTGTGTGATAGTATGTCTGCATTTTCAGTAGAACAATTTGAACAAAATGTCGGAACTATGACTATCTCTGTAAAATGATTGCTAAACAAAGTCAGAAATCGTATCATGACTAGTGTTAGTCGAAGTAATCTGACAAAATGTTTCGCCTAACTTCTCTGGACTATTCTGTTCTTAATGCCATGCATTTTATATTGTGTAAGTATTGTCACAGATCACCCTTATTCTGGATGATTTCTGAGTTGTTCGGTACAACCAGCGCTGTATCATGTATTCTGGTTTTGTCGATGGGTACGTAACAGTCTGTTGTTTTATTGTGTTGTTATTAGATGGTTTAATGGCTTGTATTTTCTCACTGAAGCCATATATTAACATTAATTTTATTGTTACAAAATGTTATATTTTTCAAGAACAATATGCGAGTCATACTCCTTAGACGTACTGTCTCGGTCCAAGCTTATTCCACAACCCCCATCCGACATCTGCTGCTAATGCGGCTAATGCCACGCTACTAGCAGTAACAGGCTGAGCCTATTGTGGGCATTTACAGACAGAAGTGATGAAGTTACTTTATAAAATTTAACCTTGTAATATTTATTTTGTATTTTATATTGTATTTCCTGCTTAGCTTTTTTGCTTGTGAAGCGCTGTGATCCATCAATGTAGATCGCGCTGTAAATTTTTCTGCTGTAATTTGCTTGATATCGTTCTAACCATAATGATGATGATGATGATGATGAGTGTCGTATAAAATACTTTTTAAAAGTATTTCGATTACAAGACCTTACATTTTCGAACGGTATTTCAAATACTTTTCTCGGTTACTTTTGAAAAGTAGTACAAAATACAAAATACATTTAGCGGAAGTAATTAAAATACAAAATACATTTGACTGCACTTGTGCTAAAAACTTTCTCTGATGATGATGATGATGATGATGATGATGATGATGATGATGATGATGATGATGATGGTACATACAGATGGTCAGAGAAGAGTGCTGGTAGAGAGGTCTGGTCTGGCCACGATGTCAAAGATCTACCGATCTACAAACTCGCCAGTCTTTACTCCGACATGTTCGCCTCATACTCCGGACCAGACTGTGGACTGGCACTGGTAGATGACCTTGAACAGCAACTCAAGGACAAATCTGGTTAGTTTCAAGGATTGTAGGTCAAGAATCCCAAGGTTCGATAATCCAAGGGTTCATTAAACTTAAGTTGTGTATTACCTACCGGATCCGGTAGGCTAACCCCTTGGATAGCCTACCGGCATGCATTTTTACATACCGTACCATGCCCTGCTCCATTCGCCCTATTGGCGAAAATAAGCGAACTATAACCCTAACTCTGACCCTAACCCTAAACAACACAAGCTGCCGCTATCTTGGCAACCGGAAGTACTGACTCGTTTGAATATTAAATTACAATAATGAACAGCTTCCCGGTAGGTTAGTCCCACCGGCTAGTATACCGGATGCGGTAGAGTATACACTTTGTAAACCTAACCCTCACCGCTACTGGCATTAATATGGAAGAACCCCCGCCACATGATAGTCAGAATTGGATTATTGTAGTAGTGATTGACCTGACCTGACCCGACCTTCTTCATGTCTCGTGGGCACAATAACAACAATCAGATGAGCCGCTGCTCATGACCACATGAGATCAGTTCCTGATCCAACAATACATAATATCACGGTTTCGCAAATATTGCCCTCTTGCACTTACTTGACCTATATTTTTTTACGTGGTAAATAAATAAATAAATAAATAGAAATATGACTTACAAAGGTGCAAATGCGACCACAAACATATTGAACATAAGCAAACTTACGCAAAATCACTTAATAACTAAAAAACACAATGTTCAATGTTTATCCCATTCGCCAAGCGGCGCGTACAGTCATCGGCACTGCTTGATGACTTTTGACTTGACCCAGTTACTATTTTTAGCAGACTGTGATATCATGTGTAGAAAGTTGTGTCCATGTTTGTATTGAGGTGATGTGACTCGTGGCGGTCTTGTTGCCGGAGCCAAGAACTGGCAGCAGAAGAACCATAGAGCGTACGGCATTAGTATGTCACTTTATGATCAGCACCCGATCACCGGCAAAATTTCGGGTACATGTTTATTTTTCTGTTATACAGGGTGGTACATGTATTCTGTTCTGTTCTACAGGGTGGTACATGTATTCTGTTGTGTTATACAGGGTGGTACATGTATTCTCTTCTGTTCTATTCTGCAGCATGGTTCAGGTACAGGGTTCATGGTGTGCTCGAGAAATCCTCGAAAATGCTTGATTTTTGAAAAATAAGTCAAGGCACTTGTAAGTGCTTGAAAACAGATAAGGTACTTGAAAGTACTGAAAGTCCTTGAAAGTCCTTGAATTTAAATCTTCAGTATGTTGAAATTTTGCATTTAATTACAATTTTGAAGCAAACACTTGTATGCATTTCACCAGTATTTGCTTTTAGTGCACTTGCTTATTTAACAAAAATTCATTCAGTGTCAATTTGTATTTTGTAGCACCGTGTCTAGAATGTGGCTTTTTGTCGATACGTTTGGTGCTTGAAAACTGCAAATGTAGGTTTTTGAGACAGTGTATAATATTGCTATGTGTTTATTGTAGGGGACCCCATAGCTGACTCTTTTGCGCTGTGTGCACGTGACAACAATGCCGTTCTGATTGTTGCCGATGGTGTAAACTGGGGCGAGAAGTCACGTTTGGCGTCCCGTTGTGCCGTCTACGGCTCCATGCAGTACATCAACCAGCAGCTTCAGTACTACTTTGAGAACATGGATACTACTACAACTACTACAACTTCAACTACTACTACAACTACTACAAATGCTGCTAGTCACAATGTTGATGATCCTGTAGACCTCAGTTCCACTCAGGTGAGTCTCACAGATTATCACGGCGGGGAAATTGCTTCGAAAAAAAACCTAGGCTTTTAGGTTCTTAAAAAACCTTAAAAACCTAGGTTTTTAAGTTCTTAAAGTACCATACCTTAAAGAGCTAGTTCTTTTAGATTCTTAAAAACCCCAATTTTAGGTTTCAAGTTTTCTTTTTATATTTTGTGCAGTTTTGTACAGATCATATTTGATTTTATGTTTCTACGATGATTTGTGAGTTTTGTTATAATTTATAGAATATAGTGTGACAATGAGAGAATGGTGTATAGGATGTTTATCCTGAGCTAAACTGGGGCGTTATGCAAACAAAATAAACAGCAGTTTTGAGACAAACTGGATGCACGGCAGTTCTTACATTAAATGTTGATATCCGTCAAATGAAAAATCATAGCGCATCATAGTGC
>Ga0209681_1000329_pt1 | contig 12147 bp, 9 predicted proteins | sample WorMetLIZISLAND2_3_FD_187416 | JGI IMG/M metagenome (GOLD analysis project Ga0209681, IMG submission 187416) | Marine gutless worms symbiont microbial communities from Max Planck institute for Marine Microbiology, Germany - Olavius clavatus LIZARD... ... | reverse complement strand
CCCCTCAAACAACCAAGGGACCCGCCCCAACACGCCCGTCGACAGAAGCAGGCCCACGACAACACCGGACACCACCGCCAACCACACCGCGCGCCAGCCGCCCAGAGGGCCCCGACCAGCCGAGAAGAACACAAGACCCTGCCTCGCCGCCGCCACAACAACCAACGCCAAGACAGTCGCCAACCCCCCAGCCGCAGCCGACAGCAACGGAACCGCGCCGGCGGCAACAGCCGCCCACAAAGACCCCACCACAACAGACACGCAAACAAGAGACACAACCAACGGCACCCAACACGTCTGAATCAAATACGTCTTGGCGACACCCGAACCGAAGCCGCGAGCGCATAACACCGCGTCGCCGTCCCGGCGAACCGCCGCCCGCATCCGAGCCGGCCCAGGCGCCGACAAGAGCAGCACGAAGAGCGCAATACCGATCAGCTCCCGGATATCCGGCGGAATCTCGCCCGACGACCACACACCCCCGTTCGCCGCAATCACGACACCGCCCACCGCCGCACCCAAGACGCTCACCCCGCCAGCCGCCGCCAACACCGCCCACGGCGCATAGCCGGCCAAACCGGCCAGCCGCGGGAACCGCCCCCGAGCGACGCCCCGGACATAAGTGAGCCAGGCCCCAACCATGCGCTACCTACACATGCCCGGCCCTCAACCCGGTCCGTCCCCAAGGATCAACTCCTGATGATCGACGCCCTCCACAGTCGAAGCGCCATGAGTGGCCACAACAACAGCGGCGCCGCCTTCGAGCATGAGCCTGATCTCGCTCTGCATCGAGGCCACGAACCCCGAGTCGATCCCGTTGAAAGGCTCATCAAGCAGGAGGAGCCTCTTCGGCAACGCCGTCGCTATGGCATACGAGACACGGCGACGCATGCCAAAGGAGGCCGCCCCGCACAACAGATCCGCCGAATCGGACAGGCCGGTCCGCTCCAACGCCCTCTCCTCGTCGAACGACACCCCAACCGCGCTCAGAAACCGGAAATGCTCCAATATCGTCAGATGGTCGAGGAGCGCCGGGTTGTCGGGCATCCACCCGATCTCGTGAGCCGCAGGCAGGTCGAGAGACCCGCCCACCGGCTCATGGAAACGAGCCAACAGCTTGATGAGCGTCGTCTTCCCCGACCCGTTCGGCCCCGACAACCGCAGAAGAACACCCTCCCCGACCGAGAACGACAACCCGTCGATCACCTCGACCCCGGCCGAGTACCGGAAAGCGATCTCCTCAGCGGTCACGACCTCCACAAGCCCACCCCCCGCCTCTGCAGGAAGCCGACCCCGGCCAACGCCGCCGCCAGGAAGGCCAACCCCGCAACGGACAACACCCAAGCGGGCGGATCGGCGCCCGCCACGACGGCGAGGGGTGCCCCGGTGACAACTATGACCGCCTGCTCAACGAAATAGCCGCGGTTGTTGAGAAGGACCTCGCGCGGATCCGGCCACGGGGACGGCCAGAACACCGACGTCGCCACGGACACCGCGGCGATCAAGCCAGCCAGGCCGACGAAGAAGACGATAGTCTCCGGTGCGAAATCCAACCGGCCCGTCCCCCACGCGATCACTACCAACAGCGGAGCGCCCAGCGACGCAACGAACACGAAGTGCAGGCACCAACCCGCCCAAAGCTCGTCGCGCCAACGAGCGCCGACGCCCCCGAAGACACCCCGGAGGTCACCTGCGAACCGGTCAGCGCCCGTCACCGGCAGCCAGGACCTCGCACTCGCTGTCACAACGATGGTCGGCGCGAACGACATGAACATGCTGCCTCCGACTCCGGTTATGGGATTCCCCGTCACGGCCCGATGCAACGCGACCGCCCCCATCGCCGACACGACAAACAACGGGATCCGGACAAGTGAAAGGAGTCCCGGCGCCGGCCGCGCCAGACCCAGCAAACGGCCCTCCGCCGCCGCGACCAACGGCCGCCTCGAGAAGCTCCGCGACCGCCGAGACCCGCCCCCGACCGCTCCAAGCCGGGTCGCCCCGGGACCGATCACCCGACGCAGGCCGGAACGAGTCGCCCTCAACACCAGCCAACCCGCCGCCGCCCACCCCGGCGCCGCCGCCAACACCGCGGCCGGCCGCCGAACCGTCCCCAACGACGCGTCGTAGAAGAGCGTCCCGAGCGCCTCGAACAACTCTGGGATTTGCCCCGCCGCGCCCGTCGACAGAAGCAGGCCCACGACAACACCGGACACCACAGCCAACCACACCGAGCGCCAGCCGCCCAGAGGGTCCCGAGCAGCCGAGAAGAACACCAGACCCTGCCTAGCCGCCGCCACAACAACCAACGCCAAGCCAGTCGCCAACCCCCCGGCCGCAGCCGACAGCAACGGAACCGCGCCGGCGGCAACAGCCACCCACAAAGACCCCACCACAACAGACACACAAACAAGAGACACAACCAACGACAGCCAACACGTCTGAATCAAGTACGTCTTGGCGACACCCGAGCCGAAGCCGCGAGCGCATAACACCGCGTCGCCGTCCCGGCGAGCCACCGCCCGCATCCGAGCCGGCCCAGGCGCCGACATGAGCAGCACAAAAAGCGCAATACCGATCAGCTCCCGGATATCCGGCGGAATCTCACCCGACGACCACACACCCCCGTTCGCGCCTATCAAGACACCGCCCACCGCCGCACCCAAGACGCTCACCCCTCCAGCCGCCGCCAACACCGCCCGCGGCGCATAATCGGCGAGACCGGCCAACCGCGGGAACCGCCCCCGAGCAACACCGCGCACATACAAGAACCAGGCCCCGACCACAAGACGACAATACTCCCAGGTCGCCCTCGCATCGGGCGCCATCTCGCAAGGACGCGAGGCCCCGCCGCGGCCCGGAACGCATCGCCCGGGAGGGCCCCGCCCCGACTTGAAGCCGGGCAGGCGCCCGGCGACAATCGCGGCGATCAGGCACTTCCTCAACACCTACGACTGGTCGCGACCGGAGATCGAGGCGCTGCTCGACGACGCCCGGGCCCTCAAGGAGTCCCCCAACGGCGACGCCCTCACCGACAAGACCATCGCTCTCGTGTTCCTCAACAGCTCCCTGCGCACCCGCACCTCCTTCGAGGTGGGCGCCCGCCAACTCGGAGGCGACGCCGTGGTCCTCACCCCCGGCGGGATGTGGTCGCTTGAGTTCGAAGAAGGCGCGGTCATGCTTGGAGAAGCCGAGGAGCACGCCAAGGAGGCCGCGAAGGTCCTCTCCCGCTACGTCGACCTCATCGGCGTCAGGGCGTTCCCCAAGCTCGACGACTGGCAGGAGGACCGCAAGGACAAGGTCCTCGGCGCCTTCGCCGCCCACGCCGACGTCCCGGTGATCAACATGGAGACCATCACCCACCCCTGCCAAGAGCTGGCGCTTGCCATGGCCTTGCAGGACAGGCTCGGCCGGCTCGACGGCAAGAAGCTCCTGCTCACTTGGAGCCATCACCCCAAGCCGCTCAACACCGCCGTGGCCAACTCCGCCCTGATGATCGCCGCCAAGCTCGGCATGGACGTCACGCTGCTCACCCCCACCGAGGACTACGCCCTCGACGAGCGCTACATGCGGATCGCCCGCGACAGCGCCGAGGCCGCCGGGCGCACGATCGCCGTCACCCACGACATCGAGCCCGCCTACGACGGCGCCGACGTCGTCTACGCCAAGAGCTGGGGCGCACTCCCCTACGCAGGCCGCTGGGACGAGGAGAAGCCGATCCGCGACGCCCACCGACACTTCATCGTCGACGAGGAGAAGATGGCCCTCACCAACAACGCCGTCGTCAGCCACTGCCTGCCCATGCGGCGAAACGTCATAATGACCGACGCCGTGTTCGACTCCCCCGCCTGCGCCGCATACGACGAAGCCGAGAACCGCCTCCACGTCCAGAAGGCCGTCATGAAGGAGCTGACGCGCTGATGGCCCGGCACCACGACGTGCGCCAGACAATCGTCCAGCTCCTCTCCAACATGAGCGACGGGAAGGAGATCAGGACCTATCTCCGGCGTTTCGCCGCCGTCGAGGAGTCGCGTTTCGCCGTGATCAAGATCGGCGGGGGCATCCTCCAGCACCGCCTCCATGAGACCGCCGCCGCCCTCGCCCTCCTGCACACCGTCGGCCTCACGCCCATCGTCCTCCACGGCGGCGGCCCCCAACTCGACCAGCAGCTCGCCGAGAAGAAGATCACAAGCGACAAGATCGACGGCCTCAGAGTCACCACAAGCGAGGTCCTCGACGTGGCGCGCAACGTCTTCACCAGCCTCAACGTCGAGCTGGTGGAGGCGGTGAGGGAGCAGGGCGTCGACGCCCACGGCCTGACTCAGGGCGCCTTCGACGCCAGGTTCGTCGACCGGGAGAAGCTCGGATTCGTCGGCGAGCCGACCGACGTCCACCCCGACCTGCTCCGCTCGATCATCCACTCCGGCGCCATCCCGATCCTGAGCTGCCTCGGCGTCGCCCCGGGAGGCCAGCTTGTCAACATCAACGCCGACGCGGCGACCCGCCTGCTCGTGCACGCGGTGCAGCCGATGAAGATCGTCTTTCTCGTCGACTCCGGCGGGCTGCTCGACGAGCGGGACCGCATCATCGAGTCGATCAACCTGGCCTCCGACTACGACCGCCTCATGGCGGCCGACTGGGTGCACTCGGGCATGCGCCTCAAACTCGAAGAGATCAAGCGGCTACTCGACGACTCGCCGCCTTCCAGCTCGGTGTCGATCACCACCCCCTCCGCCCTGACCAGGGAGCTGTTCACCCACGGCGGGGCGGGCACCATGATCTCCAAGGGCGAGCTGATCCTCGACTACGCCGCCAAGGAGGACCTCGACCGCTCCCGCATCGAGCGCCTTGTCGCCGAGGCGTTCTCGCGCAGCCTCGAGGCGAGCTGGTGGGACGAGCTTGACTTGGCGGCGGCCTACGTCTCCGAGAGCTTCCGGGCGGCGGCGATCATCGCCAACCTCGACGACTTCACCTACCTCGACAAGTTCGCCATCCACGAGACCGCCCGCGGCGAGGGGCTCGCCCGCACGGTGTGGGACCGACTCGCCCGCGACCACCCGAAGCTGTTCTGGAGGTCGAGAAGCGACAACAAGTTCAACGCCTTCTACTCGAAGGAGGCCGACGGCTCGGTCCGCCAGAACCACTGGACGATCTTCTGGAAGGGCGAGGACGACTTCGACCGGATCAGTCGCGCCGTGAAGAGGCTCGCCGAGGCGCCGGCGTCGTTCAGGAGGGACTCGTCCGGTGTCTGAGAGGCGCACCGTCGGGATCGTCGGGGCCCGAGGCCACACCGGCGCCGAGCTTCTCCGCATCCTCGCAGGCCATCCCGGCGTCGAAGTCGCCTACGCAGGCTCACGAGAGCTGGCCGGCCGGCCGGCGCCGCACGTCGAGGGGCTCACTTACGGCGACCTCGGCCCCGAGGAGGTGGCCGACCTCGGCCTGAGCGCGGTCCTCCTCGCCCTCCCCAACAACGTGTGCGGGCCCTTCGTCGCCGCCCTGACGGCCGAGACGGTGATCGTCGACATCTCGGCGGACCACCGGTTCGACGCCGACTGGGTCTACGGGCTGACCGAGGTCAACAGGGACAAGATCGTCGGGGCGCGCCGAATCGCCAACCCCGGGTGTTACGCGACGGCGATGCAGCTCGCGGTGCGGCCGTTCCTCGACATCCTCGGCGGGGCGCCCGCGGTGTTCGGGGTCTCCGGGTACTCGGGCGCGGGAACGGCGCCCTCGCCGAAGAACGACCCGAAGCGGCTGGCCGACAACCTCATGCCCTACGCCCTCGCCGGCCACACCCATGAGCGCGAGGCTTCCCGCCACCTGGGCCGCCCGGTCAGGTTCATGCCGCATGTGCACCCCGCTTTCCGCGGCCTCCTTGTCACCGCCAGTCTTCCCTTGGCGGCCCCGATCACCGCAGATGAGGCGAAAGCCCGCGTCGTCGGCGCCTACGCCGGGGAGGCGCTGATCGAGGTCCAAGACGAGATCCCCGAGTTGCGGGACGGGGCGGGCATCCCCGGGACCCTGATCGGCGGTGTGAGCGTCAGCGACGACGGGCATAACGTGGCGGTCGTCGCCGTGGAGGACAACCTCCTCAAGGGGGCGGCGGTCCAAGCCGTGCAGAACCTGAACCTCGCTCTCGGCGCCCCGGAGCTGACGGCGATCCTCTGACCCAACGACAGGTTGGCCTATGACCCACTCGGCGACCCGGTTGATCGAGGCGAAGCGAGACGGCGCCGCTCTCTCGGCCGACGAGATCGGATGGCTGATCTCCGCCTATGTCGACGGGACGGTGCCCGACTACCAGATGTCCGCCATGGCCATGGCCGTCTACTTCAACGGCCTCGACCCCGACGAGCTGGCCGCTTGGACCTCGGCGATGCTCAACTCCGGCGAGGTGATGGACTTCTCCGACGTTGCGGCCGCCAAGGTGGACAAACACTCGACGGGCGGCGTCGGGGACAAGATCTCGATCCCGCTGGCCCCGATGGCGGCGGCGTGCGGGGTCGCCGTCCCCATGATGTCGGGACGCGGCCTGGGCCACACCGGGGGGACCTTGGACAAACTCGAGTCGATTCGCGGGTTCACGACCCGGCTGGCGCCCGACGAGTTCCGCCGCATCCTCGTCGATCACGGGTTGGTCCTGGCCGGGCAGTCCGAGACGATGGCGCCGGCCGACCGCATGCTCTACGCCCTGCGGGACGCCACGGCCACAGTGCCCTCCATCCCGATGATCTGTGCCTCGATCATGTCGAAGAAACTCGCCGAGGGCCTCGACGGCCTCGTCCTCGACGTGAAGACCGGGGCGGGCGCGTTCATGAAGACCGTCGAGTCGTCGCGGGAGCTGGCCGCCGCGTTGATCGGCGTCGGCGAGTCCCACGGGGTGAGCACGGTCGCCTTCATCACGTCGATGGAGCAGCCCCTCGGCGCCGAGGTCGGGAACGCAAACGAGATCCGCGAGTCGATCGACGTGCTGAGGGGTGAGGGCCCCGCCGACGTCACCGAGCTGACGCTCACCCTGGGCGAGGCGATGCTCGAACTCGCCGGGGTGGAGGGAGGGCGCAACCGCTTGGAGGGCGCCATCGGCGACGGCTCAGCCCTCGACAAGCTCATCGAGGTGGCGGTCGCCCACGGCGGCTGCCGGTCGGTCATCGAGGACACCTCGCTTCTGCCGGTCGCCCCCTTGGAGGCGGTCGTGACCGCCCCGCGGGACGGCTTCGTCGTCCGGTGCGACGCCTTGGCGATCGGCGAGGCCGCCGGCGGCCTCGGGGCGGGGCGGGAGCGCAAGGAGGCCGCCGTCGACCCGGGAGTGGGCGTCACTTTGCGCGCCAAACTCGGGGATCGGGTCTCCGCGGGCGACCCCCTGGCCGTCGCCCGCTACTCCGACGAGGCAAAGTGGGAGGCGCAGCGAGGCCGCTTGGCCGCCGCCTGGAAGCTGTCGGGCGCCCCGTCGCCGGTCCCCGACCTTGTGGTCGAAAGAGTCGGCGGGACCCCTTGAGCAGGCGGCGGATCCGGCGAGTCGGAGCGCCGGCTAGCATCGGCCCGCGTCCACGAGCAAGGAGCAACGCGGAATGAAGGTCGTTGTCTGCGTCAAGCAGATCCCAGACCCCGCCACCCCCTATGAGTTCGAGGAGGGCGTCAACTGGGTGATCCGCCCCGACGACCAGATCCTCGACGACACCGACCGTTACGGGGTGGAGATGGGTCTTCAACTCGCCCAGGCGAAGGAGGGGACGGTCACCCTCGTCAGCATGGGCCCGGCGGGCGGCGCCCAGGGCATCCGCCAGGCGCTGGCCATGGGGGCCGACAGGGCCGTGCTGGTCGAGGACCCCGCCCTGCGCGGGTCGAACGCCTTGACCACGGCTCGCGTGCTCGCCGCCGCCGTCGAGCAGGAGGGTTATGACCTGGTCATCGCAGGCACCGAGTCCACCGACGGCTACTCGGGGGTCGTCCCCCAGATGATGGCCGAGATCCTCGGCGCCCCGGCCCTCACCTACGCGACCTCGGTGGAGACGGGCGACGGCGACGTCACCATCCGCCGCCAGACCCTCGCCGGCTACGACGTGGTCAACGCGCCGCTCCCGGCGGTCGTGTCCGTCACCTCCGGCGTCGTCGAGCCCAGGTACCCGACGTTCAAGGGGATCATGGAGGCCAAGAAGAAGCCGATCGACACGAAGACCTTGGCCGACCTGGGGGTCGAGACGACCTCCGACCAGGCGGTGACGTCGATCGCGGCGGCGGCGGAGCGGGCCGCGGGCGAGAAGATCGAAGACGAGGGCGAGGCCCACTTGGCGATCGTCGCCCTCCTTGAAGATCGGAAGGTGATCTGAGATGGCGAGTGTTTGGGTGTTCATCGAGGAGGTCGACGGCGAGCCGTCGGCCCTCGGGCTGGAGATGTTGTCCCGGGCGCGGGCGCTCGGCGAGGCGACCGTCGTCTACTCGGGGGCGGGGTCGAGCGCCGCTTTCGCCGCCCTCGGCGACCACGGCGCGACGGCTGTGCTCCACGCCGATTGCGGCGACCGCCTCTCCTCCGCTCCCCTGGCGGCCGCTCTCGCCGCGAAGGCCGAGGCGGAGGCGCCGGACCTGATCATGTTCGGCCAGGCGTACAACGACCGCGACGTGGCCGGCCGCATGGCCGCCCGAATGGGCGTGGGCGCACTCTCCAACGCCTCGGACGTGCGTCTCGCAGACGGGGGCGTCGAGACCGACCATGAGATCCTCGGAGGCGCTCAGATCGCTACAGCCGGGTCGGACCAGGGCCCGTTCATAGTGTTGATAAGGCCGAAGTCGTTCACCGCGGAGGCGGTGGGCGGCCCGCCGCCCTCCGTCGCGACGCTCGACCTTCCCGACACGGGCGCCGCCGAAGCCAAGATCGTGGAGAGCCACACCGAGGAGCGGGAGGGGCCGCAGCTCGCCGACGCGGCCGTCGTCGTTGCCGGCGGGCGGGGGCTCGGGTCCGCCGAAGCACTCGACCTCGTCGAGCGGCTGGCAAAGCCCCTCGGCGCGGCGACCGGCGCCACTCGGGCGGTCGTCGACGCCGGTTGGGCGCCCTATTCCAAGCAGATCGGCCAAACGGGCAAGACCGTCAAACCCGACGTCTACATCGCCGCCGGGATCTCCGGCGCCATGCAACACCTGGTCGGCATGAAGGACTCGGGGACCATCATCGCCATCAACAAGGACCCCGACGCCCCCATCTTCTCGGTGGCCGACCTCGGCGTCGTGGGCGACGTCCACAAGGTCATGCCCAAGTTGATCGACGCCCTGGAGAGCCGCTGACGGCCTGGGACCCGGCCCGATACCTCAGGTTCGCCGAGCACCGGTTGCGGCCGGGCGCCGAGCTGATCGCCCGGATCGCGGACCTCGAGCCGAGAACCGTCGTGGACTTGGGCTCGGGCTCGGGCGAGCTGACCGCCCTCCTCGCCTCCCGCTGGCCCGAGGCGGACGTCACGGGCGTCGACTCTTCTCGCGAGATGGTCGAGAAGGCGAGGGGCTCCCACCCCGGCGCCGAGTGGGTCGTCGGCGACATCGAGGATTGGGCGCCTCCCGGCCCCGTCGACCTGATCTTCTCCAACGCCGCCCTCCATTGGGTCGACGACCACCACAAGCTGTTCCGTGGGCTCCGCTCGCATCTCTCGTCGCAAGGCGCCTTGGCGGTGCAGATGCCGGACAACTGGCGGGCGCCGACCCACCGGGTCCCCGCCGACATCCTCGACGAGGGCGACTGGCCCGAGGCGGCCCGGAGAGCCCTCCTGCGCGATCGGGTCTGCAGGGTGGACGATTACCGCGAGTGGCTGCAACCCGCCGAAGTCGACGTTTGGCGGACCACCTACCACCACACCCTCACCGGAGACGACCCGGTGTGGGCCTGGGTGACCGGCTCGCTGCTGCGCCCGGTGCTCGCCGCTCTCGACGACGACGACAGCGACCGATTCGAAGCCGAGTGCAAGAGCGGATACGCGGCCGCCTACCCAACCCGGGACGGTGTGACGACGCTGCCTTTCAGCAGGCTGTTTCTAGTCGCACGCCCCGGTTGACCTCCGACTCCGAAGGGCCGGCCCGCGCCCGGAGCGGCGACGGCGCCATGTCGGCCCACCCGGCCCCGTTCAGCGGGCCACGTCCTCCTCCACCGGCAAGCTCTCCGCCGACTCCTCATCCTCATCGCCCGGCACGATCGCCCAGAAGTCGTCGAGCCCGCCGAGGCCGCCGTCGAGAATGCCTTGGGCGACCGGGCTCTGCGTGCACAACCGGTGCTCCGACACGAGGGCCTTGAGCATCGCCAACTCCGGCGCCGAGGGACGACGGATCGACGGCGCGGTCTCGGCCAACCTCGCCTTGAGCTTCATCGCCGGGTCCCACACATAGGCGGCCCCGCCCGTCATCCCCGCGGCGAAGTTGCGGCCCACCTCGCCCAAGACGACCACCGTCCCGCCCGTCATGTACTCACAGCCGTGGTCCGAGCACCCCTCGACGACCGCCGTCGCCCCCGAGTTGCGCACGGCGAACCTCTGGCCCACCGCCCCGGCCAAGAGCGCCTTGCCCCCGGTCGCCCCGTAGAGCACTGCGTTGCCGGCGGCGTGGGGCGACCCGTTCAATCGGCTGGGTGACACCGTGATCAACCCGCCGGCCATGCCCTTGCCCACGAAGTCGTTGGCGGGGCCGTTGAGGCGAAGCGCCACACCGGGAGACAACCAAGCCCCGAAACTCTGGCCGGCCGTGCCCGAGAGACGCACGTTCACCGCCCCGTCGGCCAAGCCCTCGTCGCCGAACCTCGCCGCTATCTCCCCCGAGAGCCGGGCGCCGACGGTCCGGTCGATGTTGCGCACCGGGTAGTTGAGATCGACGGCGGCGCCATCTTCGAGCGCGGCGCGCGCGTCGATCACCATACGACGCGACAAGCTGGACAACGGGACCGTGTGATAACCCTCGTGCCGCTTGCGGTCGTGCGCCCTGACAAGAAGCGCCGCCAAGTCCGGGGAGAGGGGATGGCTCGGATCGACCGGCCTGAGGAGATCGGCGCGGCCGATTATCTTGGACAGGGACCGCACTCCCAAGGCCGCCAAGAGATGACGTATCTCCGACGCCAAGTGGGTGAACAACACCACGACCTGATCGGCTGTCCCCGTGAACTTGGCCCGCAGATTGCGCTCCTGGGTCGCCACGCCGACCGGGCAGGTGTTCAGGTGACATTGGCGGACCATCTTGCAGCCCATGGCCAGCAGCGGGAGCGTCCCGAACCCGAACCGCCCCGCGCCGAGCATGGCGGCCACCACGACGTCCCGCCCGGTGCGAATCCCGCCGTCGGCCTCCAAGGTCACGCTGGAGCGCATCCCCTTGGCCACCAGAGCCTGGTGGGCCTCGGCGACGCCGAGCTCCCACGGAGAACCGGCGTGTTTGACCGAGACCAGGGGCGAGGCGCCCGTCCCCCCGTCGGCGCCGGACACCGTGATCACGTCGGCGCCCGCCTTGGCCACGCCGACGGCGATAGTCCCGACGCCCGGCTCGCTGACCAGCTTGACCGAGACGCTCGCCGACGGCTTGAAGGCCTTGAGGTCGAAGATGAGCTGCGCCAGGTCCTCGATCGAGTAGATGTCGTGGTGCGGCGGGGGGGAGATGAGGGTTATCCCCGGCTCGGTGTGGCGGAGCCTCGCAATCTCCTCGGTGACCTTGTGGCCGGGAAGCTGACCGCCCTCCCCCGGCTTCGACCCCTGCGCCATCTTGATCTGGAACTCGTCGGCGGAGTCGAGGTAACCCGGCGTCACCCCGAACCGACCCGACGCCACCTGCTTGATTGCCGAATTGCGCTCCCCGCCCCGACGGCTTGCGCTCTCGCCCCCCTCGCCCGAGTTGGAGCGGCCGCCGATCATGTTCATCGCCTGGGCCAACGCCTCGTGGGCTTCGCTGGACAGGGCGCCGAGCGACATCGCCGCGGTCGTGAAACGCCTCATCACGGCCTCGACCGGCTCGACCTCCTCGACCGGGATGGGCGTCCGCTCCACGAAGGCGAGCAGGTCCCTCACCAACGCCGGGGGATGATCGCCCGCCGACCCGAGGTAGCGGTCCCACGCCTCCGCTTCGCCGGACCGCACCGACTTCTGGAGGTCGAGGACCACCTTCGGCCCCAACAAGTGCAGCTCCTCCCCCCGACGGTGC
>Ga0209681_1000327_pt1 | contig 12179 bp, 8 predicted proteins | sample WorMetLIZISLAND2_3_FD_187416 | JGI IMG/M metagenome (GOLD analysis project Ga0209681, IMG submission 187416) | Marine gutless worms symbiont microbial communities from Max Planck institute for Marine Microbiology, Germany - Olavius clavatus LIZARD... ... | reverse complement strand
GGTCCGAGACTGAGACGAGACCGAGACGTTTGGCTTCCAGTTCGAGACGAGACCGAGACCGAGACCTTACCACTTTTCACGAGATCGAGACCGAGACCGAGACGTTCGATTTTGGGTCCGAGACGAGACCGAGACCGAGACGTCGATAGGCCGAGACCGAGACATTTTTCGAGACCTTGGCAAGTTGGAACGTTGAGCTTTTTATCTGAAGTATTTTTGCCTTGCATAAGTGTTTCTTCGAAATTAACTAAGTTCAAGAACAGTGAAGTCTGCAGAGCCGTGTGTTAGTGTATGTAACATTACAAAATTAGTAGTCCTAGAAAGTAGTTTGTAAATCCACAGGAAATAGTCTACTTCCTTCAAAGTTGTTTGTACCAAAGTTCTGACCTTGGTTACTCAGACATGTTCAGGGACATGTGGGCAAGGCCTATGTTGCTACAATAAATTTTTTGCTTTATAGTGTTATAAATAACGCGTTACTTGAACTGATGTGGTCACATAATTATGTAATGCTTTTTACAGCGCATCAGCAAAACGTCGTATGAGCTATAGTAAATCCGTACGTCCGTCTGTCTGTCTGTCTGTCTGGTGTTGTATCAAAATGACTCAAACTACGATCATGGTAAACTTCACCACGAAGGCACGAAGTACCATTATAGAACATCCGAAAGAGGGGCGCCACATGAGAGTAGGATAGGAAAAATTTGCAATTTTCAACCAAAAAGTTGCAGCATATCAGAAATTATAGGACCCTGGTTACTATGACGGACCAACAGGAAGTACCATACGCGCTTTCGATTGGTACCAAAATCATTGACCTTGGATGACCTTGAATGGTCGATACGCACTTGACTGCAGAATAGATGCATCTTTTGGAGCCCAATATAAAAATTTCAATGAAGATAGACCCATATGTCAGCGGTAGGATGGGCGACGAACCGGAGTAAAGCAGCGAAAATTGATAACTTTTTACAGAATGCATCGTCATTTCTCAGATATTTTGAATTCTAATGACACAAAGACAGGTGACTTTGAAAGACATTTGCGGTTATTTAATGTCAGAAAACTTCATCGGCCACGTATGTGGGACGCACATTGTATGTTGTGCTTGTTATGCTTTCTGAGCAGATAGTGTCGATACGACCTTAGGCCTATCTGTATAGTCTAGTCGTGCAACGTCTTACTACTGCGTTGTTCAATGAATTGCGCGATCAATTAGCCAGCTATATAGCTGACGCGCTCTTTCTCTGTGGTAGCTGAGCTTCTTGAATGCCTAGTTGTGAACTACATAAAACAACAACAAAAACTATAGGTTAGGGCCTATGCACCATTGTTTGTATTGTTATTTGTTAAAGGTTTAAACGCTACTTTCAAGTACTTTAAACGGAAATTGAGTAACGATGGAAGAGAATTTGAGTGCAAAGATATCATTCAGTTTCCTTTCAATATATGAGAAAAATGTCACTTGTAAACGAGACCCTGAGGTCCGAGACCGAGACGTTTGACTTTCAGTCCGAGACGAGACCGAGACCGAGACGTTCCCACATTTCTCCGAGACCGAGACGAGACCGAGACGTTGGGCAAATGAGTCTCGAGACCGAGACGTCGAGACCGAGACTACATCCCTGTCTATTGCTTTAGGTGCATGAACTGATGGAAGAGTGGACTGATAAATGGCACGAAACAACCAGTATCTTACAGGTAGTCTGATGCATTTCATATCCGTAGTAGTTTTACATAATAATGACATCTTGGGGGCAGCCATTGTATGGCAGTTTGAATACACTACTCCAAGCAATCCTGGTTTCATTCCTATTGATACCTTGGACATAATTACTCCAGTGTTTCAGAATAATTATGAGCCTACAAGGAAAACATTATCAGTAGCAGCTATCTTCCATTTTCCAGTTATTATTTTTTATTACTTTTTGCTGTTACTGTAGTCATTTAAATGCGCTGGCTCTTAACCCCTCGTGTGTGGAAAACCATTCATAGCAATGCATCTCGAGTTAATCCAGGATATGTCTAGGCCTTCATGTAGCAGTGTATTCCATTGTTAGGGAGAGTTTTCAGCATTGTTATTCCACCATTAATGGGTTAAATTGAAAACTGCTAGTTAGACAGCAAGCTGTCACTACATGATGCTGACTGTCAATTCTTGCAACTAAACGTTGGCTCTAGCATTGCATATACAAACAGGCACTCACTCAGCATCAGAATCAGAGCAATGTCATTAGCCTTCATCATAGTGTTGTAACTACTAGGAGCACAGGAGTTTAGCTCTGCGGAAAGAAGGCTCTGGGATCGTGTTGGACTCACAGCTGCCGTATCTGTTCTGCATTGATGACAATGTGCTACGAACTGGCTTAGTTCTCTACCATCTCAAGGTACCTATATACTGCTGTCATTGTTACTGCATTAGTTGTGGCATACTGTATTTTTTATTCAGCTTCAGTTAATAAAGCCGTATCCTTAGGGCAGTGGTTTTCAACCTTGTCTTTCAAGTGGAACCCTTTGCAGCAATTTTGATTGCTCACGGAATCCTTGAGCGTAGCCGGGAATTTGTCTCGAGGGGCACTTGTGAGGCCTGATGGGCCAAAATTTAAGGCCAAAGGCCGTGATGGGGAGGGATTCTTGAGCCCCCTCGCCACCAGCTAGAGGGTCTGGGGGAATGCTGTAAGCTCCCGCAGTAGGGTACGGGGTGGAGCCATGACTGCAAATGCATTTTTGACACACCAAGAGCCCAGAAAATGCATCTAATAGCCTCAGTTGCCGTTTAGTTCCCGTATCTCGATTTGATTTGTCGGAACTGTTGGATTCCACTGGCAGAACCTTTAGGTTCAGCAGAACCTTGGTTGAAAAACACTGCCATAGGGCTCGTTATCTGTTCTATAGTAGATTAAGTGAGTTTATTTAGTTAATTGCTTTTAATGTAGTTATTTGTTCTGTCAATCTTGGAACTAAATGACAGAATGTTTTAATCGTTTTTATGGAATTGCTAATGTTAGCACTTGAATTTGTTTCTGATATTAGGTGTAGTAGCTGCTTGTCTGTCTGTGATCTGTTTGTTTACCTGTATAAACTGTTGATATTCCCTAAGTGGCAAATAAACTTTATCATAATCTTTTGTGACCTCAGAAAATTGGCCACTCAAAAAAGTGAAAGTAATGCTCAGTTTAAAGAATCCGTGATTTGTGCATTGTTTATGTTAACATTGCAGGAAGGTGACACTGTCGTTGGTCGTGAAGATGCGTCCAAGTTGCCTGACATTGGTAGCTCTTCTCAACTGTTTGTGCTTAAACTACCATCATCATCATGTTTGTTTAGTAGAAGTTGTCAGATGCAACCATACATAAGACAGTTCACACACAAACACAATAGTAAGAGGCCGATGGCATTTTAGACGTCACTTGGAATGATCTAGCAATCATCATCATCGTCATCATTTATTACACTGCAGATAAAACTACACACAAAGTCCTGTACCACAACTAAAATGTGATATTAAATCATTAAAAAATAAAAGGACCAAGAGTTAGACACTGTGAACGAAAGCACATGTTTTGCATTAGGACAGCTGGCATGCTGACCTAGTTGGTTAAAGATGATGGCACTTAACTGATCCAGCCAACTTGTGATGTATGCTTGCTCAATTGGATTTAACCCTCACCGGCTCAAAGGTGGCCACTTTGAAGAGCGACCTATCTCTGCGCAATCTTACCTTCGAGGATGCTATAGAGCTGGCCTTGGATAAGTCGCTGTGGAGACTATTGGTAGCAAGCGGAGCTATGCACTGACATGATGCATGCTGAATAATGATGATGGTGATGGCTCAAAGTGCCTAAAGGGGATGAGCTCCCAACCGATGGACCTAGTTCTGTTTGAAATGTTCTTCTGCATTATGTGATAACTGGAGGATTCTGATTCTGTAAAGATGTGATAGGATATGATAGTTCATAACAGACACCCAAGAGCCGATCGGTAACCAACTAATGTCCATATTCCATTACTTTTTTGACCATGCTCAAAACCAGGTTTTTAACCATGTTTTGAGCAGTGAGAAGATGGTGATATGTCTCTTGAGTTTTTTCTGCATAAGACATGGTCAAAAACCCGGTCTTTCTCAGCAAGAGTTGCCGCTACTTGTTCAAATCACGATCGCTAGTTAAGTTAACCTGATCCTCTCAAATGACGTCCAGCAAACCAGTCTGTGGAATCAATCCAGAAAACGAGCAGTACGTATCATCTTCAGTTTCACCCGTGGCATGTCATGGCATGCCTAACGTTTTATTTGTCGCCAACTTAAACTCATTAAAAGACGAGATAAATTTTCCGGAACCTTTTCCAAAATATGTGCAAACCGGCTTCCTGTCTTCATCTCCTTCCTCCCCTCGCAACAGTTCTGCAGTTTCTAGGCCACGTTCCAGCACACCACTTCCTCACCCAACCTCACGAACAAAAAAGTTTGAATCATTTGTAAATTTTGCAGTCAATGAATATCAATCACCTCTCTAATTCAGTTTAGACATCAGTAGCATTGTTGTTCTTATTACGCACTATTGTTGTTGTTTCTGGTGTTATTGTTGTTATCACAGTCTTTGTTGCACTCTTTCTTTATTGTACTTTTAAAATTTATTCAGCTGTTCAGCTATCCAGCTGCATGTGTGTGATAAACTCAGTGTGTGGTTATTGCCATCACTCACTGTGTCTGTCTGTGTATGTGTTAGTTCTGATTGGTCGAGACATAGAAGCCATACATTGCATTGTGCATCATGAGGCTGGACAGGTGACACTCCTGCCAGTTGCCAGTGCTACGTGCTGCATTAACAACGTTCCAATAACACAACCTACAAAACTGAGCCAAGGTTTGCCGAGTTACTTGTATTCTACTGAAATTTTACCTCGGTGATATTGTGTTTTTGTCTATGTTGTGTATTGAGTGGCCAGCAGTGTGTTAGAAGCTAGGTAGCATTTACTTGTCAGATGTCTTCTTATAAGTTATAACTACACTCTGTCTCAAAAATTATCCCAGTTTGTTATTTGCTGTAATTATAACGTTCCTGCACCAATGTGCATAAAATTTGGCAAGTAAAAAGAAGAAACTCGTAGCTATAACATGCACATGGTCATCCTGAAGCTGTTTCACTTTTACTTATTTATTTTTAGCTATAAATCTGGCATGGGGGTATTACATCATTCTCATGCCTCTGCAGTGTTTGTAAGCATGGTCAGGCTGCTCAGGCATTACCCAGTAGTCTTTGATAAAGCCTTTGATGGTTCCACTACAAGCATGTGTAAAGGTAAAGCCTTTGATGGTTCCACTACAAGCATGTGTAAAGGCAAAGGGACATGATTTCGACCACCTGCTGTAGCAAACCGGCTCTTTTCAGAGCCAACTCAGATACCCAACCGGTTCTTTTCAGAACCACCCATAGCTGATAGAAGAAAATGCAAGGCTTTCGCATACATGTCGGATTGTTTGCAGAATTAAATAATTAAGCCAAACAGTACTTGAGCTTTGAGTGTGTTCTTTTTTACTTGCCATATTTTGTGCATATTGGTGCAGGCGTAATACAGTTGCAACAAATGACAATGTGAGACTTTTATGAGACACCGTGTGCATTTAGTACGGTATGCGCCCAAACCATTGTAATGGCCATTTTCCAGGTAAGCCTGGGTTGGCTGGTTGCCTGTTTGATCCCTTGATTCTCAGTGTCCAGACATCTTTGTCCTGAGCATCCTCGCAGGACGGACCACAACTCTTCATGTTATTGTTTGACACAATCCCACCAGGTTTTTCTCGGGTGTAACCTCCGTCTAATTTCCTCGCACTACGTCGTCATACTTCTGAGTATTTATGTTGTAGGTGCAATAATCCAACTTGGAAGCAGTCATCTGTTTCGGTTCAATAACCCCAGTGAAGCCGCCCGACTCCGCCAAGAAATGAAAGACGTAAGTGAATAAATGGCGATGGCTCTTGCATCGCTATCATTATCATTGTTTACATTATGATAATGAGTAGATAATTTATTCGTGTACAACTAATTGACAGATTTATAGCCATACATAAAACAGTTTTATTTTTATTAGTTGAATTTTTTTATTTTATGATTATCGGTTTGACTACTGATTCTAGTTTGGTCTAAACTCCTCTGTGTTTTATTTGTCTTAATTGTAATCTGGTTATTATTTGTCAATTGCTGATGAAATAAAGTTTATATGTAATGTAATACGGTAAATTTTAGGGTATTTATAAGTGCTTGTGCATACTCTTTCTAAAAACAACCATTTAACAGCTGTTATTACATATTTGTCTGCTCATTGCTGCTTAAAAAAGACTTGGAACTTTTTAAGACGAGGAATAAAGTTTTTGTAGGAATCCACATGATGTATGGTACATTTGTTGTTATCAGTGTAAGAAATCTGAAATGCTGTACAAAGGCAAAGAATTGCAGTGGACCTGGTCAACATTGTCTATGACTGATTCAGCTGTTGGCTCAGAGTACGTAGTCTTCTTGTGAATACTATGTCTGCTCAGAATATTTCTATATTTTTTGATAAGGAGGTGACATAGTCATATACCTGGTGGTAGGCTGCCATTACTTTCCACCAGGCCCATGGTTACCTTCCCAGCCAGAGAGCGTCACCGCCATCTGGCCAGTACCAAATTATACTGCTTGGTGACAGGAACTTGTGTGAACAACTTGCCCAGAGTTGTTACCTGATGCTGAAACAGCCTGGAATGGAACCCGTGACCTCTTGGTTATGAGTCCGACACCCTAACCACTATACCAAGCCACACATATTTTCTTGTTTCGGGAATGTAATGTAATAATTATTGTAGTGTCCAAAATGACGAGTTATTGTGCGGGCACTGTGCAAATGAGAGAAGAAGCGGGATAAGAAAGTGAGAAGAGATGTGATTTAACATGACAGTGGAAGATGGAGAGAGAGGGAGCAGCAGTGAAGTGCGATGGAAGACGAATGTCTGCAACAGGAAATGCTCTGTCGCTTTGCCGGGAAGTATTGTGAAATTTATGGTGCAACATTATAACTTTTGAAACTTAGAATAAGTTATAGCAGTAGTTCCTATCATATTGGTTGTGATGTGCTACTTTGTTGTATGCTGTGGTTTTGTTTGCTCATAGCATTGGTGATATCGAAGAGTCTGAGAAATTGGATGAGAAAAGGTAAAAAAGTGTTTTATTTTTACATAGTAACTGTTATACAGAGATCAGTGTGTTTTAATGTTAGTAATCTTTATCGTCATAAAATTGTATGTTTTGCTTGAATTTATTTATGTAAAGCAAGATGGTGCAAAGGTGCTGTCTGGAATATTATGTAATGTAATGTATAAATAAACACAAGAGTATGTGTTGTATTATAGTTATTATGTCATTATAGGTAACAGGTCGAGCACAATGCACTGTCTGTCAGTCCATCCGTCCGTCTTTCACTGTCTGCTGTTAGCACCACTGACTGCTGTTAAATACATGTACACCGAATTCTGCAATATTCTGTGAAAACTTAGAAATTCTGCGGAAACAGGCAAATTCCTCGGCTCAGATCAACATGCCATGCTCCATGGAAAAATGTGGTAGCTACTGATAATGCAGCAGGTTCAATACAGCAGACCAGTTGTTGCTGTGCAGCAAAGCTGTCATTCTGCCGCAGCATCAGTTCATGTCATGCTACCCAATGTTCATGCTACCCCACTGTCACACAACAGCAGTAGCTCTGCCTGGTAATGTCAATAACAGTTCTCAATAAAATCATGCTACAGGCTCTGTGGGTTTATTTGCCATATATGTTTGTGCAGACGTCTTGTAGAACAGCTGGAGGTGGAGCACTGTTTGGCCGAGGCACGGCGCATGGCACAGCTGGCCATTCAGGAGTCCATGTTGTCTGAGCTCAAACAGACTGGAGATGAGCTTCATTGCCTCTCGTCATCTGTAAGCTTCTCAGTTGTTCAGTTGTGCTCAGTAGATATTTTCAGGGCACCTGCCCCCGAGAGCTTGCCGTCATGATGATAACAACACGAGATTATTTGTCAAGTTGAATACAGATTACAGTGGTTCTTATTTTGCAGTGGTGGCTTAGATTTTGTCCCACACCATTTTGGTTCATGCTACGGTTCATTTACAGAGATGTAAAGAAAGTAAAAAATAAAAAAAATAAGTAGGTACAAAATATCTGTGGTTATCTGCCTTCATGGGACTGTATTTTAGAAATACAACATGGTTGCTATTTTTATATTCAGTTTCCATTTAACCGGGTAATTTTCCAGGTCAGTGATCAGGTCCCCTAAGAAATGATCTTTGAATAGTTTAAGTAGGACTTTTTGCAGGCCAAATGCCATTCTTGTTGCCTTAACAACAGTATTAAAGCACTGGAGGGTTATACACCGATGATTTCTGCAGAACATTAATCCTGAAATATTTGTGGTAAAATGTCACATTTCACACTAAATGCATGTACATATGGATTGAGAAAAAATAGAATGATACTGCTGCAATGCAATTCCTTTTAATAGCATTCTGCATTGATAAATTGCAGTACATTGCCACAGGTTTTCCACATCATTGATAATGTGCCTCTCCTGACTCTGCACCCTGTTCACAAGATGGTTTTTCAGGTAGTGTAGATACAGATTTTGGGTTGTTTCAGCAACTTTCTTTGAGTGGGGATGGAATTTGTCCCGGTTAAAAAGTCCAAATGTTGTTTTAAAAGTTTAAGTTTTGGTAAAACAGTTACTTTCATATAGTTTTTGTTTACCACAGTGCATTTTGTGTACAGAAGTCATGAGATCAGTGATTTATTGTGTTTTCATAGACGCAGGAAGAGCGGGCATCACTGAATCTAAGCATAGAAAAACAGCACACGGAGGCTCGGCTGCACAAAGAATATTTAGACTCAGAGCGGCAGCGACTTCAGCAGCTCACTGACCGACTGGAGTCGGACAAGATGCGGGCACGAACTGAACGACAGTTGCTGCGACAGTCGAGCGACCTGGAGAGAATGAGGCTGGAGACAGAACATGAACGACAGCTGATGGAGTGGGCGGAGCTAGAGAAAGAACGTCGACACCAACTGATGCTGCGGCAGAATGACAGCTTTGCTGCACAATGCCAACTGGTCTGTTGTATTGCAGCAACTGTTTTTCAGCAGGGACCACAATTTTCTGCAGAATGTGGCATGTTTAGCTGAGCCACAGAATTTGCCCGCTTTTACGGAATGTTACGTAATTCCGTACTGGCCAGTTGTTTTGCACCTGCTGCTTTTCAGTATGGACCACAGTTTTCTGGAGCCCATGAAATTTGGCCCATTTCTGCAGAATTTCTACACTTTCAGTTAGTGTTGCGGAATGCAGTGCTAGCCAGTGACAAGTGGACAAATATGGCATATTTTGGTTGGGTTCAGGCGGCCTTAGAAAATTAATTACTATACTTAGGCATGACTGCACCGTAAAATACATGACTGCCACTCCAGCTCTTAACGGGAGGGATATTGAACTTACCTGAAATATTGCAGTCTATTTGGTTGACAAACTGTATCTGTCAGTTGTGGTTTACACCAGTGTCATATACCGCATATTTGGTCGGGTTCAGGGGGCCGTAGAAAATTAATTGCTATATGTGGAAAATTTGCCATGGAAAACTGTAGTCCCTCCTCAGTGGTGTAGAAACTGAGGCTTCAGGTGGTTCAATGAACTGTAGGCTTTGAGGGCTCCAAGCTCCTGATGGCCGCCACAAAAATAAGGCAAGAAAATACTAATAGGCCTGCTTACTGAAAAACTAACGATCGAGTTCAAAAAGCATCATAGCCTGTGACTGTGACAGCTTGTTGTGCTTAATTAGTGGAACATTTGATGTTTTGTTTGTGATATTTATGCAACTCATATGAACAGACACTGACATCATTGATTATGTGCTGTTTAAAGGAACGAGTTCGGAAGATTCATGACATAGAGAAGGAGGCGTGGACTGATGAGTTGGCCGACATACATAGAGTTGTCGACGAGGAGTTGAAAGCAGTTCGTCAGATGGCTGCTGGGATGTTGCCTCCATCTGCCAGGACTATGTCAGCAACCTCGCCGCCAAGTTATGTCTGTAATGGACTTGGTGATTGTACTGATTCTGACGACGATGACTTTGATGTCGACTCGTTGAAACTGAAACTTGGCGGTGATGAAGATGCTGTGGAGCCACCAATACCTGAGTTGTACCTGGCTCAGTCACCTGCAGTGGATGGAGGCCAGTCATTATCATGGTGTGTTGCTGTTGTCTTCAGTGCTTTGATGCTATTTGTTGTAGTTGTTGTTGTTGTTTAGGGGACCCAGGTAAACCTGCAGTACATCTGGAAAGGGGGTGCGTAAAACGCAGGAGTGGAAACACAACAGCTGATAGCAGCAGTGGAAAATGCGGGAGTTTTCCACTCCGCATTTTGCATCCCTGCTATCTGGTGCCACGTTTTCCACCCCTGCATTTTTGCTGGTGCCACATTTTCAGTCACCGCATGGAAAAACCGATTGGTTAAACAGAAATTGAAAGTAGTAGAAGATACGTACATATCCAGTATGTGATTGTAGTGATAATCATTGTGTTCTGTGTTAATGTAATAATAACAAATTCTTTCTTTCACTGTTTTCGTGTGGCAGCAATAGACTCCAGCAGCCAGGGCCAGGCTGTTATAAAATCCTGCTCTATAGTGCTTAATTCTATCGTTAGAGAGATTTGAGGTACCCTGCCTAACCATCAAAATCTGTATGAACCATGTCATTGCCCCTATATGACGTGTGAGATGGCTCGTTTTCATAGATCAGCAGGCTGTTTGTAGAGTCATCTGTGGTGATGACTGCTTGGGTGTCATCTCCAACTTCCATTGCTAGATCACGTATTGCTTCTCGTCTTCTTCTTCCTCCTCCTCTTGTTCTTGTTAGGGTGACCTCTTCAAAAAAGCCTATAACTCCGTTGTTTCAAACTGGATTGGGATGACATTCAGCAGAAATGTTCTTCATGAAAATTCACATCGATTGACAGAGTCGGATTTTTGCTTTGACATCAGGTGGCCATGATGTCATTTCACAAAAAAAGCCTACAGTTTCATTGTTTCAAATTTTATCGGGGTGAAGTTTGGCAGGACTATTCCTTGAGTAAATATGCATCGACTGACGGAGTTGGATTTCAGATATGATGTCACCATTTCAGGATTTCGGCCATGATGAGCGGGTGAGTAACACACAGCATCTGCCCAGCGCCTATCCAGCAGCCTCTGCCAGTTCCCGATTCGTATTACGTTCGTACTTGTTAATTTTATTAGCCAGTCTTACTGCATCTGGGAGTATTAATGTGATGCTGTAATTTATAGGTCTCCAGTAGATGGTGAGGACAACGTTGCTGGTTTGTGCTGCCACCTGGAGGAGCAAGTCCGTACTCTACACACTCACGTGTGTGAAGCACTGCAGCGTAAATACAGCAGCGTTCTGCGTTCTGACGATCACACGGCACATCTTAGTCATGACGTCGTCGTTCAGTTTTCATTCGTCAAACCTTTGTTTGAGCACCTTGAAAAGGCAAATAATTTGCTTTACATTTATTCTTACTTTTTCTCTGCATTTTCCTTTGTCATCGGTGCATTGATGTTGTTGGTTGGGTGACAGGTCTGGCCTGTAAAAAGTTACACTTCCAAACGCGAAACCCCTTGGGGTGGCAGTTAATGTTTGTGGGCGGGTACAACCCAAGGTATCATGTGGGTACGAAGAGTTTAGGCCTTTCCCGTGAGGATGCTCAAGGTAAAGATCACTAGAGACTGAGAATTATGGGGCAACCGGCTAACCCAGGCTTACCTGGAGAATTCATTAAAAGGCTGGATTATGACAATAGCTGTTAAAATAGTGTGTTTTTGTACTGTGTATTTGCAGTGGTTCTGTTTGTGTTTGACTACAAAAGGTCATTTCCAGATAATAGCATGCATTTAAAACATTACCCTACAACTGCTGTGCCATGTGATTTGTATGCAAATGAATTTCAAAGTAGTCGAATGAGCTACACATGTGATGTGAACTGTGAAAATCGTTTACTGACAGCAGAGTACTGTCATGGTGGTGATGACTGGCCTACAAATGGCTATTTCTCAGCAACAGGTGCTCTTCTTCTTTGCTATTAGTGCTAATCTTACTG
>Ga0209681_1000325_pt1 | contig 12196 bp, 6 predicted proteins | sample WorMetLIZISLAND2_3_FD_187416 | JGI IMG/M metagenome (GOLD analysis project Ga0209681, IMG submission 187416) | Marine gutless worms symbiont microbial communities from Max Planck institute for Marine Microbiology, Germany - Olavius clavatus LIZARD... ... | reverse complement strand
GGGAAGGGGAAGAGGGAAAGGGAAAAGGGGGGAAATGGGAGGAAAAAAGGGGAAGGACCCCCAATGTCTGAAGGGCGTTGCCGTTGCTCCCTTACCGATGACACGTCCACCTCAATTGCAGTCGCCCTGATACATTCACGTTTGGACTATGCCAATTTGCTTCTATGTGGTATTTTGCCTCCAAACATCCACAAACTTCAGTGTTGTCAGAAACATGGCCGCCCGTCTCATTCTTACAACAGTCATTTACTCCTTCTGTTCAATACGTCATGGAACTAATCTCTCATTACCAACCTTCTCGCTCATTCCAGTAATCAACTTCTCTTAACTGCACCTCATGCCAATCTCACAATCGGCCAGCATGTTTTCTGTCACTCATCTTCTAGCATCTAGAATTCCATCCCACTATCCGTCCGTCCATCGGTACATTCAAGCGCCACCTAAAATGATTTTGTTTTAATTCCCTCGTCTCATAACCTCCCCACCTAGCGACTGCCCGTGCCTTTGATTCAAGCTTTACTTCACTGTGTTGCATGTTATAAAGTCATGTATGTATGTATGTATGTATGTATGTATGTATTGGGTCTGTGAGTGTGTTGCGTTAAATTATAGTATTCAGTAAGCAGTATTCTTCAGTGTGTTTGTACTACATGTACTACTAAAGCATTGCTTGTATTATTGCAGATTTGTTATAGCAGCACATACGACTTGAGTTTCAGTGACTGTGTTATGCTATGATGGAGATGTCAGTTCTGAATAGTGGTTATTCAGAAGTGCCACGTACAGATTTTGTGGGAGTTCACACACAGCATGTTGGTGGTCACAGTGATGATGCTGTGTCCAGTAGGACTCCAGTGTATGCCACAGTAGCAGCGATGCCAAGTGACGTGTCTAGCAAGCTGCACTACAGTGATGCTGGACCTCATCGCGAAATGGCTGTCGACTGCCCAGCCAACTTCGTTGGTGTCAAGAAGGAACCGCCACGTCTGCCTCGGCCTCTGTCAAACGTGATACAAACTGGAAGTCCGTCATCAGCATTCAAAAGTAGCCAGACTTCATTGACAAGTCCTGCCAAGATGCAGCCAACAAGTGCCAGCTCACTGAGTGTACACAGTCAGCCGGCCATTGCAGTGGATCCAGTTGATGCAGTGGGGAGTACTTCCAAGTCTCAATTTAATCGTGATGAGCATGACCGCAGTGAAAGACTACGCCGCTACCAGGAAGAGTTAGCTAAACGACGTGAAATGGAAGAACGTATCAACCAGGAGCAGGAACAGCTGCGAGCTTCCTTACGTGGCTCCAAAAAAATGCAGGGTTTGGAAGAGAAGCGGGCAAGAGCACATGTGCAAGCAGTTCGTGATGGGTTTGATAACCCCAATTACCGCGCTGACGATGAAACTGATCGAATGCTTCCAGTGTACTTTGAACCTAACTCACAAAAACAACACGTCAAAGACCATAACATCATCCATATGAGTAAGTCATCAGCTTGTTTAGACACATATATTTTATCAGAGGCTTGGGTCCAGTTTTTCAATCGCCAATTAAATTAACTTTTAGGTGAAGTTTTTCCATCACAAGTTAATGGCCGATTAAGTTAATCGTCGATTATCTTTAGGTTTAATAGTCAATTATCTAAAAATGTGACTTTCAGTCTCCTATTAGTGACTAATCTTCAGTTAAATCTCCCAGTAGAAAATTGACGATTAAACATGGCTGATGTGCAAAATTTGTTGCTATTTGATTCGTGAATCATGTAGCGAGAGCGGCAGAAATTCCACAACCTTATGAAGTTGATTTGTTAAAGTGGCAGAAAATCCGCCGAGTAAGATAATGTATTCAAACATTGGCGGAAAATTGCATTAAACGACAAACGACTTGAAACAAAATGCTAATGCTTACGGGGACGTATCATATGCGAAGTACACAACTTCAGTTAATAAATGCACCAATATTAACAACGTGAAAAGTGCACAATGAAAATTCGAAGTTCATGTCTGTGTCAAAACAGTTGCTGGAAACGGGCATTGTATACAGTGCAAACAAAAATGTCGATTTCAGCGACCCCACTCAGGTTTGACGACGCCCCATCAAGAAACGCCTTCGAATATCTACAAATGATTTATGTTGCCAGAAACTAGACTCATTGACCTATATTATTGCCACTGATAGTATTGGTCTATGTTTAGGACTTTTCATGCAATTATCTTTAAAAGTTGAACCCTCTGAGTCTAAAACTGCTGGTACAAAAACTTGAGTTTTACATGAAATATCGACTCAAGGTCATTTTAGGTCATTCATTTTGCAATCAATCACATTATTATAATTATATGGCGATATGCTACCCCTTGTTAGTACAAGAGGTAGCATATCGCCATATAATATTTCTCGCCTTATATGTGAAGTTTCCGAAGAAGTAGCCACTCAAATCGCCACAAATTGCAGTCATCGACAACCCCACTCTCATTTGAGGCCCCCGCCAAGAGGAACTCCCGCGAATGTCCGCATGCACCTTATATTTTTAGAAACTAGAATCATTGGCCTACATTTTTGTCGCTGATAGTATAGGCCTATCTTCATTCATATTTGTGCAGTGGGCTCCAAAAGATGCATCTTTTCTGCGCCAGAATGCGTTTTGGCTGTTCAAGGTCATCCAAGGTTGATGATTTTGGTACCAATGGAAAGCGTGTATGCGACTTCCTATTAGTCCGTCATTAGCGCGCGACAGCATATATGCTATAGCGTGCTATAAACTATCGCCCGTCCGTCTGTATGTCCGTATGTCCATCCATCACACGGGTGGATCAGTCAAAGACGGTTGAAGATAGGATCACGAAACCTTCACCTCAGAGTAGCCCCATGACTCTAGTTTCCTGGTGCGTAACTTCACCATAGAAATCCAAAGGGAAGATACGTATTTGTCTATCTAACTCATCTCTAACAGAAACACCAGAAACACCGGGGCGCCAATTTTAATTTTTTAATTTTATAAAGCGAACAATGTCGGCGAGAACTCGCCGAATCTGAGACATGGGTAGAAAAATTACGCAATTTTGAGCCAATAAGTCACCGTAACTTATTGATATTACCTTTTAAGTTGTTTATGTACGCTGTAAGTAACTGACATGGATTGATTGATCTCGTCAGTACAGTGTTCTAGTTGTTATTAAGATAGAGTAGTTAAAGAACCTTGTGTAATGTGTAATATTGTACAGATGTCCAAGATGTTATGATGTCCGTTCAGCAAGCAAAACATCATCTGCATGATGCTGATGACAAAGTGGACCTTAGCTCTGTTTTGCAGTTTTTGACAAACGAACGCTTTCAGCGAGTTCTGAAACTCCACAATGTGCTTGTCGGCGTCTCTGTGCAAATACCTCAACGTCCAGATGACCTGTTGTCGGTCACGAGCGTATGTGATGCGGTGCTGCATTCTGCTACTAGTTCAAGGTCAAACAACACACATGCTAGTGAGCTGGTTAAGATACTATCAGATGCTCACTTTAAGGTCAGTTGAACTTGTTAACTTGTTATGTTGGTGTTTCTGTTAGAGATGTGAAGTGTGTGAACTGATTAATTATTGCGATTCAAAGGTGGTTTTGCTTAGTGATAATAACAGCATTATGCACATTCAAATGAAATCAGGTGAATGCTGAGATTGAGGTATGTTGTCTTGAACATTCATGCGTATGTTGTCTTGGTTTTGAACCAAGCCAACCAGGCCAACTCTGTCTGGGCTTGCCTCCATGGGTCAGTGTAGCGAGTACTGTCAGTGACGGTTACAACCACTGTTACCTTACCTTCCTTACCTGCGAGGCGGATGCCTGCGGTTAGACACACACACCGAGCATGGGCCTAATGTATAACCCCAACAGACCTCAAGGTCAGTAGAACCTCTTAGAAGCTTTGGCAAACTTCAAGAGGAGAAACCAATGGATATTTCTCAAAGAGAGAGAGTGTAATCTCCGAGAATGTTCTTTCGCAGAAGCATTAGGGCACTGCACTGTGCAATGAAATGAAGAGTTGCATCCTCATTCTCTTGACAGAGGGGACAGCCGGAGTCCTGGCATAGACCCATAGTGTAGAGATATCAATTAAGGTCCGTGTGACCAGTTAGTAGTCCAACGAGGATCCGTAAGTCCTGCCTAGGAACGTTCAAAGAATAGCAAGCTCACGAATGGTCACATCCATAAAGGAAGCATTTGGCTTGTCTGCAGCCAGATAACTCTTGCCACAGTTTATTCTGTTCATGTACAAACTGATAGAACTTTAGATGGTAGATACACTGATGCCAGCAGATGGTTCAGGCCCAATGTAACAAGAGGAGGAGGCCTGCTTAGCAAGCGAGTCCACGTTCTCATTGCCGGTGATTCCACAGTGTCCAGGTACCAAGATGAGTCGGACACTTAATTGCTAATGTCTACAATGCAGTCATAGCATCAGCTACCAAACCAGTAGTAGCTTTGTGGGCTGAGACAGCTTTTATGGCTGCCAAACTGTCGGAACAGATTGCAATAGAGCAGTCATTTCTAAGCACCAAACTATCAAGCCTGGCACAAGTAAGCAAGGCGTAGACCTCAGCCTGGAAGACAAAGGTATGATGACCAAGAGGAAGAACGCGTTCCTCTCCATCACTTTGGCTATAGACTCCAGCCTCAGCTAGGCCTGACTGTTCAATTCGTGAACCATCAGTGAAGCAAACAACGTCATCGTTTAAGATGACACGATTATATTTCCAGACTCATCACTCCTGTCCAGCACGAAGGTTGTGAAGTTTTTATCAAACACAAACTAATTGTTGTGGACAACACTTGTTTGATCTTGGTATGACCACCAGTAGTCTGAACCCAATGGGAATTCAATTTTAAGTCGAAGCATGCTGCCATAGCTTCTCTTTTAATGTGCACCGCCAATGGTACAATATACAGATAGTGACTGGTGTTGAGGTCCCTATTGGAAATTGTTTCCCCGATGTTTGGGAAATATTGCCCGACGCCGAAGGCGGAGGGTAATATTTCCCAAACTGAGGGGAAACATTTTCCAATAGTGACCAATAACAACAGTCTGTATCTGTTTTGTTATACCTCATAGCAGTATGAAAAAGGAAGTGACTCGGTACAGTCTCTGTACCCAATGCATACAGAGACGGTTACACTGAGCTGCTGAGCTGCTGATTGGTCACATGGCCTTGACGTCATTCAATAGCTGGAGATATCACGTTGTGTGTATCGGTGCTTATTCATTAAATAACCATGTTAGGGATTCTACATCGAACAATGAAATTATTGTGTGGCCTACGGCAAAAGGGTTGGACAGACACCGTGTTCAACAGAACATAGCTTATCTTGTTATTATTATTATGAACTTTATATTTAATTTTGAAAAACTCATATCAGCCTTGTCCTAGGATTGAGTCACAGCAATTCCATATGGCAACCCTTGTATCTTTGACAGATGCATTGTAATGCATAGTGTCGCCTATTGTGAGCGAACCAATTGTTTACTGACTTGTCGGTCTGTATTACAGTTGCTAAGATGTGTACAGTGTTTAATTCTGTTGTGTTTGGTTCCAGAGTCTGGTCTATTCATACGACCAGTGTGTTCAACGTGATATGGTTCTAAGCACATCTGTTGAAGACAAGGATGAACGTCAGTACTTGTATGAAAGGGCTTCGCAGTATGGTGACGAAAATATTAAGATAGTACGACTACAGAAAACTGCAGATCCTCTCGTATGTTTATCTGCTGTTTCTAGCTTCTATGTAATTGATTAGATGCTTTGTTAGCTGCTTGTATGTTTTGAAAAATTGAATGATGGCCATCATTGTTATGACACTGTTAGTGAAAAGAAGTAAGCCAATAAAGTTCTATAACAGCTTTGTTGACTTTTAATATTCTTTTACTGGCTCACTCATCAGTAAATTTGCGATAAAGTGATAAATATTCTTCAGACCACTCCTCAAAAGCATTGCTGTACTACCTTGTGAAATGCTGTGGGAAAATATTTTGCACTGTGCAGTTGGGCATTCTTGCTGAAAGGTAAACTCGTCAAAATCGTGACGTATGGCTAGCAGCAACTTCTCCATTTGCATATGAACAGCGGACTGACTGACTGACTGACCACAATGCGAGGTTGATGGGTTGGGTGATTTGATCGACAACGGTGGATTATTCTGAAGTACGTTTCTGTCACTTGCTTAGTCATGAACTGACGACAGTGAAGCATTGATTTGCTTGTTTGTTGTTGCTACACTGATTGTCGGTCATCTGGAATACAGCAAACCGATTGGCGGTATTCACGACGGGCGTGGATGTGAGCGACGCCCAGTCATACGTCGTCATTTCCCTTATAGCGATGCCGTCTTTAGTAGTGGCAGTCGACAGAATTTAGCAAGCTGAAATTATGCTATATTTATATGCTGTTGCATGATGACCGCAACCAGTATATGCCTGCTTACATTTTGTGCTGTGCTAGGGAGCAACAGTGAAGAATGAAGGTGAGGCTGTGATTATTGGTCGAATTGTCAAAGGAGGTGTGGCTGAAAAAAGTGGTTTGCTTCATGAAGGGGATGAGATATTAGAGATTAATGGAGTTGAAATACGTGGCATGACTATAAATGATGTTTGTGATCTGATGGTATGTATTAATGACTCTGTCTTAACCTCATTAGTTTTTTTTCAGTTGATTTCATTAAATAAATAAATAATGAGGAGTGCAAAAAATTAAATGGGGTCAAGTGACGTGGATATATAAGGGTAGTCAATTCGCTTTATCAACTTAAGCTAGTGATATGATTTGTGCTGTTTTGGATGTGTGATTAATTTGCCCTTACACAGTGTTGTAAACTGATAAGTTTTTTTATATTTTATATTTGCCGTTTTACTAGCACATTGGCCTATCCAAATCATGACAGAACAAGTGATGTAATCCACAAAGTTATGTAATAATTTGATGGCTTTAGATTTAATGGCTTCGTCAATATAGTTGACGAAGTATCATAACATTTTAGGGACCACATGACTTAGGCCATGCCCTGTCAAACATTCAAAGCCGACTTAGAATAAGTGATTTTTGTTAAAAAACTACCGTTTTGAACACACTTGTAACGAGGACAATGACATCGGACGTAGAAAACAGCAAAAACTAGACTATCGTATCTTCACAGGTAAATTTCCTATCTCATCATCACAATGTCAGCAATCATATTTGCTGTTTTATTATTTTGAATGGCATTTTAGCTGCATATGGTGCAATATGCAGTAATGGCCCAGTTATGGCTGATAATTTGAATTTTAGTATGGCACTGCCACCATCTGTGATTTTCTGGGATATCAATTTTGCTGGTAAAACCTTATCCAGGATCTCAGTTTCGGTCTTTGTGTCAATTTACTGCGAATCTGTTCACAAATGGCAGAATTATCGCCAAACGGCGAATAACTGATTTCATAATGTCAGCTTCCCCATCTTGGATTTTTGCATATGCAAATTTTGATGGCAAATGTGACTCTTGACATCTTGGGCCCTGTTTTCAGCCTATCTATCAAATTCGGAGCAAGTATGTTCACTAATGGCCGATTTATGGCCAAAAATGTGATTTTCAATATGGCGGCCGCCGCCATTACATCATTAATGTGACATGGATCTCATGCCACTCTTCTGTGATGGGTCTTATACCACTAGTGTGTCATGGGTCTTATGTCACTAGTCTGACATGGGTCTTACGTCACTAGTCTGTCATGGTTCTTATGTCACTAGTGTGACATGGATCTTATGCACTAGTACAGTGCCTATGTTCTTGCACACTGTGGCTGAGAGACCTATGTAGTTTTTGACTGTTAAGCAGACAGCAGAAGAGGTGGCACCGCCGGCTTGACCGCCGGCCTACGGCGTTCACGACGATGCGCTATACAAATCGACAGCCTTTTACCTTTACAGTCCATCGGTAAAAGACCAAGGACACAAATGCCGATCAAGCAAAGCAAAGGCTGTTGCTGCTGATGTGTGTGTTGACTTTAGTAAAAGGTTAAAGGTCATATATAGCTGTTAGTGGAACTCCATCTCACAGCTATGCAGTGTCACTTGCCATTTGGGATCACACAGTGTTACCTGCCACCCTATACAAGTGAACACACTCTGCCTTAACCCTAAAACTAAAAAAACTTCCCTCTTTTAGAAATAGAAAAGTCTTGTGGCACCCACCTGTCACGATGTTTGAGTCGTGACAGTGCGAGTTCGGTTCTTATCTTTATCTCGGGATCAATTTATCTCTAACCAGAAACTCACACTCACTAATCAGATACTTCACTTACTCCACAATACTCCACTCACTTACTCATTCAATCAATATATACAAATATATAAAAATATATACCCCAAATTACAGATACATACTGCAAAATGTAACAATCATGCAGCAAAATATAAAGAAAAAAACGGGAAGCAAAATTAACCCACTATGAGAAGTTTAACAAATTTTGTAATAATAAGGAAGGGTTTTTTATCAGATAATAATACAGGGATATTACAAAAATTAATAATAAAGAAATTTTAACAAAACAAAAAATCTAACTTAACTGTGAGCAATCTATCTCTGCTCAAATTCTCAGTATTCGTAAACTAATAGCTCACAGTCTTAAACAGTTCTCAATTAAACAGTTCTCAATCACAGATAAATTAATACAACTGTTTAATACAACTGTTCAATCCTCGTGTCAGAATATATCGAAAACTGTTCAATAAACACGACTAAAAATTACAGTATTAATCATCATGAACTGCAAGTAACCGAATAGTCGAAAATGTCTCGTATATTTACTATGTAACCGCAATTAATAGTTCACAAATATAGTCAAACTCTTAAACAGGCAAACGGCCAATTATTTTGGATTATTTATCAAATAGAATAATTGCCGTTTAAGACACGCAACAATTTAGTTTAGAATTTACGGCAGTTTATAAACAATAATGTACAGAAAAATATGTTCATTTCACAGTAACTTCAGTACGTTCTAGCTCAACGGAAGACGCCCGTGAACACGGCAGCCCACCACAACGGGTCACAACAGATGGACAACGCGTCAGTGATGAAGTCGGCCTTCAGCACCCGACAATGAGCCAAACTGATGATGGACAGGCCTAGCATACAGCGCATGATCTCGATCAGATCTCGACTCGACTCAACTCAGTCAGCTCAACAGCAACGTCCACAGCTGTCCTTGCCCTCGACAGGCAGTAGCAGCTACACAAGTCGATGACGTTCCGTCACTCCAGAGAACTCCAGATAATCACAGCTCAGTACCGGCTGCGACTCCCAGTCCACTCAATGCAGCATACACAGCGTGCTCACTATCAGCAACTCGACCGTATAACACCACGGTTTGACCACTGTTGCCTCGACTATTAACGTTCAGTCGACAGTAATACAACTTTGGAGTCTCAGTTCACTCAAGACACGCTATATTACTCGTGTCTTACACACTGGAATTTTTACCACACTCATTCGAGTCTCACAGCCATCTAACCTGTCGGTCAGTTACGCACACAGACCATGTTGAATTATGTGTGATAAACAGACGACGTGACGATAATCGAGCCAAAGTCACCTCGCGTGAAAAAGACCGTCTGAAACAAGTGATCCTATAAATCACAGGACAAGACGCAAAGCTTTTGTTAAATGTCCGTCTTTGTCTGTAAATGGCATTTTTGATGACGTCAGATATGACGTCATCTCAGCATAATGATGATGAAGCGTTGGGCTTAATTTTCTAATGTTTTAATACAGTGAAGTATCAGGATGATTTGTGCCAAAAATTACGAAACTGTGTTTAAATTTGTCAAAGTTATGCCTAGAATATTAGCGGCTTCTTTTTTCCCGGACACGGTGTTCGGCTGATTAGCTAGTTGGTGGCGTGGCATATTGGTTAAGACCGCCGGTTCTGCCGGTGTGCTTTCCCTCTCCTGCGCTAGACTGGCAGCTGGCCGTGTAACCTCTTAGTGGGTGAAGCGTCCGCTATCAGTCAGCCAACAAGGCCGACTCAGCCTGCCATCCCTCTGGGGTCGGTTAAATGAGTAGTAATCCATTAATGATGGGTTACGGAGGTGGAGACCTACTGCAGACTGGCGCTGTCTGGCCAACAGTTGGGCCGCTACCCAGGCCTGTGTGTGCAGGCTGTGGGCAGTGGCCTGTGTGGCCAGTGGCTCCGGGCCCGTGACGAGAGTGCATTACAGGTGGCACCGCCGGCTTGATTGCCGGCCTACGGCGTTCACGACGATGCGCTATACAAATCGACAGCCTTTACCTTTAGCTAGCCTAGAAAAACATGCGTATCTGATGCGCTGTTTCTCTGCGGTAGCTGAGCTTCTTGACTTGAGCATGTGTCACAGCTATTAGTGTGTGCTGGAATCCTTGCCAAATCTTTTAGCAAACGTTCAGTTGATGGCGTCTGTGCCAAGATGTACTTGTTTGTTTTTGACCTTTTACCAGTCAGTCGAAACACACCTGAATTTGTCGATAAAAAAACACATGAATTAGTAAATCAGGTCACTTACTAGGGTTAATAGTAGAATGACTCAAACCTAGCAGTAGACTTTGTTGTCAGTAACTCTCTTCCCCTTCTAAAACTTTCTAAACTAATATACGTCCATTAACGTAATAAGTACTTAAAAATATAAGTCTTATGGCACTTTACCTTATAAATCACACTACATAATACTAATATTAAAACATACCATATAAAACTACAAAGCCGCCTTAGTAGTAGGCCTTGTGTATAATATCTGTAGCCACTACCAGTGCCGACACAGTGATGCTGTATACCTAGCTGCTAGCTTCCTAACCGAAGTGTGGCTATTTTGGTATTTCGCGACTCTTGAACCTGACACTAACTATTAACCTGTACTAATGTCATCGGCAGTGTGTGTTGATTAATTGAAGCTTAATTGATAATATATTCAATGTTTGATATACTTTGATTTACACTATAATACTGACCTGCAGTGCCAGATATTACTGTTACATGAGGATGTGAAATGAGCAGAATACAATACAATAATGGCCCATGTGGTGTTCGGGGCCGTTGTAGAATAAGCCCACCTCATTTCCTGGCTGAGTGTCGTAAAAGGCGACTGAATCAGGGTAGCTTTGTTTCTGCTGTATGTTTAGTTGTTTATTTTCTTTGATTCGTATTGTGTTTATGTGTGTATGTTTGTGATTTATATTGAGTTTTTTCCTAATTGTTTGTTTGTCAGTAACAGTCAAGTGATTGGCTGTGAAGACTGCCTCTGAAATGACCTATACAGTGTCGGATGGGGCGTTAAACTCTGCTCAATCCAATCCAAAAGCACACAATACTAGGATATATATCTTAGGACACAGTAGCTTTCGTGTATTTGGCTTTTGACTAATTGTTGACTTTGATTAATTTAAATAAGCAAAATGGTAGATTGTCTGTGTTATTTGTTGTTGTGTTTAGTCACGTTTGAGTGGAGTGTTGACATTTCTCATCAATCCAGCACCTGAACATGGCCCTCACATTGCAACTGATTCTGTGGTATGACAGCTTTCAATTTTTTCATTTTTTATCCGTTTAGTCCGCTCACCACCAGGGAAGATAATACTCAGTACCCTCTTCTGCAGTAACTTCAGTGCCTTCAGGCTCAGAGCCTGTAAGCCTTAAAAGCTCTATATAGTGCTTCATGGACCACAAACGGAGAGTGTTTTCCAACTGCAGCAATTTATCAGCAAACAGTTAATGACAATGTGCCATGAACAGTGATTACATGCATGTCATTATGTGTAATCCGTTAAGTCACCTGCGTTGCTGGCTTTCCCTACATGAGACTAGCAAACTTTGAAACATGCCTGATTCTCTATTGTGGCTTATAATTGCCCAAGTTTACTCACACTGCAAAGCTTACAGCTTGTTTATACAACGTGACTGTTGCTGTCCTTCGTCTGTCTGCTTATTGCATAACTGGCGACGGAAGTACGCTAATTATTTGCCGACGTGACTGAGGCCGGATTAAGACCAAGTTGCTACTAGTTGCTACTATCCAGAAAAGGGCCTATTTTTTCTTGCATTCACAATACAGACATCATCACGCAGTCTCCGCTCGGCAAATCGCAACCTTCTACTTATTCCTCCACATACCACAAACTTTAGCAGACGAGCTTTCAGTTTCACTGCACCGACACTG
>Ga0209681_1000323_pt1 | contig 12279 bp, 8 predicted proteins | sample WorMetLIZISLAND2_3_FD_187416 | JGI IMG/M metagenome (GOLD analysis project Ga0209681, IMG submission 187416) | Marine gutless worms symbiont microbial communities from Max Planck institute for Marine Microbiology, Germany - Olavius clavatus LIZARD... ... | reverse complement strand
ATCGCCGATCTCATGCTAGAATTTACGATTTGGAATAGCCGTTTTTTGAGATTACTATTTTTGTTGCTGCCATTTTTTCGATGAGATATTTTTGATGTGGACGCGCCCACTGTAGTTTCGAAGTCTCTGCTCTTCCTGAATGTGGATATCCGTCAAACGAAAAATCGTAGCATATCGTAGTGCTTTGTAGAGGAAAAAGCGATCGCTACTTGAATCTCCCTACCAAAGTCCAGAGACCTACTGCTGACTGGCGTTGCCTGGCCGACAGTCGGGTTCCTGCCCAGGCCTGTGTGCGCAGGCTGTGGGCGGTGGCTTGGCCTGGGTGGTCGGGCAGCTCCCGTCAGTGACGTCACAGCGCATTAGAGGTGGCTGGTGCCATGAGATGCACTATACAAATCGACGTCTTACCTTACCTTACCTTTTACCTTTCCCAAATTTTTCTCCTACCAATCTTGACATATGCAAAGTAGACCTAACAAAAACTCAGCTACAACAGGAGTGCATAATCTATGCATGTTTCTGATTTCAATCACCCCGTTATTGTTATATGCCACAGGAACTGCCATGAATAACTGCACAAAGCTCTTTATTGTCTGGCACAAATGACACTTCCTGCGTTATATTTATGTCACTGATAGCCTGTGCATACCTTATTTATTTCACACAGCTTTTTACCGCATTTTCCAGTCCTGCATATTCCACCCATGCATTTTCGTCCTGCATTTTCAACCCCTGCATTTTTGATAGTGCCACATTAAATTCCAGTCCTGCATTTTCAGTCGCCCCACTTCAGTCCAAGACGAGGGCAGCCAATCTTCAACTTAGCATATAACATTTTTTATATCTTTGTGTTTGTGGTATTTATGTAGGTATAAGTAAAACTGCTGAATGATGGATGGGCGTGATGTAGCTGTGAGAACAGCAGATGATGTGAGAGTGGAACAGTCACGTGTTAGTGATGATCCTGAGGATGCAAACTGTCAGTCCACTGCCAATGATGGTGTGACAGATTATGAGAATGATGATCCGTCAAATAATGATGACGCTGTGATAGGATCTAACTGTCCATCAGATGATCAGTTAATGGACGTTGCAGTTGGATTATTGACAGTGAATAACAGAGATGGTTCATTGGTTGATGGTGCTGTGCCACGCCGACAGATTCCAGTTGATAAATTGATGCATGAAAGAACAGCCGAGTTTGCGTTGATGGATAACATGGCTAGACAAGAGCCGGTAGATGGTAATCGTGAAGCTTTGTCAAAACATCTACCTGCTCAGCATTGTATTTCACCTAATGAAGATTTTGATGATCGAGACCCAAACTATGCAACAGAGCGACCTGATACATTAGGTGCAATTAATGTAACTGCTGCTGCTGCATTTGCCGGTCCTGTTGCAAGACACATTTACCCGGTAGCAGCAGCTGTAAATAGTTGGCCAGTGGACTCTGCTGTCGAAGATGCTACGTTTGCTGATGATGGAACTGCACATCTTGGCAGAAGGACTTGTGGAGCAGGCATGGATCAGTTGGAACTTAACCAGCGCCAGCTGATGGACAGTGATCTGGATGAGGACAATGGTGGTTCTGATGGTTCAGAATTATGTGATGATGATGATGATGACGATGATGATGATGACGATGATGACGCTGGACTTGGCAGTGGTAATCAATGTGAAAGCACTGAGGCTGACCAGTACAAGATGGATCCAGAAGCAGATCAGTCTGCTGCTGCAGTTGAAATACTGTCTAGTGGACATGATCATCTTGCCACTGATCTGCAGGAGAATGATGGTGTTCTTTTGATTGGTGATAACATGAAACGTGGTTTTGCTCTTGCTCAGCGGCGTCAAACCGATGGTGCATTGTCTGATGTGTCACACAGCATGGATGACCCAGAAGAAGATCAAGATGACAGAGTCATTTCTGTTGATGGTGCCAAACAGCAATCTGCTGTATCACTGCAGAAGCCATTAGATGCAGCTTGTGCTCTGACAGTGTATGGTGAACACAAGCGTGCACCTTTGAAGCAGCACCCTCAGTCGGCTTTCTCCATTCCAAAGCCAAGAGTTGCCAAGAGTAAGCCCAAGCAGCCTGACTCAGCCATTTATTCAAACAGACCTGTGCCATCGGTTCGTCAGTCCAAGTCAAAGACCGATATTGTCTTTAAGCCTATTACCACTTCTCTTGGCAAAGCGAACTCGGCGCCCAGAACCGTAATGACTTGCAAAGGTTCTGATGGCCTGAGCTTCACGGGAACTCTACACGGAGCCGAACTACCTCAATACTCGGTTGATAAAGGTCACTTGTCAGTACAAGACAGCTTAGATGAAATGATATCTAAGGACAAAATAGATGCAGGTGGAAATGTGGAAGCACACCATCGTCATGTTAGTAAACCGCTGAACCCTACTACTGTAAGATCAATGTGGAGTAGGGAATCACTTTGGAATAGCATGGATCAACCAGTTGTGGCTTGGAATAATGCTCATATGTCCAGCTCAATTTCTTTGCTGTCAGCATGTCACCTTCCTGGCGAGTGTGGAGCCACTGCTGTTGGAACGTTTGCACCAGCCAGTAGTTGCAGTCAACAGGCTACACCTGAGAAAACTGACACGCATGCTTGTCGTGTGCTGAACAACAGTCTGGATATGAGTCCCATCCATCCAGTGTCTTCTGGTTCCCGCCCTTTGTCAGTGAATGGCTTACATACAGTCGTTTCAGCACCTGTTAATGTTTTTCCCAGTACTGAATTCTACTTTGGCACACAAGGGTCACCACTTCAGTATTCCCACAAGGTGACTATGATTGTGCTTGCGACTGTATAAATTTAGGACTAAACTGTTTATAAACTCCTGTGTGGTAATTTGTGTGCAGTTTTTACGTGATTTGTCTTAATACTGTTTTATTTATATCAGTGTAGGAGTCAAAGCTGCAATCTGTAAAACCTGTTAGCAGCATCGGTAGAACCATTTACCTGGTACTGGATGCAGTTTTCATGCAAAGAAGAGACTATGCCGATACTTCCAAAATTTGTTCATATCTTTCTTTTCATAACGCCGAGGTGTCAGACATAACAGTAACAATAATAGTCGTACTCCTACAACATTATTATGGCCGCCCGCCAGCTAGCTGGCTGATGGCCATTATATTTTACTGACGTACCTTATTTCTTTTTTTGTTTGGTTGATTGTTGCCAAATTTCTCCATATACTCGGTAATGTCTGCTATTTATAATTAAATGTCAAAAATTTGGGGTCCCTCCGCCAAAAAATTCGGCAGCCCAACAACATTCAAAATTTTGTCGCAATTTTGGACAACTTTGCAACTTGATTGCAAATGTCTTCAGACTGGAATAAGGTATTATCAAGTGGAAAATGGCGTTACAAACTAGGATCACTCCTGTACATGCATACCTAATTTGGATTGGTGAACTTTGATCCAGAAATGGAAAAATAGGACCAGTGTTTTGACCCACCCAAAATCAACTTTTTCGGGTGTCATATTTGGAGCGCTACAGGATGATGCCCCCTTAAGATTTAACAAGTGGTTGAGGATGACCAACGCTTGCCCACTCGGATGTGGGTCTTCCCCATAATATTTTAGCGACTAAAATGCAAAAATTGGTCAAAATGTAAAGTGTATTTTGGCTTATTGTAGGAGTTTGTAGGTGTAATCGCACTAAACTTTTCTGTGTAATGTGACCTGATAGGGGCATGAAAATTTCGGTTTCTAACTTCAGAGGTAATTACCCCTTCCAAAATTTTGGAGCCGAAAAACTTAAGATTCCACCTTTGAGACATCTTGACAACGCTGATGATGGTGATGAAAGTGTGACATGATGTAAACCAACTACTGTTGCATTGAAGAATCTGTTGAGAGTCTCCAAAACAACTTATTTTGAACATGTCACATCTGAGTTATGCTGTATTGCTATAAATAGAGAAATATGTTTTATGGAGTTGAAACATTGGGGAATTGAATACTATTTTCCATAACTGAAGTGCCCGGGTGTATGTATTTCTATGGCAGATGCCACGCGATGTTCGAGTACAGCCAGAAATACAAGGCATTGAAGCAGTGAGGGGACAGCTGCATCAACTTCTTGCTATGTCGGAACATAGTATTCCAGGTAGTATTTCTGATGTCACTGTGTTCAGTTATTTTCTCAGTTTCAGAATTCAGACTTGACAATGAAATAATAATAATAATAATAATGCACTGTCTTGTATCAGATTTATATTATACAATTAGTGACTGGCGTTGAGGTCACTGTTGGAAATTGTTCCCTCAAAGTTTGGTTTATATTGCCCGATGCCGAAGGCAGAGGGCAATATTTCCCTAACTGAGGGGAAACAATTTCCAATAGTGACCGATTACGCCAGTCACTGTTTGTTTTGTTATGCATTATAGCAATATGAAAAAGATACGAGTTTGTAAATAACACAACCAATAACTCAATGACGTCATTGACTCACGCGGTGTAATGATATATCTATTATTCTGATTGGCTCGAGTTAATCAAATATCATTTGGCAAGTGTCTTCGAATGCGGTTAGGAATATTTATAAAATTAAGAATCAATCTATTTCTTAAGAATTATTCCAGGTTTTGGCAAGATATACATAAGAAGTGAAAAACTGTGATTTAGATTTGTCATTCGAGTGGTTCCAACTGTGTTTAGAAAAATTCAAACTAACATGAATAATTATTGAGGGCAATATTGACACACGTGAATATTCATGAAGACAATAATGTCTCGTGAGGGCAATATTGCGATTTAGTGTACGTCACGTGATGCAGTTTCGACCAATCACATACATGCATTTCGAGATGAGGTATAACAAAGTCAAAGTGTGATAGTGCCATAGACTTCTTTACAAAAAAAGAATCTATGGATAGTGCCATAGCTTCAGAGGTGCTGGCAGAAAACCAGGTTACTGTCCGCTATAGCACTTGTAAGGTAGGGCTTGAACGAGCGTCACCACATAGTTGATTTTGATACTCACATGCTGGAACTCTTGGTATGACACGAGTGACATAGGCTTGAGTGTCGGTGGTGGCAGACTGCACTCCAGCAACTTTGTTGTGAAGGAAGCGGTGGAACTTGTCAGCGTTGATGTGGTTACATGGCAGATTTCAATGTTGATGTCACTGGCCATGCAGCGCATTCATAGAACACCTCAGTTGGCATGGCGATGCCTTCTTGGCATTAACCTTGCTTGGTATTGTTCCAACCCTGCTGCTCACCGACGAAGTCCTACAACTCTGACAGGTCGTTAACAATGGTGATGTGACACTGTGAGAGCAAGCGTTAAATGGTGACAATAACTCTGTTGAGTGACCCTGCTGGCTCTGATACCAGCACAGAGTGACTCAAACAAAGACACATTGACATACTATACAGCTATTATGTCATTTCTGTTTCTTTACAGACAAAGCACTGTATGACCAGTCAACTGAAGACGTTGATGAATGCTTAACAAGCAGTTCAGTTGGACACAATGCAGATTCAGGACCAGCGTCATTGTGGGGACATTACCGGTCGGTATACAATCATTTACTGTGACATTGTGAGTGACATATTGTGAGTGTATGGTAGGACATATAAACTTTGCAGTTTGCAGAAGAAAGCACTGTTTCATGCAAAATATTTTACAGCAGAAGTTTAGAGGTCAGAGCCATTAGGTCAGCTTATTTCTACTTATTGATATACATTGTTGGACGTCCGTGCTTAAAACTGACACAAAATGACATGAAAACTTCAAAATTCTACACAGGTTGCTTATATCAAATATATTATAAAAAGTCATCACCATGCACAGCTAGACCAAACTTTGATGCCAAATTTTGGCCTTAAGGTGAAGATTTAACATCAGTGCAGGAGTGACGATTTTTCCGACAAAAATGATGCTGCTAAGTTTACCGTGTCACCAGATTTCATTTCTGAGCGTGTTAAGCGTTGTAAAACGGTGTTTGTCATCTGCGGAAAATTAGGAGATAACTGTTGAATAAAATCACTTGTCATGCAACTACGCCTGGGCTTTGAGCTCAAGGCCACTGCTTTGGGTGTCAATGCCAAGAGTAAGGCCAATGCCTCAAATCACTGCCTTGTATCGTCAGAGGCTGGATGGTAGTTCAAACCCTGTGTCAGTAGTGATACTTATTCCTATAGAAAAAATTGTCTGGATTTGATTGTGAACGAATTTAAGCATATCGGATTCATCGGATTGATCCTACGTTTGATTACGAACGTGCCCATTGTTGTTGTGGTGCATATATAGGGGTGAGACTAGAGTGCATGCTCTAGAAGATGTCGTTCCATTGTCGTCACAGTTCCTCATGTCGTCAGTGTACACACCCGGTGCTGAAGGTGGTCAACAGAAGCCTGATATGGCAACATTGGCTGCTGAGAATCACGCTCTGCTTACTGCCACGCAACAACAGCGCTTTAAACTGAAGGTCTGATTGGCCGGTGTACTAATGTAACATCTACCAACAGCTTTCTGTGTGATTTCTGGTTTTGGATAGTGCAGATTTTCAGTTGGCACACTTAGCACTATTAAATTTCTTTTCTTGACTAACACAGAAACTAACTTTGTAATGTCGTGTAGAGAATGTGTTTTGCTGTTTTTCTGTTTTATAGAAAATGAACAATGTAAACTTTGATAATTGAACATCGGCAAAATTAGCATATAGGTTGTGCATCAGCTTGCTAACAGTGCTGTGCCGATGCACGTGGGTACAGTGTCAACCCTGATCAGTGACTCACATCAGTGACTCACCGTGAGTCACTGATCAGGATTGACATTGTTTTCCACCTTCATAACCATTTGACCAGCAGTCATGATTGCTCCATTCCGCGCAACCGCCTCAGCATATACAGCTGTCGGGCATTTTCTTTTGCTGGCCCGACTGTCTGAAAGAAGACGTGCAGGGTCTGGAGTGTTCTGCAGACAGTTGAAGACATTTGTTCTCACAGTATCAGTGTGTTCAGTGCATTACTGTGAGAATGCACTATAATAATTGACATTTGACATTTGACACTGGTGTGTTATGTGTGTGTGTAGCACTGCGAGAAGCTAATACAACAGCTGCAGAATAAGGTATCTCTCAGTTTCATATATTCTCATTTGTTGAGTTGTACACGTTTTTCTTTGTCACACCTGAAATAGCTTCTGTTGGTCACACTTAACAATGCATTGGACTATCAGGCTAACGGACTACTAACCCTAACCTTAGACCATTAGTTCATTAGCCTGGTAGTGACCTCCATTAGTTCGATGGCTTGTTCCAGTAGTATTCCGTCAGCCTGATAGTCTGATGCATTGTTAAGTGTGACCGGCTTCTGGGTATTTGTGACTTCACGTGTAGTTAGCTATGTGTGTTATATGTGTCATGTCATTGGACATTGGACAATCAGTAGGATAAACTAAGATAAGGTCAGACAGTTATTGAAATGCAAAAATCGCAAATGTATGTGACATGTCCTAGTGCATTTGTTTTGGTGATGTGACTACTGAGCATCATGGATGGTGTTTCAGTGGTACAACACAACCAATAGATAAGTGATGACATGCACAGACTGACTCCTTTCAGCCTTTTTAGGCTGCTCAGTCCATTCTTTGATTGCTACAGCTTTGTTGACATTCATTACCACTCATTATGTGTCTACTGTTGTTAGTTAAGTTAAGCTCACTAACAACAATAGATTCATTATTAGTGTTAATGTTTGCATTAGTGCTTGAAACCAGTAATCCTAATAATAGCTGCAATACAACAAGGTATTTTTACTGTGGTTCTAAGAAGATAGAGATACTACTACAAAATTCACAGAATAACATGTTTTCTCCATTGCTTAATTGCTTTTTTGCACTGTCATTCAAGTCATTATTGCAGCTTAAATATTACGAGTGAAGCAATGGAAGGCACATGTTTGGTTGTAGCTGGAGAAAGTGAAGAATTGAGTCACAGTGTCAAAATGAACTGGTGATGTTTTGCCGCGGTGTGAATGATGTTGTGCGTTGATGTCAGGTGCTTGAGTTGCAGCAGAACCTCGCCGTGGCTGTCTCAACTGACCGAAAGAAAGATGTCAGCATTGAACAGCTTGACAAGGTAACATACAGTCACAGCCAAAAATTTTAAAACCCGTTGAGATTTCGCAAGTTCCCGTTTTCTTTCACATTTTCTACTGTTTTCTGCGTGGTAGTGTAAACTGTATATTGTTTGGGCTGTACTGCCATGCAGAAAACAGTAGGAAATATGAAAGAAAACAAGAACTTAGCTCTAGCTCGTAGGTGAACAGTGGCTGTTTTCTGCATGATAGTGTAAACTGTGCAATACACAATACATGGCACCGACAAGGCAGAAAGTTGCTGTGATATGCTGGGCATAGGAGAGAACATTTTTTTGATTTTTGTGAATTGCTGTATCGGGTTCCGGCGGGTGGTCAGTAGTTTGTTAGATTTTGTGCAGTTGTCTGTCGGCTTTCTGTCAGATTATCTGCATCCAGTTTCCACTGTTCCTTGTATACAGCTAGTCATACTAGTCGTATCAGAAGGTAGGAGGTGGTGTAGTATACCAGTTGAAATCCTTTAATTTGCATGACGCAAGTGTTTTCTTTTTTCCTCCACATTTCACCATGGTGATGATTATCTGTATGCAAACCAATATTGCTGTGCAACCTTGCTTTTTTATGTGGGATTGGTCGTTGATGTTGTATATGCTGTGATGGCCATTGTGGGTTGCATGTGTAACGTGAACTCGTGTGTGTTGCCTTGGCAGGTGCTTTACAGACTGATGGAAGGATGGCAGAAGAAGGAAATGGAACGTCAGGAGACAGTTCACCAGCTGCAACTGGAAAAGCACAACCTACAACAAGCATTTGACTCACAACAACAGGTCGGTCATGGATAATGAAGACAAGAGAGTTTGGTATGTAATGTGCAGGGAATCTGCACCATGTAACATGTCATTTAGAAATGTTCTTTGCAGAAAACACTAAAATCTGATTAAGGTGATTACAGTGCTAACCTTAGTTGTTGATCATTGTTTGGTAGAGTTGTCACTGACTGTGTGCTGGTGGCATTTTTGTGGACTGCTGTGTGCTGTATTTGTAGTTGGTAATAATAACGCTGATTGATTGACTGATTGAATGTACACATGTGTATGTCCGTGTGTGTAATGCAGTGTTTTTCAACCTTTTCAGTAAAGTGGAACCCTTTGCAGAACCCATGTCTTTTTTTGGGGAGGACTCTTGAGGCCAAAAGGTCCAAAATTTGAGACCGAAGGCTGAGAGTGGGGAGAGGTTCTTTGGGAGGAGCAGCAAGCCCCCTCCCCACCAGCTAAGGGATCTGGGGAGTGCTGTAAGCTCCCAGAGTGGTATTCAGGGCAGATCCCTGATCGCAATTACATTTTTTACACACTAAGAGTCTAAAAAGCGTCTAGTGATTTCGCAAATGTCAAATGCAGTTTAATTTTTTTTACTGAGCACTGGCAGTCTACGGAACCCTTGGATACAACTGGCAGAACCTAAGACTAGCGGAAACTTTAGGTTCCGTGGAACCCCGGTTGAAAACCACTGGTGTAATGTAAATGATGGATGTGATGAGTTGTGTCTGACAGGTTGTTGGGAGATATGAACAGCAGCTGAAACAGTCAGTTCACCAGCTACAATGTGAACAACAGCGCAGTGCTAATGTTGGCCTTGAGAAAGATCGACAGGTACATTCTGCAGGCTTTTCATTGACATTGTAGCACATATTGGCTGCACTGTATCAAAGTTTTAGTAATGCGGCAAATCACTGTTAGCATTTTGGTGCTGGACATTTTAGCACTGCTATTATGATAGAGTGAAAGAGTGAGAAAATGGTGGCGGCCATAAGCAATCACCCAGCACTGTCAGTAGTTTTGTCATGTTGCCAGAATGAACCAGGCATGCTCACCGTATGAAACTGTGAATCAAGTTGAAATGTGCCCACAGAAATTACTTTAAGTTTTAAGTGAACATGAAGTCATGCCCTATATATTCTGTAATAACGAGTTTTATTTACACAACTTTTTTGTCAATACTTCAAGACGTTCCGATGATGAATGTCAACGGCGCTATTGGCTTACACCGAGTGTTCAAAATGTCCACCAGCTGCAGCAACACATGATCAAAGTCTTTCTCAAACTGTTTCAAAATGACAGTAATGAAATCCTGTGGCGAATCATTCCATATCGATAGCAAGGCAGTCCACTGTCTTCAGCTTGGCAGTGTTACTGTGTTTTGGCATGTATTTCTGATAGCGTCTCAGCATCGCATCCCACGAACGGATTGAGATCTGTTTATAAGACTTAGATATCAGCGAGGTTACTTTTATGTCAGAATTGCAGCTTAATTACTTGCTAACTTTGAAAAATGCACATTTAAGTTCGTATAGTTATAATTTTTGAATGCAACCAAATATTTCAGGGAGATTTGCAGGATAGGTGGCCTGAATCCACAATTCGAGAGATACGGCATTTTTGCTAGGGTTTTAGTTTTTTGGTGCCACCTGTACAATACAGAGTGCGCCAAAAAAATTTCCCAACTTTGAAGTGCTGCAATTTATTTAATTACGAGTGTAGGAACATTCTGTTAACACAACATTGAAGCACGTTTATTCGAGAATTTGAAAACTGCAGACAAACGTGTTCATGTCATTCAAAAGCTACAAGCGCAAACAAACAAACAAAAATGATGACATAATATTAGAACAAGCATTAAGTACGTCTAGTGTAAATCACCACTGCTTGGAGTAATGTTTGTCGCAGACAGCAGAACAATGTATTAGTCCAAACGATGTTCAATGTATCCTCCTATAGCCCGAGTTGGTTGGCCATCTTGGGTGCAAATGAATTGCTCAACGATTGTATGTTTTCATGCATTCGCGCAGAGCCACAGTGACCGCTGTCTGAAACTCGGTCAGCTGAGCCGGTTTTGTAAATTTTTCTAATAAGATAATTTAAAGTACATTTTTTCACTTTCTCAGAGGAAATTCATGCATCTTTGGAAAACAATCCAACCTTTTTCCACTCTCAAACATTTTATCAGACACCGGTCTTCTACTGTTAACGGCGCCATGTTGTAAAAGTGACACAGTTTGTGGTGTCAGAGAATTGGTGGCATTGCTCATAGAATATTTAATAGCAGTGAAAAAGGTTAACAGGCCTTGATTGTAGAGTGAATACGCTTTCTTGTAGTATTTTTATTTCATTTTTGCTGAAAAAAATATATAAAGTTGTAGCGCTTCAAAGTTCCAAATTTTTTTTGGCGCAGTCTGTATGTAATAAAGTTTGGGTGATTTGATGCCAGATGGCCGAGCTGCGGAGAGAGTGTGACGAGATACGACAAGAACTGGAGAGAGAACGTGAACAATGTCGGCAGCTGGTGGATGCAGAGAAACGTGATGCAGCTGCAGCTAAAGACAAACTAATAGCTCAGATGACACAGCTGAGATGTGCCAATGAGCAGGTGAATGTCCGTCATTTATCACATGACATTAACATCGTTAGTTTAGTACATACATAATGTACATACAGCATCTGTTTATGCATGGTGATTCATAATTAGATGGCCCCTTTGCTTTGTCTGGTATAGCTCTGCTAATAAACACTATTTCAATGTAAAATTTTAACTTGTTATCGTTCTGGTTATATCATGAAGCAAAGTTGGACAGGTATGAGATGCGTGTGCTTAGATGAATGTGTGTGGTTTTAATTTGAAGGACAGCAAGAAAAGTACAGAGCTGAGGGAAGTATTGGCGCTGGAGCCAGCAGTCAGCTTGTATCAGTTAGGAGGAGTAGGTTATTGCAGTTTAGACATGTTGAATGAAAAGATGATGCACACTCACTGAAGTGATGTATGAAGATGAAGTCTGAGGGAACCTGGCTAAGGGGATGTTCAAGGAAGCTTGGTGAGATTGTTTCAAAGGGGATATGAAGAGTTGTGGTTTGTCTGTCCCATGAGGATTCTGAGGACAGTGATTATTGGCGGCTGAAAATCAAGGGAGAACCATCCTACACCGTAGAAATGGCTGTTAAAAAGCTGTGTGTGTACTTAGTATAAAATACCACAATGAAAAAGGTAAAGGTTGTGTACAGCTCTTAATGGAACTCCATCTCACAACTCTGGGGTGTCACTTGCCATATGGGATCACACAGTGTTACCTGGCACCCGACACAAGTGAACCTTCCCCACCTTAACCCCAGCCAGACAGGCCAGTACTCGATTTACCCACCCCGGAGGGATGGAA
>Ga0209681_1000322_pt1 | contig 12310 bp, 8 predicted proteins | sample WorMetLIZISLAND2_3_FD_187416 | JGI IMG/M metagenome (GOLD analysis project Ga0209681, IMG submission 187416) | Marine gutless worms symbiont microbial communities from Max Planck institute for Marine Microbiology, Germany - Olavius clavatus LIZARD... ... | reverse complement strand
GTAAGTAAGAGGATAGAAACATACCTCAGTAAAATATAATGGCCATCAGCCAGCTGGCTGGTGGCCATAATTACGGAAGAGCTGTAAGAGATTAGAATAGAACTTCACAGTATGTTTTTGATATAGAAAAATTTCTTAAATTACTACTTCGTTTGGTCTTTGTTGAACTGGCCAATTTTCTGTGTCCATAACTGGTTATGTCACAGGTTTCCCAGCAAAACATTTATGGCATATAAACAATGGTAGACTGACTTTCTGGGAAACTCTGTTGGTACCCTGATACTTCGCACTGATTTTGAAGAATTCTGGTACATCTTTAAGTTTTCATGTTTTTATTAGCTACACAGTAATGATCGGCTATTGTCACGATATTGTCACGACAGTGTGTATTGTGGCACTCAGGGTCGATGTGTCATGTTTCTAGGTGGGCACTTCATATTCACGTTTCAGACACTTTTACTCCAGGATGTACCATTCAGCCACAACACAGTGATAAACCAAACACCTAGAATTTCTGCATCTGGAATATCCAAGGTCGCGTGAACATGGCTGTTCCAGATGCAGAAATTTCAGTGGTTCGGTTCTGCAGCTACAGGCCTACTATTTGTAGTTCAGAGTACGATTGGCTTTGGTAGCAACAGCTAGGCTTCTTGTGTTTAATGCTGAATTATAAAGCATTTGACTAATATGTTACTCATACTGTGGCTTGTCGTTGTGGTTGATTGTCCGAGAGATTAAATAGCCAGTAATTTCCATCATACTGAAAGGGTTGAGTAGATGCAAGATACATGATATATGATAGGATACAATACAATAATAGTAAGATTTTAACATGCACTTAAGAACTGATAGGTTAGTTTACTGCACACAACCGAACTGGAGGTGTTGAATAAAAGGAACTAAGGAAGAAAACTGACACGCATGAAAAAATCCAGTAAACAGTACAGCAATCCATTAAAGCAGTGTAGAACTAAAAAAGAAAACGCGGCGTGTAGTTGTTGCTAATGTGTTCAGTGATTGTCTTGTATTGTGTGTTTTCTTTGCTGTGTAGTGTATATGAGCTTTTTATAACTCAAGACCTGCAGATTATTATTTATCAGGAATTTACTGTCAGTGATGGTTGTGAATGTAGAGAGTCGGCTAGCATTACGGTCACCAAGTATCTGATGGAAGAAGGTGCGCACATCCACATCTACGACCCCAAAGTTGAGCATGAACAGATTATGCTGTGAGTTATCAAACGATTCTGTTTCTTCATTTGTAAGAATGTTGGGGATAAGACTAGAGGTATAAGGAGAGTAGAGATGTTACGTGATTTGATTGTGAACAGCACAGTCAAGCAAACAGCTGCATAGAGGATAGTGTTGATAGACAACAGTGGGATATCCAGAACCTGCTCTATAGTAGAAGATTAGAGACAGGTATGAGTCAGACTGAAGTCTAGTCTTATCCCCAACAAATGGGAGCTGACTGGCACCACAGTGCATTATGCAGCCGTCCATCGTCCATGGTAGCAAATAGTTGGACTTGCGGTGCAGATGCAGACACAGCACCACCCCAGTCAGACACACAAGGCCTTCGCCCTGTAGCCTATAAGCTACTACTCATTTCTGTGTGTGTTGGGGCTGCAAGTTTCAGTTATTTTAAGAATCGATTAATTGATGCAAATAATTGATTATAATCGATTAATCATGTCAGTAAGTAATAAGTAGAAACCGGTCATTCTTTTCAGGCCTAACCTTTTCTTAATCTTGAAAATTTAGAGATATATAAAATTGGTTATTTGCTTGCTTGGAGGTTGGAAACATCCATCCAGCTGTAGTTTTATATTTTCGATGAATATACCTCGTTTCTACTTTCCGCAGTGACGATGCTTGATTTGTCAATGAAGTATCCATTGCTATTTGTTAATTGTTTTCAAAGGCTCAGATTCACAGCTGCAACTACTGTAACTATACTTTTATTGTTATTATTATTATATCTATATTATTATTATATCATGTATTTTGCATTTGTTAATTGTTTAAATCGCTGTGATGACAGTTTCGATTAATAGTTGGATTATTTTAATAATCAAGTATTTTAAGAATCGATTTTTAAAATAATCGATTCAAAGTCTATTTTAATCGATTAATCATTGCATGTGTAGTCTGAAGTTTCTGCATTTAGCCCAGTCGTATGCATTTGTATGTAGTAAACAGTGTTTGTTCATCTAATCTAAAGACATTGTCAATCTATCAATTGCTCATTATTCCCGATGAACTTAACAGCATATACTGAGTGTCTGGTGTGATTAAACTGATTACATTATATGCAACGTTTTGCAGAGAGCTGGAGTGTCCGTCAGTTGCTGGTGATCCTGAGAAAGGTAGTCTGACTTGAGTATGCTTACACACAGAGCATGTTGACATTAATGCACTTTATTGATAGTATTGATTCATGCAGCCAGTAAAACACTTAATCGAGTTAATTAGGCTTGTTGGTTTAATGATGGTAGTAGCTGTAATAGCAGCATACAGATTACACACGCTTACTTATGCAGTCATGCTCTTTTCTTTAACTGGCCCGTCATTCTGGAATAACTTCTGGTTACACCAGTCGCTAGAAATATACTTTCAATAATTCTTCTGGCAGCACTTTTCACAGGCCAGATGACCTTCAGATATAATAATAATAACAATAAAAGTATAGTTACAGTAGTTGCAGCTGTGAATCTGAGCCTTTGAAAACATTGACATAGAAACTTTCTAACAGTTTATACAGCGTGTCTAATGGGTGACATGATGTGTAGCTTGTAAGTTTCTCGTCAAAGCAGTCTGCACAAGTTTAATGCATCTGCAATACAATAACTGGAGAATGTCAACTGCAATGCACAACAGCGCATCAAGATCCCCCACCACGCTGTCTCCTAGTGAGCAGACTGACCGATGTTGATCCAGATGGGCAGTGGCTGTACTGACTGACACACCGTTTCTCCACCCCTAGAGGCCTTCTAGCATAACTGGATGTCAACAGATCAATGACCAAACAGCTAGAGACCAATTTTTATAATATTGATTAGCAGAAAGTGCTGAAATAGGTGATTAGGCGGATCATGGCCCAAGTGTCCTAGCTTGGTCCAGTGGCTGTGGTGAACTCTCATACTTGCTTTGCTGTGACTAGTATTCTCATAAACTAATAATAATCATACTGCTTTTGCAGGCATTCACAGTGTTGGTGATCAATAACTAACCAGTCTGTGTTTATCATAAATGGACAGTATTACAAGTCATCAGATTTAAATTATTTTCAACACTGACATAATATGAGTAAGACCACAAAATCTGTCAGTGTCATGATCATTTTATTATTATTGTTATAGTAGTTGTATTAGTTGACTGAATTGTGTAGTGAAAGAGTTGGTCACCCTCTGCACTGATCCATACGAAGCTGCAAATGAAGCACATGCAATCATTGTTTCTACTGAATGGGATGAGTTTGTTGTGAGTATCGACTAAAATTATCAACTGTTTATTCTCATAAGTTCGTTTATTGGCTATAAAAGCCGTGGTTGCTAGTATGTTGTCACATGTTGTTGTAATGCTAGTCTGACTGTCTGTGCACTGCATGAAATAAACTATAAGGGCCGGTTTCTCATTCTTAACCAATCTGTTAACCAAATGATTAACCAGGGAGTTAAGCCTATTGCACTTCCATTGGTTAACATTAACTGGCAGGTATCTAACTGGTTGGTTAACTGCAAGAATGAGAAACCTGCCCTAAATGGTATAAAACCCAATAATTTGCTTATGCTTGGGATAACTGTGCTTGAGGATTTATGCAACAAATTATTTTGTATGGATCAGACTGATTGAAACCATTGCTGCTTTACATTGTTGGTTGGGTGACTGGTAGGGCATCTGACTCCATCAGTTCCCAAAGTGCACTTGTGAATGACTGAGACTGATTTGGAGTAATTGGCCACTTAAACCAAAATCAGAAGTAGTAATATTAATGTTTGGTCAGACTGCTGCATTATTTTCTATTGGCCAGATGCCTTTCTCGTCACCCAACCAAACGATGTCATATCACTGAAGGATGATGAAAAGAAAAGAAAGGTCCCTTGGCAGCAAATGATGCGACTTTTTGTGTGTTGTTTTAGACGTATGACTACAAACGGATTTATGACAAGATGCTGAAACCAGCTTTCATCTTCGATGGTCGACTGATTTTGGATCATGAAGCACTAATTCAGATCGGTTTTCGTGTTGAAGCAATTGGAAAATGTTTGGGAAGAAGCCCGGTGACCAGAAAAGCTGGCCGACCAAAACCATAAGGGTTGTTTAATGTCGTAACTTCATTCCATTTGAATGCTTACCATGGGTAATGCTAGTCTAGCAGGTACTAGTGCCTGAGATTATACAGAGAGTAGAGTTAATTCACACACTTATTCGCACATGAGGTGTGTTGCACAGTATTGTATGGTGATTCTGTTTCACTGTTAGTTATGTCGTCGATATTATTGTGTTACATATTCAAGGATTATTTGTAGATTTGTGTACTTGTGCTCCGATCACCATCATGTTCTGCATTTTCTGCAGTAATAATGCATCAGAACACATTCTACTGTTTCTTTCACTGTCTTGCTGACAACCATTTTAAAACCAAAATGTGCATGTCCTGTTCATAGACATCTCTTTGTTTATTTTGTGTTTTTTGGTGTATTTTTGCTTTGTTTTGAGTTGTCAGTACCAGTGCAAGTGATTGCCTGGAAAGACTCGTCTCCAAAATGACTTATTATGTGTGGAGCAGGACATAACACGATTCACTTACTCATGATACCTGTATTTTTCACATCTGATAATGGAAAAGGCTGTTTTTCAATGCTGGAAGTTAACTAAATGTGAAGCCGATTTCACTGTGTGTGAATTTACCATTATTTGCCGGCTTATTTCTTCAGTGTTGTATGTTCTTCTATAAGATTCTATTGTCTTTGGAAACATCTGTTTCTATTTTTCTCTGTTTATCTGACCACATAAGATGCGTCATTCTGTAAAGCTCGTAAACTAATGCCCGTTGAATTCTATTTTGTGGAATTTAATTAGGGTCAAGCATTGTTTGACGATGGATACTGATGATAGGGCTCTTAAAGAGGAACACCCAAGGAGGATGTGCAAGAGTTTTGGTCCATTCCACGAACATGAACAGCTTAGGGAGTTAAGGATTAATAGAGTACAAGACTGGAGAGAACAACTATCTAACCCAGATTTACCTGGAAGATGGCTCGTAAAATGTATGTGTGTGTGTTTTATTCAAGCTGCTCAGAAAAGAAATTATTTCAACTTATTTTATCGTTTATTTTGTAAACACTACTTTTTAGTGATGTGCCCATTTGCCTATAATGTGCTTGACACAGGATGGACTAAGGTCCATTTGATTGCAGTTAAGATGCAGTCACATTAATAAGCATTCATCATATACAGATCAGTTAGATAAGTACTGAAGATGCAATGGACATTCCAACAAGATGCGTCAGATAGTATTCAAAAGCATGATGTCATAACAATAAGTTACGTGTACTTGCTTCTCGGTCGTTTCCAAGAGCTACCATGTCTACAGCACTTACATGTATTTTGCATTTGTTAATTTCTGACTGAATTACACTGACACACTGTATTATGTCAAGCTCAGCTACAGGCGGTTGCCATATAAGTAAATTATGGTGAGCTCTTTATTGATATGGCAAATTTGTATGGTATTTAATGTCGTGAGTTAGTATAGAATGTACTAGTGTAATGAAACGGTGCTATAGATCATGGCCAGCAGATTCAGTAGTATTGGGCAAATACATGCATAATGTCAGTTTAACTGTCTCTGTGTGCATTTGTTTTGCAGATAGTGGATGTTTCTGTTTCACGAATATTAGGAAATGTGGCCAAATGGCCAGCAATATGTATATTCCTTTCAGCCTCATGCAATGATATCTCACTGTTGCTGCATGCGTATTTTTATTCGGTTGTTATTACAGGGGTTTACTTACTGTAGTGTATATATGTAACTGTTTTTACGTATTTGTTAGTTTTAGTGATGTTTGTAGACATTTTCACATCTATCTCCTCAGCAACTGAATTGATTTGGATGAAACTTGGCAGATCGGTAGCGGTTCAGGAAAGAGTAACCCTGTAGAATCTTCAGCTTAATCAGTTCAGTGTCTCAGACTAGCGGCACTGGAAGCTGATGATTTTTGTATGGTGTTCTTTCTGTCATTTTGGTCACTTCCTCTTCACCAATTTTTACCAAAACTGGCATGAACATGTGAATCTGTGAGTGGAGGAGTGAATCCTCTGGAAGCCAAATTCTGAAATTTTCCATTGAGGTGTGGTTTTTCCCCCAAAAAACAGCAAAAACGGTTCGGTTTTGAGTATTCCATATGATGGTTCCTCATATGGATGCTACAGACCAGGGGATGTTTTTGGGTGATCGAATCCATTCTTCTTGGCAGAGGACATGCCAAGGCGATACCTTTTCTTACTGAGTTTTCCAGGATGGTACCATTTTGGAGTTACTGTGCCCAGTTCACCAAACTCTTGCCATATCTGATTTCCCAAATGATATATCAAGGTTGTGCTTTTCAATGGCATTCACAAGATAACAGCATTCACAAGATTGCAGCACTCACCTTTCCACTGGCTTCACTGCAGATACTGCAGTTTGTAGCTGTACTGCCTATTGTATTACATTCATGCATGATATTTGGTTTCTATGTTATTTTTCCTACGTAAGTTTTACTCAATCAAGTCCCCTCCAGCTGTTTGGAAAAAACTCGAGTCAAATTTATATCTCAACTTGATATTTTCAAGAAACTTTGAGCTTCAAGGTATTTATTTTTGTTGTGAAGTGTTGTGTTGAACCCCAACTGACCGCCACATGCAGACATGAATATGTGGTTTGTGTGATTAACTTGGACACAGTAGCAAACACACCATTGTGGCCAAGCTGCTAATTGTTCTGAGGTTTCCTTCTAGCTTAGACTCGGGTCTACTATCCCTAGTCGGCAAATATATTACAGTAGATTATGAAGTAACATTTGGAACATTGTGTCATCAGTAATCTCCATTATGGTTCCATTGGTGACATGCATTTGTCAATCGGTATACGTTGGAGTTCTTTAGACTCAAAAGTCATGGTCTCGAGATGTTCTAGACCCTATTTTGAAGACTTTGGTTCTTTCATATCCATAGGTTAAGAAAAAGTAATAGCTAAATAAATTACACTGTAACAATGTATCTATGAAAAATGCAATTGTGATGAGCTTACAGACATGTACATGGTGACATTTATAACACAGCATTATTGACAGTATCAGTGTAACGATGTTGGTGCACCTATCACTTTGTGCCTTCTTCAGCACAGTGTCTCACGCTGTATTACACTGCTTGATGAAATATATTTTATGATACCAGTTGACAAGAAAGAAATGACTGAGGACATTATGTTAGTTTTGCTTTATAGATGAGCAAACACTGTACGGTTTGTGTAAGATGCTCCATGTTGTAAAAATGTGATCACAACTCTGTTCATGTTCACTGCTATTAATACACAGTAAATGTGAAAAAGCTTTACTCTGTTAACCATGCTTCATATCAGGCTCATATTATTAAGCGAAATAACACAAGTTACAGCAGATGTTTGAAACGTCATCTGCGAGCTTTACAGAACCAGATTATACCATTGGTCACCTATGTGTCAAATACTGAATGGCCCCTTGTAACTGTGGCACACCACAGTATAAAAGCCAGTAACATAAATTTGGTACAAAAATGGCACTACGGGAAGAATTTTTCAGGTGTTTGAATCTGGGGGACAACAAGCGGATCTTGGGGTGCAAGTGCTCACCTGCCTCAATGTAGAAGTGTCCGTGTATCTATCCTGTCATTGGAATTTCCTGTAGTGTATGTAATTCACTAGTCACTACAATAAACTAAAATTTCACAAGTGTTTTCACACATTCTTGTGTTCCATGACAAACAGAAACCTAAATGTTTTGTGACTTTAAAGCAGACAGCAGATTGACACATAGTTAAATTCAAAACAGCACCAAGACAAGACAGCAGACAGTAAATTAGTAAATTATATAGTATAGTAAATTAGCAAGCCCCACACAAAAATATTGAAACAGCTCTTAAATGCAACTGCAGTATCTAAAAAGCCACAGTGCACAAAGGTATTAGTACAAAGATATACTTATTATTTATTGGCAGAAATTATAATCGGTAGTTTTCATTTGCTGAGGAACAGTAACAAATATGACAAAACTTTGAAAGTGGTGGCAACTGGCATGCTCATTATGCAAATCAGTAACATGGGCAGTGTAGTGCACAACTATGTGTGTTTGTTGTGGTGTTCTAATAAGATGGAGAGGATAGTGGAGGGGGAAGGAGAGGAAGGACAAGAGAGGTTCAGAGATGAATTTGCTACATTGTGAAATCCTGTGTAAGCCGTAATGCTGTATGATACTGAACACACCAGATTGTATTCTCATATAAACATGGAAACCTAACTCACTCATCTACGATTAGCGTCTGATATAAGAATAAAAAAGATGCCGCTAACATCATGCACTTCATAGTTTGAGGGGTCAGATGTGTCCAGCTGTTGTGCGAATGTTGCAGAAATATTCTATCATCTCAGTCTATTTTGTCTAACTGGCACAGTTTCTGTGCTAATCATATGTAAGTAAGTAAGAGTACTTATACCCGGCGCCATTAAAACAAAGAAGTCACAATGCGCCGAGTCTCAGCGAACAAAAATGTCTTAAGTAGCCACCTAAACTCAGTGAGGCAAATGTCTTGCTGTCGCAGTTCAGCGGGCAGACTGTTCCACACCCGTGGTCCGGCGACTCCAAACCTTCTATCGCCGAGCCTGGACTGTGTTCGGGGGACCATACATGTGTGGACATCAGCTGAACAGAGGTGCCGACGTCCGAGGTCCATGATGAGTTGGCAGTCGTCGGATAGGTACGGCGGGGCGAGGCGGTGGAGTGACTTGTACATCAGCACCACTGTAAAGTCGATTCGTTGCCTCACAGGCAGCCATGCTATGCTGGATATCAAAAAATTCTCCAAAGATCTTTAGAAATTAGTGCAGGAGGATTTCTTCACAGATCAATGAACTTCCTGATGTCCAACCAGCAGGCATAAAGCATCCTCCATTAGGCCACTTAAAAAATCAAAATGGTGCTCATGCTTTCCTCAGGGAAGAGGTGGGTTTGGCAGGCGTTTTTTTAATCGGTGAATGTATGAAGATGAGTCAACGGCCACAATCAAATGCCCAGAAATCATGTCTATTGCATCCCCAGTGCAAAATGAACTGAACACCAGGTGATGTCAGTGGTCAAAAATCTGAGGAGTTCTGGTGTCTTCGAATGGTTGCAAATAGAACTCGCAGAAGTTTGAAAGGCACAATAGACTCAAAAAGTGCAATTTGAACAGTTTTCACATTTTCACAAAAGTATAAAAAAATTGAGGTAGGGGCCACTGTGGCGGGTCGGATAGGGATGATCACCATTTATATCTTTTATGTGGCCTTAACCAAATTCACAACATAAGATGGTGCTGCAAACCGCTGCTGCCATGCATTGCTGTAACTATTCACAGGTAGTGTCCAGCTCGGCCATAAATCATCAACACTGCAATTGCTCAAATGTCACATCAGTTGACATCTTCATTGTGATCATTCTCTTCGTCAGTGGCTGAGAAATCTTTGTTCACATCGGAGTATTCAGTACTGACAGAGCTATCCCACTCTTCATCATCAGATACACTGCGACTAGCAACTGGTCTCTCTGCATAATTAACAAGATTATTGTTTTTACTATCACTGTAGTTTACAATGGTGTCAGAATCTGCACTGTCGTCCACAGAAGGACTATGATAACGATTAGAATCACTGATGCTATCGTCAGACAACCAATGTGGATGAGAACGGTTTGAACGGTTATGGTCATTTCCTATAGAGTTCTGACCAAAGGAATGATAATAGTTTGTTGTCCTTGGTACTGCTGCAGTTAGCTCCTGGGACGAAAATAATTTGGACTTATGCCGCGATCTGTGTCGCAGTTTTTTCTGATGCTTCTCAGTCTGATACTCATGATTATGACACAGAGATCTGCTATGTCTGTCATCAGCATTAAGACTCAAAGATCTGCCATGTTTGTCACCGCCTTTCTTTCGTTTACGCTTCTTCTTATGTTTCTTGTCTCCACTTTTCTTTCGTTTTGTTGAGGTACAGGATGACTCCAATGTGTCACTGTGATGTTTTGTGTGCTTCGACTTCTTTTTTGCCTTTTTGTGACGGCCACTTGTACGAGAATCGTCAGTCTGCAGTTTATCAATATTATAAACAGGGTATTCTGAATTCAGCAGTGAAGAATACGACGAGCTTAATCCGTCTCTTCTAACATTAACATAATTTACAGATGACTGTCCACTGTGACTACTAAGCCTACTGTGACTTCTGTGACTACGAAATGCTGTGTAATAGAATTTCTTTTCTGTCACTTGTTGCTTCTTTTTACTTTCCTCCTGATTTGCAACTATTTCACGATACTTTTCTGGATTAAAATACTTTCGTGCATCATATATATAGTCTCCATCTGGATCATATTCTTGGCCAGCATTAGGTCTCTTCTTATCCGCATCCTCATCGAAGTTTGGTTCATCAAGCCCCACATATTTTCTCTTGGACACGGCCTTTGGTAAGATAGGATTGCGCAGAGTACTTGCCAAAGATGGACAAAACAGTCGTTTGTTGATGCAACCCTGTGGACGTTTCGGCAAACTACAACCACAAATGACACATTGATGCAGCTAATTCCAAATTAAATGCTTACAATGTTGCTGCATAAATACACTTTCATTAATCTAATTCTAAGCACCGATACAATCTGCCTTTTATTGTTTGCTACTGCATTAGGGCTCAGCTTGCCATTAGAAATGCAAACAGCTGGCACTATTGCAGCAATAACAGAAATCTTCAATGCATTGATTATTGGTTGTGTGACAGCCCACAACTTCTGCTCCAAAACGCCATAGAATGTAGTAATGGTGGTTAATCAAAGTGGGCAGCCCCATCAGCCTATTGAAAAAAGGACATGAAGAGTTTTAGTCTCTCCTGTGCAGATGCTCAGGATAGGGATAATCGGAGATTGAGAATCGAAAGGGCAACTGGCTAACACAGGTTTGCCTACAAAATGGCCATTAAAATGGTGTGTGTGAAGAGTTGCAGAGACAATGAGGGAAAGAGATGAGGGGAACTAACATCTTGGCCAGATAAATACAAGAAAGCCATGCTATCACAGGGAGGATGGCGTGATGCCGCCATTTTCTAGGCAGTCAAGATTAATGTGACACTTGCCTTGCTGCTTCAGCTTGCTTTGCTTCCTGTAACAGTTCTTCAACTGCCGCTCTAAAAACAGCAGAAACATGCTTGTTACTATACACAGTATTCAATTCAGCCCACAATATACTAGGGATGTTAATTTTGGTTTTTTTCCAAAAATCGATTATCATTTTGAAAAAATCGATTTTTTTTTCGATTATCGAATTCGGGCATCGCCGGCCGTGGTCTATTATGTAACGTGCCGCACGCCATGCGGTACAGAGTAATCCTGTTACATAATAGCTATTTCACACCGCCTACAGCTGCCGTTCTGTCGGCGTCTTGCAGTGTGAATTGGCAACGCAATGCAGTCCCCCTCGCAATTAAACAGTGAACTCAGCCGAGCTGTTGGTGTAGGCGGCCAGTCTGTCTAATCTCTACTGCTTACTGTCTAGTCGGTGAACTTCAGTGTCACCAACTGACAACTAGCTAGCTAGAGGCTAGCTGCCTCCCGCGATGACACGGCACCACGCTGACGCTGCTAGTAAGTTGTCTAGCGTGACTGAGAAAATTGGGTACCTGACACAGCCGAATATATTGAGTCGCCGAGTGTGGTGGGGAGACGATGCACGTGTGGCCGTCGTCGCACGCTTCCTCAGTTAGCCTGCCATCTCTGAACCAATCTGGGGCTGTTCAACGCAGCTGGGCTTATCTGGGTTGAGGATGTTAAATTCGTTTTCTTTTTGTTAAATTCACAACTTGAATCCCTAAAATTTGAATTAAATTCGAACTTCGTTTATGTACCGGTAGGCTACTAGACGTAAGTTGCGTGAAATAAGTTTTACACATTATTCCTAGCACCCAGCCTAATCGACCGACCACCCAAGTCGTGTGACTGGACCTGCCAGTCAACGCTATGCATGGCTGTAGCTGTGCTGAGGTAGTCTTAGTG
>Ga0209681_1000321_pt1 | contig 12343 bp, 13 predicted proteins | sample WorMetLIZISLAND2_3_FD_187416 | JGI IMG/M metagenome (GOLD analysis project Ga0209681, IMG submission 187416) | Marine gutless worms symbiont microbial communities from Max Planck institute for Marine Microbiology, Germany - Olavius clavatus LIZARD... ... | reverse complement strand
CCACGATCCAGGCAAGGTCTCCTATCTTGGAAACGGACTGCCGGGTCATTCGCACTCGACAAAACGGGAAATAGGGTTTTATACTCAGGGTGGACATCGTCGGTCTCCTTTCTCCAATGTTGGCTGTTCACCATTTTGGATAAAGGATCAATCTGACGATGTCCATTTTTTATTGGCTGCATAATTACTACAACTAATTGGGAGATGAACCCTAATCTTAAAACTGACTTTATTAGTAATCCTGATCAAATCCTTTTCAAAAGCCAGAAAGGAGAATCAGCCACTTCAGATAAGATTGCCGCTGCATATATCGGGTTAGTTCTCATAGAGGTGCGAAATTGGTTTTTCAGAGAAAATTATAGAGATTACAAACATATTAAAATTAATTGGGAACTAAATATTGGGCTTTCATCTCGAAGCTATGATGATCGTGAATTATACAAGTCAATGAAATTAGCAGCACTAGCCGGGTGGAATTTATCTTTATGTAAAAAAAAGACTGTTACTCTGGTTGATTTTAAAAAAGCCTTTCAAACTGCACAAAGGCAAATACAATCGAATCTGATTGATGAATCTAAGGGGGAACTACATCCTGAAAACGTTAATCCGGTCCCAGAAATTATCGCTGAGGTGATTGGATATGCAAAATCACAGATGCGACACGATGGAATGTATCTTCTTGTCGATATTGGTGCAAGCACATTAGATGTTTCGATGTTTACCTTACATCAACACGATTATGAGGATAATTATACGATTCTGTATGCTGAGGTTGGACAAATGGGGGCGTTTAAATTGCATCAGCATAGGGTTAATGAATCTAAAAGTATAATTGAAAGACGGCTTGGTGACTTAATATGCACTTGTGATGGTATTTCTCCAATTCCAGAAGCTGGTAAATATTTATCTCCTTCTGAAAAGGAGTACAAAAAATTCAGAGAAAGAGAATGGAATTTTTTTTGTCAATGCTCGATTCTAATAAGGAAGGTTATTGGGGAAACTAAAAAACATAAAAATCCTTTTGGCGATGAATGGGCAGGTGGCCTGCCTGTCTTTATTTGTGGAGGCGGATCAAAAATGGATTTTTATAAAAAAACTGTCAGTTACGCGGAGGAAGGATTAAAAAATTCCATTTATCGTGTCGATCTCGAAGAAAAGAAACTACCTAAGCCAGATAATCTTGAAACTGTTGATATACTATCGCATGACTATCACAGGTTTGCCGTGTCCTATGGCCTTAGTTTTTCGGAGGTGGATATCGGTCGAATTGTTCCCCAGCGAAAAGTGACGGATATTATGTTGCCAGAACCAGTTGAAAAGGACATTGATAAATGGTTTGTCGATAAGGACATGGTTTAAAGTTCTGTAAAAGTCAAATACCTACCCGACAGTTTGCCCTCTCGGGAGAGTGATAGTAAAGCCCCGGGTTGCCACTGACAAAGCTTGGGGTGGGCGGCCCAGGCAACTTGTTGCCTGGGTTGCGAAGCAACAAGAGGAACAACACTATACAATCAATACGTTCGGGTAACCTGTGCGTCGAAACATATTCGATGGTCAAAATCAGGCCGGTTTTGTGACATTTTCATGGTATCGGCGAAGAGGCCTTTTGGATCACAATCAAGCCAAACAGATTGTTATCCATTTTCCTGGAGAGCAATTGCGTAATCAAGCCGGACAATGTGTTGGATTTGTGATTATGCCGGATCATGTTCATGCTATTGTTCATTTTAAAAAAGAAGGATTATTGAGTGTGTTTATGAATCAGTGGAAACGTCGCTCATCGATTCATCTGAAACGCTTTTACCGGCATGAAACCCATATCAGCTCAATTCACGACTGCAGCCGCTCCGCAATCCAGAATTTAATCAGCGATTGACGTGCAACCCCCAACCGTTTTGCTTCCCTGTCAAGATCTTCAATCATCCAGACAGGAAAATCAACATTTACCCGGCGCTGCGCCAAACCGGGTTTTTTGATATTTTCGGTGTCAAAATAGTCTAAAACATCCTCGCCGGTATCGAACTTTTTATCAACTTCTTTAGCTGACATTTTCTTCATATTGCATACCCGTTCAATGCAAGGCAGACTTGTTTATCAGGCAAGGGAACATCGCATGTTCAGGGGGCGGTGGGCTTTGGGCCACACGACCTCTGGTGTAAGGATGGATTTGCGGTGGTAGGAATCAGATGGAAAAAAATGCTCCCACGGGATGTCATGGGAACATTGGGTTGGACCGGTTTGTCGGGTTTTGATGGGCAAACATTTCGGAGGCGGTGGGCCTGAAGGCCACGCCGCCTCCGGCGGAAGAAGAAAACTATTGCTTACTAACAACTGCATTGCCATCACCATCATCAGAAATAGTGGCATCATCAGTTGTACCACCACTATGTTCAAAATTGATATCTGAAGCAGTTATAGCTCCAGTAGCGTCCAATGTGATAGTACCGGAAAGAGTAACATCGGGAGAAGCAACAAACCCTGCTGGAGTATTGGAAGACTCTCCAAATTGGAAATTTCCTGTATTATCAGCCAGTTCTGCCATTGCAAGTGTCAAAAAGTTGGCCGCATCTGCCAACTCAGCCCGATCCGCTCCTTTTGCTTTGTAGGAAAGATAGTTTGAAATTCCAATAGCAGCCAGTGTGCCAATAATCGCAATTACCACCAACAACTCAATCAGGGTAAACCCTTGTTGATCCCTCTTTTTCAAAAAGAAACCCATTGCTCTCTTCATCTACTCTCCCTTCAGCTAAATTGTTATTGGGCGGAACTCATCTTCTATCTTTGTGTAGAAGGCGTTATAATAAAGAGAAATAAGCTCTCATCGCCATCCGGTTGATGACCGGGTATGAGGCAATAGCATGGTTTGGCAGCCGTTACAAGCAGCAATTCCTGTCCGCCGCCCGGATGTGATGGTCATCATGGAAGACCACCCAAATTCAACAACACCTTATTAACGGATGACCCGGGCCAGCCGGGACCATCTGAGGTTTTTTACCTGTTTGTTCCAGGAAAAATAGATCAGAAAGGCCTTGCCTTTTACCGCCGCTAAATCCACAAAGCCCCAGAATCGGCTGTCGTGGCTGTTATCGCGGTTGTCGCCCATGGCAAACACCTTGCCTTCGGGAACAGTCATCGGGCCGAAATTGTCGCGCTTGCTATAACGCTTGTGAATGGCGCGGTTGTTGGTAATTTTGACATAGGGCTCTTCAACCGGCTTGCCATTGACATAAAGGATTTTGTCCCTCCCCTCAACCACATCCCCGCCAATAGCGACACACCGCTTGATAAAATCCTTTTTGGGGTCTTCAGGATATTTAAAGACGATTACGTCACCCCTTTCCGGATTGGAGATGGGCACAAGGGTCATGTTGGTAAAGGGCAGTTTGACACCGTAAATGAATTTATTGACCAGAATGTGATCGCCGATGAGAAGGGTCTCTTCCATGGAGCCCGAGGGGATGCGAAAGGCCTGCACCACAAAGGCGCGGATAAAAAGGGCCAAAATAACCGCGATGACAATGGCCTCGATGTTTTCCCGTAAACGTCCCTTGGGACGCTCTTTTCCCTCGACAATATCGGCCATGTCCACTTCTTGGTTTGATTTCAACGTTACTATTCCATTTGATCGTTTACAGGTACGGTTTGCACCGATTGATCAAGCCCGGTAATAACTGCGTCTAAAAAAGCTTCAGTAAGATCAACAACCGTAAAATCAGATTGACCAGCACCCCCGCAGCCACATCGTCGAGTACCACCCCAAGGCCTCCGGAAATGGTGCTGTCAATCTGGCGGATGGGCGGCGGCTTGATAATATCCGCCAGCCGGAAAAGGATAAACCCGATCACCACGGTTTTCAGGTTCCATTCCAGCCCCCACAGGGCCACGGCCATTCCGGCAATTTCATCAATGACGATGGCATGGGGATCGTGGGCGTTCAGCAATTCCTGTGCCTTTTCCGACACCCGGACAGAAACAGTGATCACCCCGAGCAAAATGAAAAGCGCCGCCCAGGGCGAAACCGCGCTCAACCCCCAGGCCAGGGGCAATCCCCATAGGGCGCCAAAGGTTCCGGGGGCAATGGGCATATATCCCAAGTAGCTGCCTGTGGCTAAAAACAGGATCAATTTGGACAAATTACGGCCTTTCCGTAAACATGAAAATCGGTGAACGCTTTGCGCGTAAGGCAAAATACCACACGCCGGTGAACGCTCCCTCTTATACAAAAAGATTGACAAAAATAAAACCGATTTGTAATTTTCGGTCTTGCGAAACGCGATTAAGGAAGTGCGCAGCTCACTGGTGGGGCTCCCGGACTTCAAATCCGGTGTGAGGCGCTAAAACCGTCTCGGGTGGGTTCGATTCCCATGCACTTCCGCCACTTTTTAGAAACTACATATTCTTACAGACGGTGGTTTGAACCTTATAACGGACGAATGAAGATGTCTACGAAACTGACCATCGGCTTTATCGGGGCCGGCAACATGGGCGGGGCTTTGATTGCGGGCCTGGCCGCTGAAAAGGTGTTATTTTCACCGGACCGTATTATCTGTAGTGACCCACGCCAAACGGTTTTGGACGAACTCGCCCAAAAATATGGCGTTGCGGCCACTTTGGATAATACCGAGACGATCAAAGCGGCGGATGTCCTGGTGCTGGCTGTCAAGCCGCAAGTGGTTGCCGATGTGTTTACCGAAACGGTCTACCTGCTGGATGATTCCAGGCTGATTATTTCCGTTGTTGCAGGTGTTTCGCTGGCAGCCATCGAAAAACGGGCCCGGCGCAAACTGCGGCTGGTCAAGGTGATGCCCAATATCTGCGCCACCATTGGGCAAGGGATTTCCGCACTGGCGGCGGGAAAAAACGCCACACAGGAGGATCTGGGGCTGACCCGCGATATTTTTCGGTGTGTGGGCGAAACCGTAACGGTGGAGGAAGGTCATCTGGACGCGGTGACCGGCCTTAGCGCAAGCGGCCCGGCTTATATTTTCATGCTGATCGACGCTTTGGCCGATGCAGGGGTCAACATGGGCTTGTGTCGGGAAGACGCCAAAGCGCTGGCCGTTCAAACTGTTCTGGGGTCTGCGGCCATGGTGAAATCTTCCGGAAAGCACCCTGGCGCGCTTAAAGACCTGGTGGCGTCTCCCGGTGGAACCACGATCGCCGGATTGCACGCCCTGGCCGAAGGCGGTATCCATGCCGCCCTGATGAATGCGGTGGCCGCCGCCGCCGAGCGGTCCAAGGTGCTGGGTAAAAGCGCGGAAAAAGCGTTTTTGGAAGAATTTACATGAAAAGTCTTACCAATCACAAGACCAGCAATAGTTTTAACAACGCCATTCTTATGAACAACCCGTTCTGCGCCTGTTCAAAATAGATTGCCCGCGGGTCCTTATCCACGACGTAGGAAATCTCCGCTACCCGTGGCAGGGGGTGCATAATAATGGACTCTTTTTTCATCCCTGCAGACGTCTCCGCGGTAATATTGAGCCGTTCACCCGCGGTCATCACCTCCTCATAAACTTTTGGTTCGTCGGCAAAGCGCTCTTTTTGCACACGGGTTTGATAGAGGACATCCAATTCCGGTAGAATATCGTCCAATCGGTCGGTCTCTTCCCAGGGTAGGTCGTACTTGTTAAAGTAGTCTTTGATATCCTGGCGCATGCGGGTTTGTGACGGCGACACCAGATAAACCCGGCCCACTTTGTAATGTTTGGCTAAAAAGTAGCTCAAGGAACGCACCGTCCGGCCGTTGGTCAGATCTCCCACCAAGGCGATATTGAGGCCGTCTACCGTTCCAAACCGTTTTTGGATGGTGTAAAGGTCCAGCAGCGCCTGGGTGGGATGCTGACCCGGCCCGTCACCCGCATTGATCACAGGTGCATCGGAAAACCGCTGGGCTCTTTCCGCCCCGCCCTCTTTGTTATAGCGCAAAACAATTACATCCACGCCGTATTGATTGATTGTACGGATTGTATCTTCGAGACTTTCACCTTTGGCAGCCGACGAAAACTCCCTGGCATTTTCCGTACCGACGATGTCGCCGCCCAGTTTGGCCATGGCGATTTCAAAACTGAGCCGGGTGCGGGTGCTCGGTTCATAAAAAAGCGCCGCCATGATTTTATGAATTAATAAATCCGGCGGCGCTTCTAATTCCATTTCCCCGGCAACCTGGAAAACGGTGTCGATCATCGGTTTGTCAAATTGCTGGGAACTGATGACGCTATCAAGTTGTGGCATACCCCGCTCCTGTGTAATTTTAGGCTGTCTCACACTCCCGATGGCTTGATTCGATTGTTGAAGATCACAAGTGGTACCCGGGGCGGGAATCGAACCCGCACGGAGACTAAGCCCCAAGGGATTTTAAGTCCCTTATGTCTACCTGTTCCATCACCCGGGCAATGCGAATAAGGGTTTTGGCGCACCCTTCAGTTGGCCAAACGCATTAAAAGCTGTCATACTGTCAAAAGCAGCCCCTTTTTGTGGCTACATGGCATAGCTCAAAATGGGCCGATACTCAAGCAAATAAATCACCGGTTGACGGAAAAACAGATGATTGACTGGCCCATCGAAACCAGGATTCCCCGTCTATTTGAAATTGCCTCCCGGGTCACTTTTCTGACCGGCGCCGGAGTCTCGGCTGAAAGCGGTATTCCCACTTTTCGGGGGCCGGAAGGTTATTGGCGCATTGGCTCTGTAAATTATCAACCACAGGAGATCGCCACCTTTGCCATGTTTCAAAAGATGCCCCGTGAGGTTTGGAAATGGTATCTTTACCGCCGCGGGGTGTGCCGTACTGCAGCGCCCAACGGTGGTCACCTGGCCTTGGCCAAATTGGAAGAAATACTCGGTGATCGCTTTCACCTGGTAACCCAAAACGTGGATGGGCTTCACTTACGGGCAGGCAACAGCCTAAGTAAAACGTTTCAGATTCATGGCAATATCAATTATATGCGCTGCAGCGCGGCGTGCACGACCGATGTTTTCCCAATCCCGGGAAAAATCCCCGCTATCTCCAGAGACGATTCACCATCCGAATGGGTTTGGCAACAACTGAAATGTCCCCACTGTGGTGAAAGGACCCGCCCCCATGTGCTGCTATGGGATGAAACATATAACGAGGCGTACTACCATTTACAAAGTACGCTGGCGTTATCCCGACAGACCGATCTGCTTATCATCATCGGTACCGAAGGCGCCACTAACCTGCCCAACCGGATGGCTCGTCAGGTGGCCGCCTCAGGCGGCGCGATTATCGATATTAATATCCGGCGCAATCTCTTTTCGGACATGGCCCTTACCACGCCACGGGGGTTCTTTTGGGAATGCACCAGCAGCGATGCGTTGTCCAAAATCGTCGGGTTGCTGGAAACCTGATGTTGCTCAAAGCATTGAATAGGGATCCACATCCACCTGGATTCTAACCGCGCTATCCATTAAGGGCGACGATTTGGAATCATACAGCCACGCTTTTAAAAATTGCTCCCGTAATTTTACGGATGGCGCTTTGACCAGCAACTGGTAGCGAAATCGGCGCGAAATACGAAAAAGCGGCGCCTCCACCGGCCCCAAGAGCACCAGCGATTGGTATTCCGATATTTTTTGTTGTAACGTTTGAGCCTTTTCAAACAACCGGTTGATACCGCTTTCGGCGTTTTTACGATCCGCATCTGTGGTTAGAATCAGCGCCATTCGTGAAAATGGCGGATAGAAAAGCGTTTTCCGGAATTGGATCTCTTTACCATAAAAGGCCTTTGAGGACTGGGTGCGGGCCGCCTGAATGGTATAGTGTTCAGGGTTGAAGGTTTGCAACATCACCTCACCACCCGCATCTCCCCGTCCGGTTCGGCCCGCCACCTGAATCAGCATCTGAAACGTCCGTTCTCCCGCCCGAAAATCGGGGAGATTCAGGCTCTGATCGGCGGATATGATACCAACCAGGGTGATGCCCGGAAAATCATGTCCCTTGGTAATCATCTGAGTGCCGACGAGAATATCAATCTTCCGGTTACGCAAGTTATGCAGTATTTTCACCAGGGCCCCTTTGCGGGAAGTGGTGTCGCGATCCAGTCGGGCCACCCGTGCCCGGGGAAAGCGTTTTTGGATTAGCTGCTCCAGTTGTTCCGTTCCCAATCCCAAGGCTTGGATTGCTTTTTGACCACATACCGCACAAGTGGCGGCCGCTGCCCGGGTATAACCGCAGTAGTGGCACACAAACGCATGTCTCGCACGATGCAGTGTCAAGGTAACGTCGCAATGGCGGCAGGTGAGCGGCTGCCCGCAGGCGACACAAAGGGGGTATCCCGCAAACCCTCGCCGGTTTAGAAAAAGAAGGACCTGTTCCTTTTTTTGCAGGCGCACGGTGATGGCGCTGATCAATTTTTGCGTCAGGTAGCGAGAGCTGGGGGCGTCTCTTTTTTCATAGCGCAAATCCAGGGTGTGGATGTGCGGCAACGGTCGTTCCTTGATCCGCCGAGGCATATAAAGGAGAGTAAACTTTCCCTTCCGGACATTGTAAAGCGATTGCAACGACGGTGTGGCCGAACCCAATAAAACAATTCCGTTGGCCATTTGAGCGCGAATAACGGCTAAATCGCGAGCGTTATAACGTAATCCGAAATCCTGTTTGTAAGATTCGTCGTGTTCTTCATCCACTACAATCAGCCCCGGCGCTTTTAACGGCGCAAAAACGGCCGAGCGTGCGCCGATGACCAACGGGATATTGGCATCGATGATACGCCGCCACTGATCATAGCGCTCGCCCGCAGAGAGGCCACTGTGCAACATTGCCACCTGGCCCCCAAACCGTGCCTGAAACCGTCTTACCATCTGGCTGATGAGGGCAATTTCAGGAACCAATACCAACACGGTCATCCGGCGCTTTAAAGCGGCTTCGGCCAATTGCAGATACACCTCGGTTTTACCGCTTCCGGTGACGCCTTCCAGTACAAAGGCATGGTAGCCGACGCCCAATTTTGAGAGCACTTCAGCGATGACGCGTTTCTGGTCAACGGTCGGATTCAAGGGCGCATCCGGTAACACCGCATCACCAAACGGATCGCGGTATACCGACTGCAGGCGGTCTGTCACAACCCCTTCCTTGATTAAAGGGGCGATAATGCCTGCAACGGTGGGCAGCCCTTTTTTTAAAGCGGAAAGCGGCTGTTCGCCATGTTGGTCAAGTTTTTGTAAAAACGTTTCCCGCTGGGCCGTCATTCGCTTGGGGCGCTTACCGCTCCACCGGATCATCCGTTCGGTCTTGACCGCGACGGCCGCCCGGCTGAGCTGCCTGTTTGCGGCCAACAACCCCTTTTGTTCCAGGGCGCGAAGGTTACGCGAAATAGCGGTAACCGCTGTTTCCCGCCTCATTTGACGTGCTGTGGCCGGTGCTTTTTGCAGCCGTTTTAAAATTCGCAACTGGGTCTTGTTGACGGATCTTTGCAGCAGCGCCTTTTGACCGGCTTTGGTCAAGGCGTATTTTTTTTGATCCTGGATATTGATTCCGGTTGGCAAGGCCGCTTCAATCACTTGGCCGATGGGATAGAAGTAGTAATCGGCTACCCATTGAAAGAAGGCACTTTTTTCCGGGGTAAAGAGCGGCTGTTCGTCCAAAAGGTCAATCACCGGCTTGATTTTGGTCAGATCGCTCTTCGCCTTGAAACCCAGAATATAACCCGTCACCCGGCGCGACCGGAAAGGTACGAGAACCCGCTTGCCAATGGCGGCTTCCGGCGCCAGGGCTTCCGGCAATGCATAGGTATAAAGAGATCGAACAGGAACCGGCACGGCAACGCTGGCATATTGAGGGGCTGGTGTCATTTTAGACTAATCTGCAGAAAACGACTGTTTTGCGGCTTTTACATGTCCCGGCCAAGGGCAGAACATTTGATGTTTCCAGCGTCGATGGACCCAAAACCATTGTTCGGGATATTGACGGATAAAGTTTTCAATCACCGCTGCAAAGCGGGCTGAATTGGTTTCGATATCTCCGATTTTGTCACCGGTATCGACCAGCGGAATTTCCGGCAGAAAACGGCCGGTAAAGCGGGCTCCCTCGCGGATCAAAAAAACCGGCACCACCGGCGCTTTGGATGCTATTGCCACCAACGCCATCCCCTTATTGGTAAAGACCGGTCGGTGAAAAAAAGGCGTGATGACCCCATCGTACCAGTCACAACTCTGGTCCATTAAAAAGGCGACGAGATGCTCTTTCCGTAGAGCACGCAGAATCGGTCTGAGGGACCGTCGTTTGGGAATCGGTTGGCTCCCAAAACGGGCTCTGTTTTCCGTCACCAGCCGATCCAATGAATGAAAATCCAGGGGTCGGTAAATTACATCAATGGGAAAGCCGGTTAAGTAGGCAACGTAAGAGAGTAGCTCCCAATTGCCAAAGTGAGCCGTCAATGCCAGCACTCCCCGTCCTTTGGCCGAAGCTTTTTTCAGGAACTCAAGCCCCTCAATCGTAAAATGCGGTGCAATCACGTGATGCGGCTGGGTCCATACCCAAACCGATTCAAAAAGAATTTTGCCTAAATTTTCAAAGACCGCTCGTGCCATCATTTCGGCTTCAAACCGTGTAAGACCCAGCGCCTTTTCCAGGTTGTCAACGGCAATGGTGCGATGACGGGTGTCAAGTCTAAAAACCCCGCGTCCCAACGCCTGCCCCACTCTTTGGCCTTTCTCCAGGGAAATCATACCCACCAGGGTGGTCAATTTTTTCAAAATGGTATATATACAGCAGTTCCGATCCATTGGGGCGGTTTTATTCATGATTACATGTTCATCGGACATGATAATTGGTCACAGATAGCCTTTTCCAAAGAAGGGGTCAACTAACAAACGATGACAGAGGCCTAAAGGAACAACGATGCGAATTGTGGTAACAGGCGGAGCAGGTTTTATCGGCAGCTCTCTTCTCTGGCAGTTTAACCAAAAAGGGATTTCCGATATAATTGTGGTTGACCATCTCGGAGAAAGCGAAAAATGGAAAAACCTGGCGGGCAAACGATTTGAAGATTATATGGAAAAAGAGTCCTTTCTGGAGCAGTTAACCGCCGGACGGTTTGGAAACACCATTGATGCCATTGTGCACATGGGCGCCTGTTCATCCACCACGGAAAGTGACGCGTCCTATCTGATGCAAAACAACTATCGCTATACCAAGAAACTGGCCCAATGGGCCTTGGCATTGGAAAAGCGATTTATCTACGCCAGCTCCGCGGCCACCTATGGAATGGGTGAACATGGGTACAGGGACGATGATGCTGTTGCGCCCCTGTTACGACCGCTGAATATGTACGGCTACTCGAAACACCTGTTTGACCTATGGCTTTTACGGAACGGTTTTCAATCCCGTTGCGCCGGCGTCAAGTTTTTTAACGTTTTCGGCCCCAACGAATTCCACAAAGATGACATGCGCAGCATGGTTCTGAAAGGATATGAGCAAATAAAAGCCACCGGCAAGATCAAACTCTTTCGTTCCCACCGGGAGGACTACGAAGATGGTGAGCAAAAACGCGATTTTATCTACATCAAAGATGCGCTCAGCGTCATTGGCTACCTCCTGGACCACCCTGGGATCAATGGCATTTTCAATCTGGGCACGGGAAGCGCCGCCACGTGGAATGAACTGGCCGAAGCGATTTATAAGGCGTTGCAATTGCCTGCCGACATTGAATATATCGACATGCCGATAGCGCTACGGGAAAAGTACCAATACTTCACTCAAGCCGATATGACCAAGTTGAAGCAAACCGGGTATGACGCCCAGCCGACATCGTTGGAAGACGCGGTCCGGGAATATGTCTCCTTTTTGGAAAAAGAGGCCTACTTGTAGTCACCCCTAAGGCCAAAGCCAAGGAGATCATAAAAAAAGGGCTGCACCGCTCCATGGCCAAAGAGCTGCAACAGATGAATTGGCAAAGCCTGGCCGATAAAATGGTCGCTTACGACGACAAGCGCCGGCCGGGCTTATGAGATTATCCGTAAAAATTGTTGATGATCTCGATCATTATCAACCGTTCACCCACAAGGAGCCCCCATGGTCGAGTTTGACTATTCCAAGATGTTTCCTTTCGGGCCCGATACCACTTCGTATCGGCCATTACCCACCGGCCTGGTTGCCGCCGCCGAGTTTAACGGCCAACCAATGGTCACCATTCAGCCCGAGGCGCTTACGCTCATCACCGAAACGGCGTTTAAGGATGTCTCCCACCTGTTGCGCACATCGCATTTGGAATTGTTGGCCAAAATACTCAAGGACCCCGAGGCGTCGGACAACGACCGCTATGTCGCCTTGGAGCTGATTAAAAATGCCGTGATCTCGGCGGATAGGGAATATCCCATGTGT
>Ga0209681_1000320_pt1 | contig 12350 bp, 6 predicted proteins | sample WorMetLIZISLAND2_3_FD_187416 | JGI IMG/M metagenome (GOLD analysis project Ga0209681, IMG submission 187416) | Marine gutless worms symbiont microbial communities from Max Planck institute for Marine Microbiology, Germany - Olavius clavatus LIZARD... ... | reverse complement strand
GTTGCACCAGATCGCCCATGTTGGGCGTCAGCCAGAGCAGAGGCCCTAAGCTATTCGGCCGTGAAATTATTTCCGAAGAATTCCAACCTATGTGTTGCTGATACCTAAACGTCACGGACAGACAGACGGACAGACGGACGGACGACTTACTGTCGCATTACCGCGCTCTGCGCTAGCATCGCGCGGTAAAAACTTTTGAGTTGATTGTCGCTTTACCTGCATGACTCCTTCGTCGAAAAAAATCCAGGGCGCTTTTGCTTTCAGCCTTTTGGACGGGATCAGTACTCAGTTATGGCCTCATAACGCGAGTTCTTTAAGTCTACAACTCTATAACGGTGAAAATTCTTCAATGCGTGAACTGTAGGCCTCACAGATAGCTGCTAGTTTACAAAGTTCCTCTCTAACGGTGAGGATTTCTGAGCCTCTCACATGCATTAAGCAGTAGCTTTTACCGCGCAATGCTACGCAAAGCACAGCACGTCGTCCGTCTGTCCGTCCCATGGCTGGAAAATGGTTTTGTTATGATTTACAGAACACGATGTGACAGGGAGTCGAATAGTGTACTGTATGTTCCTCCTGGGTCGTAATCTTGTGTCCTGTCTTCTTTGTACGCTAAAACCTAAAACATCTAAAAACCCCAAAAACTTTTTCTAAAAACCTAGGTTTTCCAGCCCTGGTCCGTCCGTCTGTATGTGACGTTAAGGTATATTTTTCACACAGGTTGGAACTTCTGTGATCCCATGCGTGACCTTGAATAGCATCTAAACGTGATTTAAGGTGGTTTAGTGCTGGCTTTGGCGCCAGATGCGTCTACGTCGACAAGGATGCCGTGTTTAGCGTCATAAACGTTCCATTATCGACTTAGGCCTATTGTAAAATTTGATATGTATCAAAATTTACAGTGGCATCGCACGGTTCTCTCTGCGATAGCACAGCTTTCTTGTTTAGTACTTAACACTTTTTGACAGATGATTCACTGCAGTCTGCAGTAAGACCAACAAGAAAGCCGTGCTGTGGCAGAGAAACCGTACGTACGACAATGTTGTAAAATATGATATGCATAAAAATTTACACTGGCATCATGCGATTCTCCCTGGGATAGCACGGCTTTCTTGTATCAAATGCGCTTACGGTATTCATAATTCACCTGTAAGGTTTTCGAATAACGTTGTTCTATCCAGACTTCAGAGACAAGAAAATAGAAAACAAGACGCGTGAAGTGATCATGTATTCATGTATACTGCAGTGTGAACCAAAGTACAGTATAACTGCTCGACACGACAACGGCATAGAAAAAGAGATTGACGTGGCTTGTGGCTTGAAACGTATGCGTTTTGCTGCCATTACAGAAACAACAACAACAACATATAAAGCAATACGACTTCTATAACTAACCGGTCTCGATGTCGCAAAGCCGTGCTAAGTTACTGGCCCAACGTAAGTAGCCTAATTCCTCAGAAGGAACGACCGCGAATACAAAAGAATCTGGCAACATAAAAACCCGCTAGCATAACAAAACAACATACACTTTGAAGCTGGGGGTAAAATTACCGCAAAGTTAAACAAGTAACTGAACAAGTAGTCTAAATGAGATGTTGAGAAATATTTTTCCAGTTCAAAATACCTGCTATTGTATGCTGATCTAGTTTATGTGAGTAAAACAGCTACAATGTATAGCCTAATTTAATTCAAAGTTTTGACTGGATTATGAATAGAGCATTACTGAAAGTTATTTCTGTCTGGCCAACCAGGGCCATAGCGACGGGGGGTATATCGGTGTATATCATCATCATCATCATCATCATCATGGCGCGGAGCGATCAGCCGTAGCATCCCGCCGTTGCGATTTGTCGCCAAAATGATCTGTCCTCTGCCAGCTCGAGAGCATCAGTCACCGGTATTCCCGTGTCCCGGCGGATCTGATGGATCCATGAAGTGAGAGGTCGACCTCCAATCACCGTCTTGAGCTTTACAGCAGGTCTGGAGGATCTGGTTTGCTGGAACATCGTCAGCAAGTCTCGCAACGTGTCCGAACAGTCCAAGCCTTCATTTGCAGACGATAGATGAAACTGGAAGGTATATCGGTATATATACCCTCCCAAAATCAGGCCAGGTAAATTTTTACGGAGTAAAAATGTCGTCTTAATGGTTATTGAAAAAGTTCAACAATGAGTTTTGAAAATTTATATCCCCCCAAAACAAATTTCTGCTTACGCTTCTGTGGCCAACGTATAAATATATGTGGAAAAATATGAATATAACGACAGTTACAATAAAATGAGAGAACTACTTTAGACATCATTGTCTATACCGTAGGTGGGACGTGGGGTCACTGGGGTGACTGACAACTTCACTGTGGCGAGTGACAACAACATTCAACGGTAGGCAGGCTACTGTGAAACAAAACAGGCTCAAATAAGAGATGTACAAATAAGGCTGAACGTATCTGATAACTGGAGACCACAGTTTTCCACGGAATGTAGAATTTTGAGCCGAGCCACAGAATTTGCCAGTTTCTACAGAAATTCCTACATTTCACGGAATTTTGCGGAATTTGGTACTGGCTATAAGGGTACAATGCAGTATATTTTGGTCAGGTTCAGGTGGCTGCAGATAATTAATTACTGAATGTAAACATGATTTCGCCACGAAATACACGACTGTAACTCAGGCTCTAATGGGAAGAATATTGAAAATATTGAGCTGAGCTTATCTGAAGTACTGCCAGTTTATTTGGCAAACAGACTGTATCTGTCAATTGCGGTTGTCGGCAACAAATACTGCATATTTGTTCTGGTTCTTGGGGCTGTAGAAAACTAATTACTGTATGTGGAAAATTTGCCGCGGTGAGTCCATAATTTAGCGAACCGGACTGTAAAATGTGAAAAAATTTGACGTGGAAAACTGTGGTCCTACTGATAACAACTGATCGATTTACATAGTTAGCATACTACATACACTGGAAACTCGTGATATTTTTAACACGAAAAAGAGAGCATAATTTTCATAGGATTTTGACTTGAAACTGGTGGTAAAGTTTTATCTCGTGTCAAGTACATCACAAACATCATTTCACAGCTTATACAAGCTGCCCAGTTGGTAACCATACATTATGAACTATGAATATGATTTCTTGGTCCCAATTATTTAACAACAATTAAATTAGAATTCAAATTGTTCAACTATAGCTAAATAAGTGAAACAGAGCAGGGACAGATAAATAACTCTGGATTCAGTGGTCAAACAGGTATAAAGGTATAAAAAGAAAAATAGGCATCATTATAAAAATACTGCATTACAATTATTGGATCTTCAGTTTCACCAGTGAGCAAAATTTTTAGTTCATTTTGCAAGTTTAGCTTTTTGTTGGTATATGTTGTACTCTGCTATTTGCATTTCTGCCAATCCAATTCATACCGCTGCTGTGTAATCAAATCTATTAACTTAGTTACAGATTTCTTGAATGCAAACACTTTTCAGTACTTCACTGGAAATTAGCATCCTAACTACAACCGACTTATATACCGTATACAGCTTACACTGTGAAATCTCAGCAACTGTCATAAATAACAATCCTTCAATTCGTTGTCAGCCAATGCACAGCTATGCGACATGCACAGAACTGTTTGCAGAATGTCAACAAACGCGCCTATAGCTAAAACGCAGCTCAGAAGTACACGTAACAACGTCCATCCGCACAAAATGTTCACTCGAAACTACGAATAAATTAACACAGATGAACAATGCCGGGACTAAAACGAACGGTTTTCATACATCGGCTAAACTTTCATTTGCACACATCCACAGAACATATAACGAAGTATCGTATACGCTTATTTTAACACAGCAGGTGTATATATGTAATCAACACGGTCCATCAACAGTTTGGTGAGAGATGCAGTATGAACATTTTAAACAGAAGCTGTTGGCCCCAGCACAATCAGTTTCTGGTCCGTTAACATGTGTCAAAATACAACTCTGCCATATGGTCACCTTTCCACATCCTCTTGTCCACTTGACTTGTGAGGTTAGTGGACTCGCGTTAAAGGTTTGCCGTTTGTCACAAGTGAAATGACCAGCCGCGGCTTGTTCGTGGGTGAAGACATGGGGCAAGAGGGTTCTATGTGAAAAGAGAGAGAAGATCATCGGGATTGCTGTTGCCACCGATGCCAGCGCCGGAGGTATCTGCAGAAGGACCGAGGTAAGACAACAGTTCTGTAGGGTCATCAATGCCATCAAGCTGCACACAGACACAGACCAGCTACTCAGCATTATCATCATCATCATCATCATCATCATTATTATTATTATTAAATGAAACTTATTATAGTGACATTGAGTCCAAAGACTGCTAGAACACTTAACAAGCAAAAAAATAGATAAAAACGAGTTGTGCAGCAGTAAGACAGAATTATATGTTAGACAATACAGTGCAGAGGCAGTTGTAGGATTTTAGAATGGAGGCCAGAGCGGGATAATTTCAAATGGGGGTCACATACCTGGCATATTTTAATTATCATCGTAGACCCAGATATCAGATTTAAGATTTACTTCCAAGTAGTGACAAATACTGTTTACAGCTGTCGTTCAAGTACTGACTGTATGCACTGATCATTAGAACAAAGTAAAATTCAATATCAGCACCAGAAAATGAAAGACAAAGACTAGCAATGAGCACAAACATTGCGAAATACAAACATCCGACAACATGTTTGGGGGTTCAAGGTACCAGACTTTTAAATGGGAGGCCGTGGCCCCGGCTCCCCTTAGAACTGACTCTGAAGAACCTCAATTGTCTGAAAACAAATACTGCAAATCCCATGGATTCAGCACTTTCTCCATGACTACAAGCCACTACATTAACTGACATTATCTATGCACATACATAGTGTCTTAGAAAGAAATTTTGATCCAAAGCAAATTTCAGCAACGATGAAGGTATCAACAAAGTAGTTAAACTGCTTACGTCAAGTGATTCTGTGCCATGCCCATCCGAATCACCGAATCCAGCTGGATCAAAGGAGAAGTTGGCACTGAGGATGTCGGAGTCACTGGTTGACGTTGATATTATCGTCGTTGTTGGCATTCGACTGTTGTCACTGGAACAACTGGCAACACTACTAATGGAGCTGTGGCTAAGTGTTGAACAACCACTGCGCACCGTGCTGCTCGTTGTGCAGCTTGACGACGACATGTAAGATCGACTGCCCGTGGATGGTGTCCGTGGATTTGACCCGGGAGTACCGGGAGTTGGTCGCAATGCCACTGTGTCACTGGACGGCGGTCTGGTAGACTCTGCTGATGCAGGATGCTGACTGCCATCCATCGGAGTTCTCGACAGGGTCGCCTGTCCATCAGCAGGAGTCTGTGGATAATTGCATACCTGACCATCCAGCGGGGTCCGAGGATGCATCAGTTGGCCTCCTTCAAGTGGTGTGCGCAGCTGCTGGCCACTGAACTGTCCATCCATCGGCGTTCGAGGATGAATCATCTGCGCCTCGATCGGCGTTCGTGGGTTCTGGCAGGTCTGACCGTCGAGAGGAGTTCGAGGATGCATGACCTGCGATGGCTGGTCTGGCTGATGCCGCAAGTGTCCACCACTTATCTGTCCATCATTCGGTGTCCGTGGCTGTCTCAGTTGATTGTCCATCAATGGCTGTTGATTCCCGGCTGTTGTTTTACCATCGCCAGGAATCAGACTGTCGCCCATGTGAGACAGCGAGCTGAGAAAGTCTGGAGAGCCGAGTGGTGAAAAGCAGGGACTTGCACCTTGAACACGGTCGTAGTTTCCTGACACAGCAAACAGACCTGCGATTTCAACAACCAATCAATACAACAACAACTACTAATACAACGAGTGCTGAAAGCTTTCGATTTTCAGGACTTAAATACTCAAGATTAGTTTTGGTCTACAAAGAACACCAGAACACCAGAGGATTACTGCACAAATTTCTTTTACAGACATTCCTGTCCACCCAAACAATGCTGTGGCACCAAAAATCGCATTGGATAATACAACCACACTCTTGGTTTTCTTTCATCCGACCCAATCTAAATTAATAACTGCAAATCTAAAAATTCAGCAACCTGTGTTCTAAAACAGCCACTTCACGTTTCTGTTTAACTGGTATATATTTTCTGTGCTCAACAAATGCTAGCCAGGTCTTTCAAAATCACTTCTAGAGAAACCTTCAATGGCCCCACTACAATGCTGATAATTTGAAATATGCACTGTGCGTAACCAAAATTACTGCTAATGGGCTAGAAACAATCAAAGGCTGAGGTGGGTCTAAAGTCAACTATAATTTCCACATACATCTATGTATTCAGGTACTGACAAGTTGGACACAATTCGCAAGACACTTAATATTTATATTAACAAAACGACCTTCAATGACTTCTGAATAAACGCTTTCAGAATATATTGCATAATACTGCTGCATGCACACTATCTCTGCATTAGCCAAAGTTCTGCATTCTCGCCATCCATCAATCCATCACTTGTTCACTTGAGGTTTAACGTAAACTTAATTGTTTCATCAGTTGTTTTCGTACTCACCATACTGCCTTTACGGACTTTGACAACTTTTTCTGGATTTCTCATGCTTGGGTTTTTAAATATATACGAGTCAACTCATATATAATAATTATATATTTCCAGTTCTTTTCATTATTTTATGGTTCGGTTACTTGTGATGGATTAAGCTGGCTATATGCCACCATTCTGCGCATATGTTACACCTTATATAACCTAAATATCATATCATTCCTGTTGCCTGAGTGCTGTACTGATACTGTGGAAACAATCTTGTGATGAAAACAGAGAAAAGACTGAGCAGTCAACCTTGCATTGCTAACTGCTGCTGCTGCTGTTGCTGTTGATTTACCGACGGCTGAGTTCGCATGAAATTTCCAGCACTGTCCTGCCACGAGTTCATTGTTGGAAGATTCATGCTGCATGGTGAAACTGCCTTTGTCCACCGCTTTGCATCTGTAACATTCCAACATTAACAATTATAGGTTTACTGTCATCACAGAACAACCACAACTACTAGTACTACAACTACAGCACCTACTTGCTCTGCTGCTGATGCAGCCGCCACCATTGCCGCCACTACCACTACACTTCTACCTTGGGTTTTTCATTTATCTGGCACATTTTCCCAAGTTAATCCAGTTTGGCTATGTGCCTAAGGAACTTAGGAAGAACCTATGGAGAATGCTGCAGTAGGTTTCTACAGGCCAACTGTAATACAACACAGGCTATCACTCCACAAACAGCATTAAATCAAACAGTGGTTACAGAAATGTTGACAATGTCAAACATCATTTCACCGCTTCATTCAATGATGATCAGTACATGCAAACTGTCAACTACAGAAAGACTTACCTTCTTCCTTCACCGACTTCAGTGGAACAGGTTTCCAACTGGCAGTGGAATCCAGAGTCACCTCTTCAAAATCTGTACCAGACAGTTTCTGCAGAATGCCCCAGATGTACTGGTCAATCTCGAGGCCTTCAAGAAGTGCCGATTTACTGTAACCACAAAACACTCAGAAGCTGTATCTATGCACAGCATTTCAGTATGCAAAATACACAAATGGTTAAGTAGTAGCAAACGATTTTCTGAATCCACATGTACGTTGCTGCCTGGTGAATAAAGATATATACACATAGTTTTCGGCAGCATTTAGTACTGTTTCAAGTGTATCAAGACAAACTGTCGCAGATGAAAACACAGCTTACTTGCAAACAGGGCAACGCCACAGTCCTCGTTCACAGTTCAACTGCAGATACGAGTCGAGATCAAAACACTGCAAATGTGATACAAAATACTGACAATAGACTCCAGCATTGTGAAAAATAAATACCAAAATAGATGTCACCGTAAGATGAAATACAACAACAGACACTAAATAAACACACATGATAATTTCTTCAAGTAGCAAATAAGCACCGTTACAACGTTACTAATTGTTTTCACAGAAAAAGTAAATTTACACACCGATACAGCAGTAAATATTCAGTATTGTTATACGGCTGGTCGAAATGCGCGGCTGTCATTGGTTCAAATCGCGTCACGTGGTATAAGATAAATTTCACTACTGTCTATCCTCAAACTCACGCTGTCATTTATTGACCAGGGTGGTCAATAAATGAAATTTTTATGAAATTTATTGACTACCCTGGTCAATAAAATGACAGGCCGGACAGAAACACCGGATAGAACCACTCTGTTAATAAATCAAAATAATAATTTCATGTGTTATGCGCATATATATTACAAAGTAATAGGTGCAAATAAATATATTTTTTAATTTTTAAAACTTAATTTGCACCAAAATCACCTTTATTATGCTAAATAACATTAAACTGTCTAAACGATTTCGATTAATCCACGCAGCCTCACAATGGTCACGTGACCTTACCGGCAGACATGACGTCGATTGTTGTTGTTATGATGGTGCGGAAATAAACAAATGAAATGTGAAAAAAATGCAAATAGGGTGAGTAACGGCTCGTTTTATTTCGACCAGCCATACAACAAAACAAATAGTGACTGGCGTCATCAGTCAATGGTGAGCTTTATTTCCCTCGGTTGCGGGAATATTGCTTATTGCGTACGCGGCACTTGGGCAATAAGCAATATTCCCCTAACCTCGGGAAATAAATCTCACCATTGACCTCGATGCCAGTCACTATTGGTATAATATGTCATTGTCCACAGTTTCTCACAAGTATTAACAAGTGATCATTTTATCGTTACCTGTACATGTTTGCAATCATGCCCACGAGCTGGCAAGCCAATTCTCCGGTATGTTATCGGACACTTCAGAGACAACTTAATCAGGTTCTGATCATTAACGTCTTTCTCCAAAGGAGCAGATCCTAAACCGGATGCTAGCGACACTCCTGGCTGCATAAAGGTGCGTTTAACTGCAACATAAAACAATTTCACGATTCTCACAATTTCTCTGTAATATCTCAAGCCAATAACATATGCACTGAAGCAACACAACATGCAGTCAAAGGCTACCTAGTACCTACATGCAAAATATAACAAGAAAACCACGCTGCTGCAAAAAGACTGAGCCATGCTAACTGCTAACCTAAGCATGGCAACAATGGCTGAAGAGTTATGGTTTACTGCAAATGACCATGTGCAGACACAAAGGAACACTCCAATGCAGAAATTACAAATACGCATAACCACCACGACACATCAGCACAGGTACAGATAATAGCAAATGTCATAAATATTTGGGGATGTGACCCTTGGATTAAATCACCACTGTTTGGGGCTCCAAACAGCATAGACTCTAGACTAATTACTCGTGTAATTTTGAAATAACCATCCTATGTGACTACAATACCTCAACATTATAGACTGATGGACAACATTAGCATTTTAGCATAGTAATACTGCACTCAGCACGGAGATCATCGTGCAGTAAAAACGGTAAAATATGAGAAATTCACCCAGTTCAGTCATGCAAAACAACATACTTTTAGCTATACAATGTTCTGCAGGCAGAAGACGTTTGCGTAGCAGACCCTGGAGTACAGATTTGACGCTCGGCCGATGCACAAGTTGCAGAACAAACAAATGAGACTACAGCACACAGAACACAGTACAACATCACAATACATTGAACTCACACCAGTGATGCACTGTCAAGTACAAACATCTGGCTCTATCTACTACTACTTTTAAATTCCGTTTAACCAGCAAATTGTCCCCCGAGTTTCTTCAGAGGTCCTGGGCACCCGCATACAAACTGGAGGAGCACAGTCACTAAGGACTTGTTAAGGACGGGAATCACTTGGAAGGAAGCAGAGGTGGCAGCTCAAAACAGATCAGAATGGCATCAGAGCATGGCCCAATGCTTCAACTTGGATATGGGTTGAATCAAGGTCAAGGTCCAGGCCAGGTTCTAAAAAGTGAACTAATGATAATTGTTTGAGCAGAACTTTTTATAAGCTGGACGCCCTCTTGTCGTCCAATCAACAGCCTCAAAGCACTATATAAATCACTACACGAATCACATAAACGAATTCATCATCTTTATTCATCTATTAGCTGTGGAGTGAAGAAAATGCTAAACTGGTTATACATTTCAGTGAAGTATATGGCTAAATGATAGTGCTGCAAGCCTGTACCACTACCATGTCCTATACTATAGTCGAATTCTGGCAATAAGTACAAATTTTACAATAGAGCAAACAGAGTTAATTCAATCTACCGGTATAACTGTAAGTTCCATGCAAGACAATCGAAAAGTTCATTGACAAATTAATGTAAAAGTAACGTACACAACAGCATGCAGAAACGGTGATCTGAATGGTGTTGCGACCAGGCTGGCAGACATCTTTGAGGTAGAGTGGTCTGTGACACGCCGAACTGTCGACGGACCTGTCAATTGCCAGCAGTGTCTGGTTAACACTGATGCTGACAGATATCGGCCAGTTAGTTGCCATCTGACGGTCCTCGTGGTGATAGCACTTCAGCTGTAACTCCAGGTCAGACCTGACATTAACAACATCCATGACATATCAACGCCTGCAACATGCAAATACGTGTCAACAATGCACCTCACAAAACAATATGACAGACTGACTAAATGAGTGACCATCATTCAAATTCTGAGCGAAAAGACACCACAAAAATGAAGCCTGTTTAGCGTCGTTTTCAACAGAATGTTTATAACATCTCCTAACTGAACTGAAAAAGTTTAGCAGTTGTTTCAGAAACATAAACCAGGTCAACAAGTGGTAGGCTGCCTACCTCCACATCAACGTCTGGAACACTGAATCTCGGAGGTGGAAGACGTGGTTGCTGACGGAGTAGTTGTGCTCCAGACGGAATGGAGGCAACACAACTCCATCACGTACCGGGAATGTCAACCTCATGTTGTCAACTGATTCTTCCTTCAACACTGGCGGCATTCGTCCGCCAACGCCTGGAGCCATCTTGCCATTCAGCATCACTGGCTTCACATCACCAGCGCCGCTCGGCGGAGACCCGTAGGACGGCGGCACTCCAGCGAGGGACGTGTACGACGGTGGAACGCCAGTCGGAGATGCATACGCCGGGGGAACTCCCTGCATCGACCCATAGGCCGGCGGAATTCCCCCTGATGCCATTGCTGGCGGAAGTTTGGAAGGATTTCCAGACATCATTGGGGACAGCTGCTGACCACCACCATACATCTGGTTCTGTACAGTAAACCAACAGATATAAGACATGCAGAAGTCACGACGAAAATTATTATTTACTACACTACTACAGTAAGAGCTGACTCTTTCAAATTTCATGTAACTGTCCAATTTTCCAGAGTTATTATGCCTGGAATCCAAAAACAAACTTTCTTTTGGAACAGTGTGAAAATAAGAAACTACTGGTAGCATGTATGGAGATGTGCCTATAGACAATAACACACACAAATTAATTACAGTATTGACAAAAAAGTTCCTTAACTTCATGGGAATTCTAACGCACCTGGCTACAAAACGTTGATGGCTATAGGAGATCCAAAATGTTGTCATAATATCTATGGTAATTGCTCGAATATACCTTGCAGTTTGATGAAGGTTGTGGAAATGCGGAATATCGAGGCACTGGAATTTGTTCAAAAGGGAACAAATGGAGCCAAATCCAACCGTTTGCTGTATGTTACAAGCAACTGATGGCTCAACTAAGCTTATCATAAGTTTTTGACAGAATCAAACGTTACGTGAATGACAGTCCATCGCCTTCATCACTAAGCCATCTCCCAGTCTGCTAAATTTACTTAATGTAAAAAATACAGACAAAAGCTAAAACAACACTAAACGGACGAAAAGTCACTGAGAGATTAGACTCACTGGAAAACCTGGCCCAGCGACAAACTGGTATCCGTCATCAGGTCGACACTGCCCAGGTACCATATAGACGCCTTGCACAGGCGCCGAGCAATACCCCGGACCACCTGCGTTGGGTCGTGGCTGACCAACGCCGTAATTGGGTGGACAACCGGGTCGGCCTGCAGGCCAGCCGTACGCCTGCCCCATTGGACCTACAGCAAACTGTTGTCCTCCGACGCCAAATCCAGCCTACAACATCAGTACCAAAATACACATACATAACGTAAGCAGAGTTTTGCAAGTACACTATGGATATCAATAAACATGAACGCTCTATGGCTTGCCTATATGCAAAGTATCACGTCAAAATGTTTATTCATTACGAAAATCTACATTATAACAAGAAGCTCAGCTACCGCAGAGAAACAGCGCGTCAGCTGCCCACATGGAGGGAGGGTGGGGTTAGACCCTCCAGCCCCCTCCCCTCCGTCCCCTCTGGCTATACC
>Ga0209681_1000318_pt1 | contig 12463 bp, 6 predicted proteins | sample WorMetLIZISLAND2_3_FD_187416 | JGI IMG/M metagenome (GOLD analysis project Ga0209681, IMG submission 187416) | Marine gutless worms symbiont microbial communities from Max Planck institute for Marine Microbiology, Germany - Olavius clavatus LIZARD... ... | reverse complement strand
ACTGCATGTTGTGGGTGACGCTAAATGCAGGCACGCAGGTGACGCCGGCAACCTAGGATAATGCGCGGCGCCGGCGGTAGCGGACGGCGGGCGCGTCCTCCTCCCCCTCCCAAAGGAACAAACTGAGCGACTTGTCGGTCACATTTCCGGTTTTACGGTCGGTGGCGGGAGGGGCGTGTCTAAGCTTAGACGAAAGAACTCTCTCAACATGGCCGTATTCCATCCTTCTCAACATGGCCGTATTCCATCCTGCGTGTTGATGTCAACGTTTTGTGCTGCATACATTTTATAAGGGCCTATTTCCGCTGCGTTGCCTGGCGAGCGATAGTCAGCAATAGCTAGTGCTTCATATGAAGTGATAGTGACTGACTTTCTCTCGCCACGCAACAACACGCGCAGCGGTAATGGAAATGGGCCTTAATCGGTAAAGGCTTGAGCCGATAGAAGCCTATGAGCAATAGATCTGTTCTAAAATCTCCTTTATCAAATACTGAAAATTGAGACCACGGTATTTTGATATTTGAGTTTATTTCAAAGCCGTATTTGCTGTGCCTGGAATTTCTGCTCATGCTAGCGGGCCGGTACGTGACGGGTAGGCCTAGGCCTAGTTCCTTTACGTCGCTGGGAGTAATCGACGCAAGCAACCCCCAGATGCGCCCCTCCCTCTGCCGTCATCCCTAGCCGGCAAAGTGGCACACAATCGGATGACGAAATTGTGGCACGGCAGACACCCACCCGCCGCGCAGCCTGGCAAGACATCGGGGTCAGTAAGGCAATAACGTCTTGCCACAGTGGGAAGAACAAAGTGCTCCATTAATGCAGACGGCGATCAGTGAGTGAGAGCACGTGCAGTGTGAGAGTGTCGCCAGGCGGCGGGATGCGGCGAATTACTTCAAAGGAAACGAAGACAGACGCAACATGCTACTTTCGATAAGCGGAGTGGCAGTTTGAAATCCGGATATCGATTTGTACAAACGATATATCGTTTATCGGATATCGTTTAACATCCCTAGCGACTATACATGCTGTAGTCGCCGTTTTCAGCGACTAGGCCTACAGTCGCCATTTTAATCGCTGAAAACGGGGAATATGGTCGCCGAAAATACTCGCCATTTTCGGCGACTATAGTCACTGATTTCACCGACTGCGACTAAAATGGCGAAACGGCGACTGTAGTCGCCCGAAACGGCGACAAATGGTCGCCGTTTTTGGCCACTGTAGTCGCCGAAAACGATGACTGTAGTTGCCAGTGTGGACGATGCTTTAGGAAGTATATAATTATGGCCGATTCGATTCGAGATCCGATTCGAATTCGAATCGTAACTCCCGATTCGATTTGTTATTCAATTTGAACGCAAACGGCCGATTCGCAGGTCCCTAGTTAAATTGGATAAATTTGAACTTGTTTATCAGGCACTTGCATGTAATGTTACTAGTACCTTGTGTTATATGCACATATTTTTATTTGAAAGTTAACTTAAACTAGCTGATGCTGTCTGTGCAGACTTGAAGCGCAAGGCTTCTATATGTCACATGCTGAAACATGCACACATCGTTGAATTGTTGGAAACATACAGCAGTGATGGAATGTTGTACATGGTCTTTGAATAGTTAGTATATGTGTTGCTTCTGACAGTTTTTATAGTTCAGTACATTATTGGCCTGTAGTTATTCATTACCGAATATGGGTAGAATTCACTTTGATGCTCTTGTGCTGTTTTTTTGGATGACAGGAAGGAAGTCCGACCTATAAAAATCATTCTAGAGCATTTCTCAAGCTCGGCCATGGGATCCAGCCTAACATGGTGCAACTCCAGAAAAGTAGCCACAAGAAACCGAAACTGAAACTAGTGGTCTAGTGTTAGTGACATTTATGTATTTAGCAAAGTACTGAAATTAGTCTTAGAATTTGTCAGGTGTATGTCACTCTACAGCAGTATTCAATATATATGTATTATGAAAATTGTACACAAAGTACACAAAAACAAGTGGATACTGGTGATACTGTATTTGTATTGTAGTATGGAAGGTTCTGACCTATGTCTGGAAATTGTCAAGCGTGCACGTGCTGGATTTGTCTACAGCGAGGCCGTTTCTAGGTACACTTGGCACCACTCTACATTTATAAAGTGAACTCTCTCAATGGCTGTGTAGTGATGCCAGCACCATATCTGTTTTCCTTAGTATTATTATTGTTATTATTATCATTACATTGCACTGTAGCAGCAGTAATTGTCTGATTCAGTATGCATTTTTTACAGTTTACATTTGTGTTTGGTTGATAACTAACACATTTGCTGCCAGGCAAAGAATAAAGCTGTCTTTAGATTGGCACGTAATTGTCAGTACATTAAATGAAGACACTATGCTATGCTGCAGAATTTTTGCTGTCAGTCTGACTGATCATTGAAATCAGAACAGCTTTGTCAGTGAAATAACATGATGACAAAATATAGACCTTTAGTAGTAAAGATGATTAAGGATTTATGGGAGCTGAATGTTGTAAGAACCCAGCTTGTATTGCTTTGTAATTGTCATGCTGCAAATGATTCTTGATTTTTTCTGATTTTTGTTTATTTACCAAAGGCAGATGGCTTTACTTCTATTGTTTATGTCTGCAAATGGTTCACTTATGAATAATGATGTTATGGAATACAAATACGTTTATGTTAAAGATGTTACATGCATAAGTGTATGAGTAAATTTTTAATCAGTATTTTATTGACTAAGAATTTCAGCCATTGTAAATTTTTCCACAAGCAAGGTTGATAATGCCTGGTGGTGAAATATAAATGAGGAAAAGCCACTGAAGACAAGGGAGGATGTTACAGAGCAAACAAAGCAGTAATTGATAGAAACTAATACAAAGAGGCAAGATTGGGTGCAGATAAGATTTTATATAATGCTGGTAAAGATGAGACAGGAATTTGTGATTGAGTTAGAAAGTTCAGATGGGAAGAAGAATGCCTACGGGGTTGCAAAACAAAATGGTGAAATCTAGACAGTATGTGGTGAGTAGTAGAAGAGTGTGATATTCATTTGTATTGTTTACTGTTGCTATTGTGTTGAGTCAGACTACATGTACTGACATTGATGTGTCTACTGCATTGTAGTCACTACATGCGGCAGGTTGCGGAAGCGGTCCGATACTGTCACAGTAATAACATAGTCCATCGTAACCTGAGTCCACACTGCATTCTGCTCGCCAGCAAGGAGAATTCGGCGCCCATAAAACTCATCAGTTTTGGTGATGCTGTTCTGCTAGCTGATGCAAGGCCGATAGTTATGCACGGTTGGTTTGTTAGAAATTGTGTAAATTTTGATTGTGCAAACAATATTTACTCTAGCTTAATATGACGTTTTCATTAATAAAAACACTGGGCAATACAGTGATGATGTTACTTTGAGGAAACTTTACATAATGTAACATTATACTAATAGCTCACCTGTTAAGGCAATGCAGTGTGAGTCAGCAGCCACTTGACTTATACTTTTCTGACCACCTCTGTTGTAACTAAGTTGTTTTCATTATATACAGTACACTGCAAGCCCTACAGAGTTTCTTTAGAATGCATGAAGAGTAGAAATAAATAATGCAGCGATGTTAGATTGAATCAGACCTTTGTGCTGGGATGGTTAAAGGTTATATTGGAACGGCACATTACGTGGCACCAGAAATGATTCGGACGGAGCCTTGCGGCAAGCCGGTTGACATCTGGTCACTGGGTGTTCTGTTGTATATTCTACTGGGAGGCCAGCTGCCATTCTGTGGCACCAGAGAACGACTGTTTGATTCCATTGTCCGTGGCTCATACAGTGTGAGTTAATTTTACCATGAAGTTGTGAAATTTCATTTTGCATTGATCACTGATCAGTAATAGGAAGATATTTTAATTTTTGTCATAAGCTGTCATATTTGCAGTTTGGCACCAGTTGGCAATAATTTGTGATAATTCAGTCTACAATATTTATGTGATAATGCCATAGGAAAGTAAATTTAAGTAATGATCAATTTAAGTACTATGCAGTGTGTCATAAAATGTCACAGCTCCTTGTTTTCATTAACTGCATGGCTAATGTATGTTATTTGTAGTCAAATGTTTCTATGAATGTAATGATATGCAAAATTCACCTGAAATTGACCACCAAAGTATTTTACCTTGCACTGACTTCATTAGCATGACATTGTTGTTTATGCCCGTTTTTATTTTATTACAGTGGACCATAACTACTGGGACTTTGTTGTTGTTGTTGTTGTTGCTGCTGCTGCTGCTGCTGTTGCTGCTGCTGTTGTTGTTGTTGTTGTTGTTGTGGAACTTACAATGGATAGTTAAGTTGAAATATGAAATGTAACATTTAATGAAAAACTCGACAGCTGGACCTTACTTGTCTGTAAACCTGACAGAATCGCAATCTCTGTGGTTTTGTGTATTGAACTGTTGAGTGTTTGCAGTGCTTGAATGTCATTAGCAGGCAATGTTTGTCGACTGCTAGAGATTAGACTAGAGAGTCGAGTGTGATAGTTGAATGTTGTCAGATGAAAGGACATCAGTGGACTCAGATCTCTGATGATGCCAAAGATCTGGTACACCGAATGTTGGAACTGGACCAGAGTCATCGCATCACCATTGATGAAGTCCTGCGGCATCCTTGGATAAGGGTTTGTGTCTAGTGACATCATTTCATTTCTCATTATGTGTGACTATAGTCTGTCTAGCTGTTCAGCTGATAAAACTGGGTTAACTGCATAGAGTGATATGAACAGAGATGCAGTTAAGATGGCATGGAATGTGACTAATCATAATCATCCAATATAATTTGACCACACTGACTCGCATTTTCACAGTACATCAAACTTCCCTTCAGTGCTCAACGCTTTTAGTTGTATGGCAGTAAGGGCATCTGGCATGGAAAAGAAGTCCTCCTCCAACGGTTATGAAAAGTTCACTTTTGTGAGACCTGGAGTACGCACACACACACCATTTTTAACAACCATTTTCCAGGTAAACCTGGTTTAGTTGGCTGCCCTCTTATCATCAGCCTAACATCGAGTAACTGAAAAATGGTTAGTTAAGCGGAAAACGAAAATGGTGGTAGTGGTTGTCACAGTAATCGTGGTTGTGGGATGGTGGTGGTTGTTGAACAGTTTTTGGCAAAAATTGAGTCATTAGTGTTGCAGCGTGCAATTTGCTGATGCAGGAAAGAGGCCGACCACCAAAACTTCACCTTCAGGACACTGTGGAAGAGATGCACAAGTTTAATGCAATCCGCAAACTGAAGGTAGCGACGTTCTATCTGTTAACTGATTCATGCTGTCTTGCTTGTCTTGCAGACTGAAGTGTAATTGAACTTATGCGTTCATGTTATGTGTAAGTAAGTTTTTGAGAGGCACAGTTTAACCAAATAGTCACAATGCAACATGATGTCAATGCCACAACAAGTAAGTCTTTAGCAACTACTTAAACTGTTTGCAGCTGATGTCCATTTGCCTAAGACCAGCTTGAAGGCTGTTCCGCAGCTTTGGGCCAGCAGCCACCAAACGTCAGTTCCCAAAGTTGCTGTAGGTTTGCCTGACAACTCGGACACAGGTCCTCCAGTTGGCTGAATGCAGCTGAGGCTGGGGCTTGTCATTTTGTCATTATCATTATCGTCATTCTCATTGCTCAGTATTGTTAGACTATAGACTGACAGCTGTTGAATGCATTGATGGGTCTGTGTTGTATTGCAGGAGTCGGTGCTAATGACTGTGTCCAGTCGTAAGTGGACGGCGTTCGGCAGTGAAACAGACTCAGTCAGCGATGAATGCAACAGTTCAACTGCCGGTCAGTGTCTTCAGTGGTGTATTATTGACATTTGAGTGACAGGCCAGCATTGATGGTTTAAGACCAAGGTGCAGGCTTGGCACTTCCATACCTGGCTGACGATTGCAGGCTCATCATTGATGACATTTGCCGACTTAGTTCAGCTGCCTCTTTCACATTTGTGAACCCACAGACGAAGACACAACTTGGTGGTAGTTTCGTAGATCATTTGTAGCCACCGGCCTACGAGTCTGGAACTCTTTGCTGCAAGCTGTAGACGACTGCAAAAGTTCCAAGAGACTACTCAGGAGTCAGGACACATCTGTTTGTTTGAGGCTGTGGCCCTAGTGACATTCTTTTAGGTGCCGTGGATAAGTTCACTTTATTATAATTATTATTAAGTTTTTGTTGTTTGCTGTTATTGTCGCCATCATAGCTGCTGACATGTGTCAAATTATTGTCTTGTGTCAGATTGTCGAGGCATCGTGAGTCCTGACTGTCCAGCAGTCAACCAGATAGTCGACAGCCTGGATGAGATACAGTATCTAATGGAACTGAATGACGCTGACATCAGCTCCGTTCAGAGCATCTTTGAAGATCGTTCTCTACATGCCTTACTATCGGTAAACATCATCCAACTAGCTGCCAATGCCTTGTCAAATTAGGGCGTATGTAGATGCCTTGTCAAATTAGGGCTTATTTAGCCTGGTCTTCTTTGAAATTAGAAAAGAGAAAAATTAATCATAAAAGAAAGAGGATAGGCCAGGCCAGATGTAAAAATATTTTTATTACAGGTAAACCCGCCCCGCCCCTTTCACATTTGTAAATATGCCACTTTGCCAAATATTTCTGACTCTTTGTTGTCTTTGGTTTGTAGTTTTTTTGATTCTGATACTGTATTTGCTGTAGTTGTTTATCTTCTTTGTTTGGATGAAAAGGCAGTATGTGTGTATGTGTCTTGTGTGACAGATATATGATGATATCAGCGCACGATCACTCGGCCTTTACAGTCAACCACCGGCATCCGATACTTTTGTTCTTGCTCGAGAGGTTTTATCATTGCCTATGTTTTAAAATAATTTTAATAATATTCTGGTCATTTTGACCAATTTTTCAGGAGTTATTTGAGGTTAAGCTTGGTTCCCACAAGTGAACTTTGGGAATTATTGGGAACTACCTGTCACCCAACCAGAGGGCATCAGAGCACTGAACAGTAGCAGTACATTATAATACAATGTCGAATTTTTAAAGCACCACTCACAGTTTACCTAGAAGCACAAACAGTAGTCAGTGGCTTTAATGATATATTTTCATTTTTAGCAGGACAAATGTTAACAGTTCACTGAATATTAATTACTAGGCTGTTTCATGCAGCATGGCCATTGGCCAGTGTTAAAAAGACCACTTACATTGATGAGCTAATTCTCAGTTCACTAACAGTCAGCACGGGCATGTCGACACTGGTTTGTTGGTAGCATAGGCATAGCTGACGCTGGTTTATTGCTTGACTGGTGTACTGCTTGACTAGTGTGTTTCTGGATTATTTTGTTCAAGGTTCTTGAATGTATCCGAGAATGTCCACTAACAGGCAGCACAGGCATGTCGACACTGGTTTATTGGTAGCATAGGCATAGCTGACGCTGGTTTATTGCTTGACTGGTGTACTGCTTGACTACTGTGTTTCTGGATTATTTTGTTCAAGGTTCTTGAATGTATCCGAGAATGTCCGCAGTATGCTATCCGGGAATGCAATGAGCTCTATCATATTCTGACTCATCCGTTCTTTGGCGTGAGTTAACTTCCTGTGGTGATGTTAATTAACACATTTGCATTATTATTGAAAACTTGTATTTACAATGCAGTACAATAACTGATGTTGTAACTTGTGTTTCATCAGTCATCATTAGTGGCTGTGTGTGCTTTACTCTTATTAACACTAGTGCTTTTGATTTTTGTTTAACCAGCCAGTTTTTCCAGAGTTAGTGAAGCATAGGCTGGGTCCCAAAAAGTGCCCTTTTCAGGAATTGTTTTAGCAGGATACTGCTCTTATCCTTCATTACTTGGATGCTGTTGATTAGGCAACAAGCCTGTAAAAACCTACACCAACGCTCCCAAAAGTTAACTTTCTGGCCTGCTGTGGAGTAACTCCAAACATTTTTTGTAAAACACAAAATAAAAGTAGTAAGTAGAAGTACTAGGATACTCTTCCTATCACTCTGCGCACCATGTGAAAGCACTGAAGGATAAATGATTTGCTTGTCTTACATTGGTCATCCTTTTGTGCTTTGATGTTGATGATAGGGCATAAGAAAGGGTATCCAACCTGTACAAAGTACTGCTACAACAACTTTACTTTTGGAGGCTGGTGTAACCTAAAGTAACAGTGGAAAATGGGCTGATTTAACAAATACTGAGTGTGTGTTACGTTATGTTGATATTAAATGTTTTGTTGGTTGTCGTGGTCAGGGTCTGCTGCAGGCTCATGATGTCGTGGCTCAGGAAGTGTATAGCGATGAAGCCGTACATGTTACTCCGCCACCAGTTGCACCATTCCTTAACGGTGACAACGACTTTGATAGCTATGACACTGACGCTGATGTGAACAGTGTGATGAGAGTTCGTCTTGTTCAGTTTCAGAAGAACACCGATGAACCAATGGTATGCATTTACTATAATATTTGAAGCCAGTAGTAAGTTATTAACTGTTCATAACTGAGATTGTAGGAAATACAAAAACTTAGTTGACACTTCTTGTTTGCTCATATGATCTGTCCTTGTGCTGGATCATCGAGTGCTGCCAAATAGCATGGAGTACTTGCACATACACTGGTCTCAGCATGTCACAAACGCAGAAATATCCACTCGTACCAGCTTACCACCTGTTATGGACTTCATCAGAAGATGTCGTTTGTCAGTATTCGGCCACATAGCTCGGCTCTCTCTGGGGACACAACGCCCTACATTGCCAAGTTGGCCTAGCATCCGGTCGTTCACTTGGCAGGGACTGGAGACGTCGTCCTGGCCATCCTCACTCGTGCTGGACAGTTAAACTCCGCAATGACACTGGATCTGTTCCTGCCAACCTCTGGAGACAGGCCATCATACGGGGCCATGGTGGAGCGACGCGATGGCCCGAGCTGGCTACGCAATGACGACAACGATGATGACGTGCAAAACGTGGGTGAAAGAGATCTGGCCAGTACCTGCTAGAATTAATTGAGTTCTCACACCTTACTGCTACTTTCTATGCTGTTGATTGATTCATTGATTGATATATTAAGTTTTTGCTTCATTGATCATTGATTCGTTGAAAAATAGCTGTGACTAAGATAAATGACTAGCACTATTATACTTTGTTTGAATGTTGTGGTTGTTGGTGTTATATCGGCTGGACGTTTATGTGACAGTGTGTAGCGGCTTTGCTGCTGTTAGTTCAGAATGATGATGGCATTGTGCTAGCAGTAGTTGGCCAGTATTTTATAATGATAATACCGTTGTCATCTGTTATTACCAGGGTATAACATTGAAGGTGAATGACGATGGATGTTGTATTGTGGCCCGCATCATGCACGGTGGAATGATACACAAGCAGGGTTTGTCTGCACTTATTTCTTTTGTGTCTTTCCAGTCTTCACAGTGAGACTTAGTTGATTGCATTGATGCTGAAGTGCACTTTCAGGATGTTGAACATTGTTCTGCTGTTGACTGAAAGTGTGCAATTTTAGCAAGTAATTGTCTTGAGGTAATTTTTAATCGGATTTTAGCACTAACGAAATGTGTCTGTGTGTGCTGTTTGCTGGCTGGCATACAGCTGCTTCTTAATTCTCCACACTTTGTTACATTTCTGCATTTTAACACCAACTTATATAATTATGACTGATTTATGAAGCTGTAACATAATTAATCTCCTCAAGGTAAATTTGTCAGTCCATCAGTGACATGTTCTCTGCGATAAACAGCAGCAGTTAAACCATCGTAAAGATGTTTTCTTTCATTAATTATATGTTCAACAAAATCATGTTAATCTGTAGTTATTGTGGTGGCTTGTTGACACCAGTTTGAATCGATAATTAACAGCTTGGTAAATAATTACGCTAGTCTGTTTGTGGTTTCTGCTAGGCACGTTGCATGTTGGTGATGAGATCCGTGAAATTAACGGGAACAGTGTCGTTGGTCAGACAGTTGAAACTCTACAGCGGACGCTGGTCAGTTAATTGCAGACAGACACTCATTTACTGCATTCCATGGATGTTGTTATGTATTGAGTTCCAGTGTTAAAGGCCAAAGGTCCCAAGGTCCCGACATTTATATGCTGCTACTTATAGGGAAACCCGAACAGCAGAAATTTACAATTCGAAGTCACATACTGATCAGCATTAGCAGTAGGCAGCACTATGCCACTGAGCCATCCAATGTCACTTAGGAAGGCGGGTATCTGTATGTATGGAATATTGATAAACGATAAGAACCCCCATATGTTTCGTGTTGAACAGATTTAAGTTGATACTATAACTAGCTAGATGTTTATTATTTATTCTTTATTTTTCTATTATTTTTCTTGATTTATTATAATTTAGTTATTTCTACAGTTTGGTACTACTGCCAAAACAATTGCCGGTTTACTTCCGGCAATTGTTTTGTTCTTATCGAATTTGGAAGTAAACCTTTAGGAACAAGCCTAACCCATAGCAATGCCAGAAAGAAGGGTTGGTTAAACAAAAACTGTTATTGTTATCATTATCATTTGTGAGTTTAGCCTTCAATGCATTGACGCTGTTGGTTGGCCAGGCATTTTGTCTCCTGTAAAACTGTAAGTCTGTTAGTCCTTTAGTGCTTTGACAATGTTGTTTGGGTGAGAGGAAGGATGTCCTACCTGTAAGTAAACTGACTTCAGCACTCCTTCTTACCAGGGGAAAACCAGCTAACCCAGGTTCACCTGAAAAATAGACATTAAAACGGTGTGTGTGCGTATTTGTTACTTTATTGTATTGAATGATTTTGTTATTTGCTAGCTTTCCTGCCATTTGCAGACACCTTTGTTGTTCCTGCACTGTCTAAAGTTGTCTAGATGCTGCTTGCTTCTATTTGGTAGCTAGATTTCTGCACAGCAGTTCTGTTTGTTGACAGAAACACCTTCGTGGCAGCATCACACTGAAGATAGTGCCTAGTTACCGACCTGCTCCTGTCCTCTGTGAGGTAGTATACATTACACTCAGTTGCTTTACCTTTTCTACTGCATGACATGTTTCTGGCAATGCTTTGTTCATGTGACACTATTCATTTTGTCATTTTTACCACACAATTCGTTTTGTGCAAGTACAGCATATCCTATGTACATTCTGTCTGTCGATCTATTGCTGTTTATGACCTTTAAGGGTCATTTCAACATTCTTAGATTTTGTCATTTTTGTAAAAAAAATTAAAGCATAATAATATGGCGTTAATTACAAAGAATGTGAAGTTATGCTCATGATGGGACATTCAATAGGTATCCACGTTCCAAGAAGTTATCAGATTAGAACTCGAGTTTACATAATTATTATTAATATGAAAAAGCTGCACTTTTTTAAAATGCAGTGTGTAATATAAACAGTTAATCATTAGGTTGTTTCCTGTGCATTCATTGTATAGTATGGTTGACTAAGAAGTGTACTGATCCTTGTCCTGAGCATTGTACATGATACTGCTGTGATTGTTCAGATGTTTGTAAGAGCTCTCTTTGACTACTTGCCTGAGGAAGACGACCTTATACCATGTGCACAAGCTGGTGTCCTGTTTCATGTTGGTGACATTCTACAAGTGATCAGCAAAGACGACCACAATTGGTGGCAAGCACGCCGTTGGGGTGCACCGCCTTGTGAGCCTGCCGGCCTTGTACCATCTCCTGAGCTGCAGGAATGGAGAACAGCCTGTGCTGCTATTGAGAAAGCCAAACGTGATCAAGCAGGTTCAGTACAGTTGATATTTTACTTTGTCGAGCTGTATGTTATGCTTTCTTTAGACTGTGTGAATTAGATCGTTAGGTGGCTGTTTTTTGCCACTAGTGTGTAATGTTATTACCAGTATGTGATTGGTTATTAATCAGCTGCTGCCTTATCGCAGTTCCTCAGAGTGATTGGAAAAGGCCAGCAGTTGTTCTCATTCTTCTTCGATGGTCACAGTGAAGAATGATCTACCATCCCACAACGTGAGTGTGGAAGATGCCACCAAGTTTGCACTGGACAGGCCACTTTGGGGGTTATTCGCAGCAAGTGGGGCTACGCACTGAAATGGTGCAAGCAAACAATGCTGATTATGATGGCTATTTGGTTGGTCAATTAGTCAGTCTGTTGTGAATGGGTTTATGTGTTTTGTCTTGCAGTTAACTGTTCATGGTTCAGCCGAAAGAAGAAGCTGTATAAGGACAAATATCTAGCGAAGCACAATGCCATCTTTGACCAGCTTGATCTCGTCACTTATGAGGAAGTAGTTCGCTTGCCGGCTTTTAAACGCAAAACACTCGTTCTGCTTGGTATGTTCACACATTATCCTAGACTTTATTTAAGATATTGGTTTTTTCATGACTTTATTTGTATGGCACCATGTAGCCTATACTAAAACTGCCCACTCACTCAACCATGCTCAGTGTTTATTGTGTTTTTAGCGCGCGACAGCATATAATG
>Ga0209681_1000317_pt1 | contig 12470 bp, 5 predicted proteins | sample WorMetLIZISLAND2_3_FD_187416 | JGI IMG/M metagenome (GOLD analysis project Ga0209681, IMG submission 187416) | Marine gutless worms symbiont microbial communities from Max Planck institute for Marine Microbiology, Germany - Olavius clavatus LIZARD... ... | reverse complement strand
TTCCTTTAATGCGCCATAAATTTCTTGTTCTAACAGTGAAAAAATGGTTAAAATCGGTGTACATTTACGGAAGTTATCGCAAAATTAAAACTGGGGTACCGCTTTTTTTGGACCACTCTGTATATAGAAAGTATACTAGCACTAGCCGTAGCAGCAGAATTAGTAGTAGTAGAAACAGCAAGAGGGCAGTCATTTACACTGCTACTGATAGTTAGGCTTAGTTCTGTTTACGTCTCGCACTGAGTTTTCTATGCAAATACTGTAAAATGTAATTTTCACTGCATCTTAATTTTGTAATTTTTGAATGTGTAAGTTTCGCTACATTTTTGTTTCACGTTTTTGCAGTGTTCTACTGGTATTTATGAACATAACTCTGGTATAATCTTTGGGTTGTGATGAGGACAACGGTGATGATGTTGATGATACAGGATGCGTCTGTGCACGACCGTCACTGAATTTGAAGTGGACCGTGCAAAGAACCAGCTGAAGACGGCCATCTTGTCCGACGTCACTGATACTTCAGAAGCATGCAGACAAGTCGCTAGGCAAGTTTCTTGTGATGAGTAGTACAGTTGTATGCAATGTGCACAAACACACTGGAGTTGGATATTGGTCACTGGGTCAGTGATTTAGGCCGGGTCATGGGTCAATGTGTCCGACACGGTATTGGACCAGATGTATCCCAGTCCAAACAAAACTTCAAGGATCCAGCTGGTTTTTCAGTCTTGTTGTACTGGGTACTGATACTTGTAGTGGCATGCCAATTACTGGTACATAATATGGTACTTGTAAGAAGGTACTTGTTGCCAAGACTCTTGAGTGTCTGGACTACTGGTTTTTATGTACAAGTGTCAGTGTTTGGCACAATTTGCAGTTTGTAAGTTTTTCGACGTTCAATGTTTATTAAATCTGCGATAAACTACATCCGTTACTTTGTGTCGCACAACCTAGTGGCTAGTGCTGAGAATTAACTCAGTACTGATACTGGTACTTGTACTTGTACTTGCATGCTAAGTACTGGTACTTGCTTGTTGAGTACTTGATACAAGACTGTGGTTTTTGGAATGGAGGCTATACTAACTCAGACACGAGTACCAGTAATGCAGTGTGTCCCAGTGCGAGTTATTTGTATGACTGAAGCTTGTATGCGTGGAGCATTCACAGTCACTCACACAACTGCATGCAACACTAGCAACTCATTTGCCGTTAAAAATTTGGTGAAAAAAAACAACTTATAAACTTAAATCATCCACGTGGATGTGGACAATTGTACCGTTAGTGATACAGAACTGAGCAAACTTATCAGACTGCCTTATGTCGCTACACTCCTATCTGCATTTGGTTTGTCTGTATTATAGAGCGAAAGAATTATTAAAATCTGTCGACTTGGGTGTTTTTTTGACTCACGGTGTATATTTGGTTTGTGTGTATTTACAGACGAGTGTTCATGAACTCCGAGTGGTCTTCATTGGCTGAACTTGATGCAGTGATTGATTCCATCAGTGCACAGGTTGTCCGTGATACGTGTATGAAGTATATCTATGACAAGTGCCCCGTCGTCAGTGGTTATGGTAAGTACCAGCAACACAGTGAATGTGATGACATTATACTGCATGAAATTCTCGGTAATTTTGCGAGTAGGATGCTTGACAAAATTGATCTTGATCTTGACAAAATTAAATACCCATTAAAATTCAGTTTGCGCATCAAAGGCCTGGTAAATAGCAGTAGAACGCTGGGAAAACACAAAGGCAAGAAATTAAAATGCGGCAAAATTTCTACATTTCAAAATTGTGAAAATAACACCAAAAATAATGTTTTACAGTCTTGTTGCCACAGCTTACAGTTTTTGTTTAACTGTCCAGTTTTTCTGTTAATTAGTCAGTGTGTTGTAAGACTTAGCAAATGATGTGACATTAGGATGATGACGCAGGCTCATCAGACAATCATAAGCTAACCTGTTTTTACTGAAAGAGAAATTAGTCCTGCCAAAGAACCACATGACAAAACTACAGCATTACATGCATTGTGTTGTCAGGACCGTTGGAGTGCATGCCAGATTATAATCGTGTTCGTGGAGCCATGTACTGGTTGCGACTGTGAGCGGACGTAGCCTGGTGCAGCTACAGCTACTATGTCTGCTGATAATTCTTTCCACTCGTCAGAACTGTCATGACTAATTCTTCGGCAGCGGCAGTAGTTCATCCGAACGTAGTTTTAGGCCGACGATAAATTATCTCATTGTGCATGTGTACAGTTCTGTACTGATGCCAAGTCTGCTAGCTTAACAGAGTAAATAAATAACAGTTTTTAGCCGATTGTACTGCATGCACATCGGTTATTGGCATGATAATGTTGTCTGCCTGTCCGTCCGTCCGTCTGATGCTGTGCATTCCTACAGCAAGTGTCTGAACAAGCGAATAGGAAGTGCCTCCTAGGAACACGATTTACAACTTTCAAACCGATCCTGAGATCGCAAACTCCCCACCTCCAAATTTTCTGTGTCTGAAATAGTCTCGGTCAGGATGGTGAGTGACTGGCTATTCCACACAACACAGTATGATCGGCTTTCTCCGCAACAGCTGGCTTCTTAATTAATGATGATGTCTTTAACATGCACTGTAATGATAAAGTGCCATCTGTTATATATGCTTGGTAAAACGGACAAAATATATAGACATCATTACTCGTGATTCAACATTTAAAAGCTCGCATTTTTTGTCACCTAATCATTTTCTGTAGAAGAACTGCATTTGAGTGTATCTAAACAGCATCTGGTGTACTTCCGTAAAGGCTTGGCAGTTGTCTGTGATACCACACATGCACTGCCAGCAAACTTCTAGGATTTGTGTACTGAAATGAACATACAAATAGCTCTGTACTATTGTATAGTTGAAATCTTAGCTAGCTGTACAATAAAAAATATTTTATTTGTGGAAAAGATGAAAATTGCATGCTATCATTCCCAATTATACAGGCTGTCCCTGATGGTTCTATGACAAAATTGTCATCTTTTTCCCTAGAAAAATATTGTTTTGGGCGTTTGCCAATGCCAAATATTTTACACTGTGTATACATAGCCAGTTACAGATGCACTGAATAACAAATTGAAAATATCGCTGTCACGCCTTGTGCAACCACACTGAATTATATGACTCTGTCCAACAATGGCTACATCACTTCTCTTCTGTTATTTTCAGATGCATAAAAATTTCAATACCCGCGAAAATTCAGTTGCGCATATTCCCGGTCTAGTAGAACACTGAAAACGTAAAAATGTGAAAATAAAATGCGATATTTCAAAGTTGCAAAATTAAGATGCAGCAAAAATAACATGATTTACAGTACATTATGTCAGCTGCAGTGGCATAACTACTGATCCCATAATGCAGGGGGCCACGGGGACAAAATTATGGCATTATTTTCTTCACTGAAAAATTTCACACAGCAATTTTTTTGTGCAGCCGTGCACTGCAATGAGAAAATTTTGCGGATGCAGAATGGAGTGTTTGTAGTGTACTGTTAGGAAGTGGGTCCCTACAAGACAGGGATCTGAATGACTTCTTCTGAAATTTTGAAGTTACACCACTGCCAATAAAATCTCGTCCTACTATATAAGAAAAGCTATTAAGCAGTGAATGAAATTCAAAGGCATAATCTCCATTAGATATAATTTTTTTTAATCAAAACTGACCATTAATACTGCACCCAGTTTGTCAATGATACTGTCAGTTTCATATATTAAATTATGAAGCCACAGTCAGCAGAATACAACCGTCAACGCAACTATACAACGTTAATTTGTAACACAATCAACGATTACTGCAATATAAACGTTCGAGACAACAACCACTAGCAACGAATTATCACATTTATCAGCTGGTTTCTAACAATACATCAGTGTTGCTCAAAACATCAATCTGCCACCTTAGCTTCCAGCTGATTTCCTCAAAACTACACTTCACCTCAATGCTTTTTACCGTAGAATTGGAAACTGTTTTTATTCTAGTTCATATGCAGTTCACAAGTAATCATTTCATTTTTATTTTAGCTGTTTTATTTTATTTTAGTGCATTCATTTTAGTTCTTTTTCAGTTCTTGTTTTTGAACATACCATTTTCCTTTTTATGCAGCTCTAGTTCTTGATTTTTTTAATCATTTTCGTCTAATTTTGCCGTAGAAATGCTATTTTGTGGTTCACACAAAAAAATGATAGTGATCACCGCATTAGTAGCAGTAAAAAAGTAATCGCTAGAACACACTTCAAAGCTACAAACAATATGGGTTATTAGGCCTACTACACTGAGACGGCAGTTCATTGTTACCGTAGTTGTAGTTCATATTATTTATGTTGCACCATCTACTAGAATATATCTAGTGCATTACAGTTAGCATTACACTCTATATGAAACTCAACTTTGCCATTTTGCCTTTTTCTCAAAAAACCATAATCATTTTGTCAACCCAAAGTGGCCACTGCCAGTTTTGACACTGAACATCCACTTCATTTACAACACAACCGGCGACCCTATCCATTGCCGAAATAAAGCCATACATTCCGCATGACAACTGAAGTTTACGTACAAAAGTTAAAAGTGCAGCACAATGGTTTAAGTTCTATCAGAAGATAATGAGATGTTACAAGCACACAGTGCAGCAACACAAAAGGTTCTATCAATGTAATGCTATTATAGATCTATTACTGCATACATAATTAATTATTAATGATGTCTATTGTAAAGTAGTGTCGGCTTAACCTAGGCAAGGTTCTACTCTTTGATACTCATTATTGGGTACCATGCCTATTTGCAACGGCTCTTATTATCTTGTGGTAGAGAAGCTGGTAAAATGGATTTAGACGCCATTTTTACAGTTTGACGTTTCGTTTTTGTTCTTTTATTTTCTGTTGTAGTTTTTATTCAGTACCAAAGTCTTTTTAGTTAGTATTCAATTCTCATTCACAGAGTAATTTTCATTCTAGTTCTAGTTCTTGTATATGAAAAGGCACATTTTCAATTTCATTCTCTTCAGAAGAATAACACTGCTTCACCCCACCTGGTGGCTACAGAACCTCTTGGGCTTGTGTGCCTGCAGGTCATAGGCAGTGCTCATCGGGGACTAGGGGACATTAAGAGCCTCTGAAGTTACGACATAACGGCGCTATACAAATCTATAATAATAATTATTATTATTATTATTATTATTGTTATTATAACTTTTGTAGACTTGACAGCCTCATGTCTGAGGATAAGCTAAATTAACACTGGCTAAGGGGCCCCTATGGATCCGCCACTGTGTTTAAGCTACTATAAGTCAGTTCAGGTCGGAGGTGATCTGGCTGCGGGGCTTATGGCTGCTAACCTCCTGCGTGTGTGCTGAATAAATGCAATGCCATGCGTGCGCAAGTGTGCCCGCAGCAACTGTTTTGACAAGAGGACTCGATAGCACACAGTACATTCTGCTGGAGCGTCATCGTCATCATCGCCTTTTGTGGACGTCAGAATTTTTCGGCCATTTCCCGCTGATTCCGTGCTGCGGCCACCACTCGATGTCAGAGAAGAAGTGTTCGAAAGCTTGGCAGGCGACCCTAAATCATCATCTGTAAAGGAAGAATCTGGCGTAGGGCATCTGGCGGCACCCCCATTTTCCTGGAGGTAAGTTTCAATGTCGACGTCAATTCGGTGAATGAGGCGGAGATGTCGATGGAGTGCAACGGTGACAGTAAATGATGCCGCGCATTCTTTACATTGCACAGCTCCAGCGACTGTTGGACGATGTTCCACAGCATGTGTGACAAATGATACACGATCTTCCACCGAGAAATCACATCGAGAACACTGGTAGACGGCTGTTTCTCCAGACACAAAAAGCCGTTTTATCGGTTTGGTAGAGCAGCTTGGACTGTCCGGTACTTGTTCGGTTTGGTTTTCGGAGTCAGACGTTGGAACCTGCGGTGCAGCAGCTCGTGCCATGTTAGCCGCAGCTGTTCGAGGTACACCGTGAGCATGCTGCAGATGCTTTGTCAGAAGTCCCTGAACTGTATAACTCACGGGACCATTCTCTGGCGATTCCGCACACAGTGCACAGACGTAGGGATGTGAACTTTCCGTCTTTCCACAGTGCTGTACCTCCACATGCCGCTGCAGCTGCGTGCTCGTGGAAAAGCCGTCAGCACAGAGATGACACAGGTGACAACTAGGTGAACTGTGCACCGTGCTGATGTGCTGATTCAAAGACTCGGCACTATCGAATGTATGGGAACACTTTGTGCATCTCTTATCTTTCGGCAACAGTACCTAAAAACAATTCATCAGACCATTCTTAACCACACTTCATCAATCAATCAATCGATCTTGATTTTTTACAACACAGGTAACAATAATAATAATATTAAAATAATAATAATACTCAATTTGCTTATATAATTTTTAAACTCCGGGGACTCTGTCCTGGGTTAAAAATAATAATAATAATAATAATAATACCAGGACAATGTTTATGGTGCCGATATCATGACTCAAATCACTGTGTGAGTTCATCAGGCCTAAGCATTAAAAAATACCGCTAGGTACACTGCAGAAGGTTAGCTAATGTCCAGGAAATATCTGCGAATTGACTTCGAGATCAGATTGGTTTTCAGTCGCTGGCAGAATGCGGACGACTGCAGATATTACATCGGAAATACAAATACCAAACTCGATTACTGCCTACAAACAGAGTCTTTGTCTAATATCAAAAGAGAGATGACAGTTACTGTTGAGGGTCAACCTGATGTCACATAAAGAGAGTGCATAAAGTCCAGTGAAGAGTAGCAGCTTCTGTTGTGACTTGCGAACTGTGTGTGCAAATTAGTCATCAATACAACAAATGGAAGTAAACACCAGGTTTGTGACAAGTTGATATGCAACGTTGCAGAAATAACTTAATGTTTTATCATTAAGTTTTATCATGACATTAAGTTAGCACTAAAGCAAATTATGAACACATCTGTGCCTCACTAAATTGCACTACATTACAAACAACTGACTAGAAGTAATTAAATGTTAACATGCAGTCGAGAAAGAAGTTTTCGTAGTCTTAGCTAATGTACCACCATACACATCGCAAACAAAATGGATTACGGCAGTGATTATCAGCACAAATTACAGAAGACTATGTTTACAATTTTATTATCTTGTTAAATGAAAGATAGTAATTTTTTTCAAGCATTCACGTAAGTTAATACTTGCTAATGATGTCTCTATGACAAAAGCGTTTAACCTCGAAGAAACATAAAGATTATGTTAAAAAACCTGTTCCAAAGGATCACTGGAAGACTTTGCAACTGCGTGCTTCTTGCTGGCTTTCTTCGACTCAAGAAATCGATGTTTTGCTTGGTGCCTCTTGTATATGGCCTTAGACGTGAACTTTGTCTGACATCTGGCACATTCAAAGACTTCTGACGAGGATGTGCTGGTCTGAACTTCTGACTCCGAAACAGACGCTGATTCTGCAACTGTTGATATATTTGAGATGGATCCATTTTGTGTCTCCGAGTCATCTTCCATATCAGAAGTTGACTCAATGCGGGATGGCAGGCATTTCATAATGGACAGAAAGTAGTTGGCATGCTTTGTTGAGACATGTGTAAACAACTCTTCTATATTTGCACTTGGTTGGCTGCAGACCTCACATGTGGTTGCCGGGAGAATTTTGTCGAGATGGCATGAACGCATATGTTCAGCAATGGCTGACTGACTTAGAGGGAGTGAACAGACTGGACAATGAAAAAGTGGCACGTTCCGGTGCTCCATCACATGTGTCTGCATTTCAACCCCAGTATCACCTTTAAACACTGCATCACACAATGGACACTTGCGCACAATGTCTTTTTGTGCATCGTGGCCGGCGTTTTCAGAATGCCTCTTGGCAGCAGAATCATTTACGAAAGCCTTCGGGCATGATCTGCATTTGTAATAGATGACTGCATGGGTGTCGACAATGTGCCGAATCATCTTCCTTTCATCGGCTTCAGTCACGTGAAAGCTACATCGAGGACAGTTTGAGGTAGATACGCCAGATGATGACTGCGTCAGATGGAAGCAGCATAGTTCCACATGAGCCTTGAACACTGCGACTGACTTGGCCTCATCAAAGACAATCCCACACTGAGGACAGACAAATGGCCGCCGGTTCTTGTGCAGTCGCCGGTGAGCGTTGAAGCCGCAAACCGAAAGCACTGACCCACAGTCGGCACAGCGCAGTCTTTGTTTTAAGCGGTTTACTGAGAAATGTGCCAAAAGCGCATCCCGTGTTTTGTAGTCCACTGAACACTCTGGACATTTAGTTCGGTTGTGACACAGAGCATCAGAGAAGTCCTTAACCTTTGCAAGTAACAAACCATCAACTGAAAACTTCTTTCGTGCTCTCCCACTGTTTGCAGTAGTTGCTGGTTTACTGTCACGTTTTTTGTTCATTTTTGTTAAGACTGCAGTTGTGGTGTCCTTAGCAACCTCTTCCCGCTGTAGCACCTGCTTATTTCCCAGTTTATTTGGCATGACTTCTAGATTAACATATATCTCCTTGACTGGCGCTATGGCAGGAACTTTATGAGAATTTGAGCTGGAGTCCGCAGTTATTGTGGCATCCTGCTGATTATTCATGTTTTCCGAACTCTGGGTGACTTCACTCCGAGTGGTTACAGCATTTACTGTTTGGTTTCGAGCCTCCACACATGCGTGGTACTCTGGAGTATCTAAATCCATTGTCGAAATTACGACGGAGTCGCGAGATGCGTGTGGTCCCGGCTCGTCACAGTGTGACCGATAGAAAATTTCAAATGTGCACGGATTGCAGAATGTCTGTGGCCATTTTAACAGCCTGCAGCCACAGCTAAATGAGATCTGCATCGAGTGCCGGCTCAAGTGATCGGCCAGTCCGACGTCCGTCACAAACTCATCTCGGCAACTTTGGCAGACATGTTTGGAACACACGGGCATGTGCAGGTCAGATGGTGGTGCATGTGGCCCAACGTACTTATCTAAAACACTTTTTCCGATCATTGCCTTGAGCCTAGCCAGTTTGTCTGAGCCAATCCTCACGTTATTTGGTCTCATAGGCAGCGAAAAGTGGGTTACTGGATATCTGAATGGGGCAGACGAAGATGCTGCGAGACCAGTCTGAACTAATGTGGTTCTAGTGGCTGATGGTTTACTTACAAAGACAATTACCGGAGCATTGGAGCTGGCGGGTGCAGAAACCATGGTCGGCCCACCTCTGTACATCTGTGCAGCTTGCGGAACCACAATCGGACGACGTGGGAAGACAGCAGGAAAGGAACCCTGCCGTGGCACAATTGAACCATGTGGTAAAAGAAAAACTGGTCTATGGTGCACTATACTATTATGACTATTTCCTCTGCCAACATTCACAGCTTTAGTCAGTCTAACATTCCCCGATCTTCGAGATCGTCCCTTCTTGTTACTGGGTTGGATATTCCTCAAGCCGGCTGTAGTCTGAACAGCAACTGGATATGGTATTCTGACAGAACTCGTGGGCACAACAGTTCCAAGCAGTGTCCCGGTTTCATTCGAAGCAGCTCTGTCATAGCCACTGTCCATTTTTTCCTGCTTGACTGCTGGCTCTGGCCCTGCGGTTGGACCATTCAATGGTCTTTTTGCCACTCGCCAAACATCAGTCATTATACAGTTGGCAGAATTTACCACACCAGAAATCTGTCCACCGATCACACTACCCGGAAGTCGGGTTGTGTCTGTGCCTCGTTGTAACATATTTTCCAAGATGATAACAACAAATTCATCACAATACAACGACTACATGCTCACTTATTCCGATCACTTCTGAATTATCAGTAACGGAACACAAATATCCAATAAGAGAACTGTCGTTATATTAGTCAGAAAACAACATGTATGTATAACCACTGATATTTCATTCCAACAGAGCTTCTCGGGTTTTCTGGTAATTCCTCAGAAGAACAAATTATCTAGCTACATTCCTTGTCTGAATGGTGACAGAAGTACAGTGCTTTGTAATGCTCTGAGTTCATTCACTACAAGACTGCTACAAGCTTACATCAGAAGACTGTATTCATTTCTCCACTACTTCAGTTGTTCTCAAATGACGGTGACGAGAATATCATCTGAAATAAAACCATACAAAAAGTTAAACTAATGTCTCATATCACTATAATAAATCAAACTACGGCAATGCTCCAATTATGCTCAGCATTGTTAGAAATCAGTAAAGAGTAATACTCAGTACAAAGTCGGTAGACAAAAAAGTAGCATATTACAGCATTACATTGACACTTGAACAGGAATTTAATTTCCAAAAAATTCAGTTACAATAATCGTGACTTGGCTGCAAGGACAGAATTTGTAGCTTAGGCCTCAAATGATGTCTTCTGATTTGGTTTTTTGAGAAACTTTGAAAATGGTACTTATTGTTAGTTCACTTGCTTTACACTGCATGTCAATTGAAATCTGCTAACAATAGGCTAATAATAGTCTTAACTTTAAATGTGCTGATAATGGCAGCAATCAGCCAAATGTCCACAAGGCAACAGACTGCCATCCGACCATGTATGCATCTGATAAATAAGCACTAAAGCTTCCTAGAATACAGACTGACTTAAGTGGCAATGCTGATTTATTTAATTTAATTAATTCAAACTCGCATACGACTTTTCTACAATGGCAGCTGCAATGTGAGTAAAAAATCTCATGACACTTTCTCACTGCTCTGCATTAATTACTTTCAGAATCTGTTTAGCTGGCCTGTTTTCGTCAGCTCATAATGCCCAGTGGCATCAATCTAAATTTGTTTTTGGGGGTGAATGATGTAAGGCTGAAGGTCCCGAGGAAGGCACTGAGAGGTGGATGCGCCCTCCTCAGTATAGGGTCCAAGGGATGCTCATGGAATTTTTTTTAAATTTTACGTGCAACTTTGTACATTTTAGTGCTTTTTTGGGGTAGCTGTTTAAAATTTTTGGGGAAAGATACTGCCGCCCCAGCATTTTTTATCGCGGGGAAGAGGGCAACCTCATCCCTGGGATTGATGCCTCTGTCTGTGCCCAGCAAAGTACGCAAGATACGTGTTGGATTACTTAAGCAAACTGCAGTAAAATTCAGTAAAATACACAATGCGCTTGTAGAACATATCCAAAACACATCTGTATGTACAAGTGTGCATGCTTGGCACTTAGTATATGCGTACTTCTGTTCCAGCGCCTCAGATTCGGCGAGTCTCTCGCCGACATTGCGCGCTCTACAAATTAAATTTACTTACTTACTCACTTACTTACGTATGTTAATTACACAGTGGTTTTTTTTAATATTACAAATAGGCAGCAAGTGGGCTGACATGATGGTGTCAGAAATCTGACTCAGTCAATTGATGCGTATTTACTTGAAGAACAATCCTGCCAAATTTCACCCCGTCCGATTTGAAACGATGAAACCTTAGTATCACCCGAACCCAGACGAGTAGTGATATGGCATCAGTTCCTGATCCAAAAATTGTATATACTGGATTTCAGCAATGACAATTTCCAATCCAACACAAAGATAACACTCTTTCACCCAAGAACCTGTCCACACTTATCACCATTAGATTATAATTACTGCTAACAACAAAATGTCTCTCAAAACGTCTCTCAACTAAAAACTGAGCTCTAAAAGGTCACTCTAAGTCAAAAGTTGTATATAACAAAACGTTACATCAATGCTCTAAGCACTGCCACCTCCGACATGTGCGCAATGTATAATCTTATTTACAGCTCAGTATCACGTGATCACTGCTGAGCAGTGTGGTACAGTGCTGTGCAATGCTGCAGGCTGAAGCTATGTGGTCACGTGACCGCCGCCATTTGCCACCACTGCCAGCCTGGCTTGCCTGCCAAACAATAACCCAGTGGTGCATGCTTGGCGTGCGTCCTACGTCAGGCTGTCAGCATTTGATACCATTTGGGCGTGTCTACTGTCACTCTCAAGCTATCTAGTTTCAACATTATCCTCTCCCACTCAGTTTCAAAGATCTACTACACAGCTTCCTAATGTCAAAACAGCAGAATCAATCACAGAATACTGTTACATAACATATCTAATCAAGCAGCAATAACTGGAACTTTAAAAAAAACGTTACCAATACATACTGTGATGTCTTGAGCGCTGTTAGGCAGTTTGCACATATTTTGTTACACAGCAGTTGGTTACATTTCAGATTTACGGGCAGAGGAACAAGAAGGATAAACTGAATCCTTTATACGTTCAGTATGTACCATTGTTTCCCACATTTATGTCAGAATTTGGAGGCAGCTAAATAAGGTGGCAGGGATCCTCTAAGTCAAGTCAAGTCACCTTTATAAAAACAAGTGACAATCGCACGAGTTTACAAACAAAATGAATGAAGATAAAATCGTTAAAAAACAATATACAATAAAATAATGTTACAATATAAAATGCCACAAA
>Ga0209681_1000316_pt1 | contig 12478 bp, 14 predicted proteins | sample WorMetLIZISLAND2_3_FD_187416 | JGI IMG/M metagenome (GOLD analysis project Ga0209681, IMG submission 187416) | Marine gutless worms symbiont microbial communities from Max Planck institute for Marine Microbiology, Germany - Olavius clavatus LIZARD... ... | reverse complement strand
GCGCCGGGGCCGCGAGGTGGGGGAGAGTGGTGGCGAGGGCGGGCCGAGCCGGGCCGAGACCGGCCGCGATCAGGCCGATCGAGGCGACCAGCCGGGCGGCGCCGGCTTGCAGCGCCGGGTGGGCGCCGCGGCGGGCGGCCTTGCCTCGCAGAGCCGCGGCCGTCTCCACGGCGAGCGCCCACATCATCTGCGCCCAGGCGGCCCACACAATCACGGCCAGGGCCTTGACGACGACGCTCACGGGGATGCCGGTGACGGTGACGGCCCGCTCGATCTCCGCCCAGGAGGGGACGGAGGCGGGGAGCGGCCAGCCGACCAGGGTCGTCAGCAGGTACGGGACCCCGACGACGAGGCCGATCACGAAAGCGAGCGCGGTGAGTCCTTTGAGTATGTCCGTCGCGCGGCTCGGCGCTTTTCTCATCTCACTATGTATATGGTCCCTCGACCGTCGGTTTGGTGGACATGCGGGTTCAACTTATCCCTCCACTACTCGGGCGGAGGCCGACTCCGTGGCGATGACGACCCGAGGCGCCGTCGGCAAGATCACCGGGTCGTAGCCGATGGAGACGGTGACTGTGATGGTGTCGCCTTCGACGGTCGACGTCCCGGGGCGGCCGACGAGAGTCAGGTACTCGGCGGCCGCGGCGATCGCCGCGTCGGCGTCGAGTGTGACCGGGCCGCCGGAGCGGGCCGAGTCGAGGTCGATGCGCTGGGCCCCGGCGCGGGCGGCGTTGTCGGCGATGTTGGTCGCTTCTCGGAGGGCGGCGACTTTCCGGCCGCCGTCCAGGACAAGGCCGATGGTGGCCATGAGCGCGAGCATGATGACGGCGGCGTAAAGCGCCACGGCGCCTTGTTGGTCGGTGCGGAGACGGCGGCGCATCTCGTCAGCCGCCTCTGTAGGCGTCGATGACTTCGACCGCGGCCGCCGAGAACGACTTGGAGCCGGGCACGCCGATCAGGTCCATGTCGGCGAAGTCGGCGGTGCAAGTGACGGTCACCGTGACTGTGCCCCCGGCGCGGAATTGGGTCAGGTCGGCGGCCACGTCGAGCGTCCGGCACGTCAGGCCGCCGGTGTTGAGGTTAGTCGCGGCGGCGGATCGTGCGGCGGCCGCCGCGTCGGCGGCGCCGGTCAGGGTCGCGGCGCGGGCGGCTTCGTGGGCGGCGGCCTGCACCGCGTTGTTGGCTTCGACGACTCGGCCGGTGAACAAGACGACCACGGCCACGATGGTGAGGAGCGGGGCCATGGCCGCTGCTTGGGCGGAGACGCCGCCGCGGTCGTCGCGGGCCAGGCGGAGAGGGGGGCGGCGCCTCATCGGGCGGGCTGGGCGACGGCTCGCTCGAGCGGGCCGGAGGCGGAGACGGCGACCGGCCACGTCCCGAAGGGGACGACTTGGAACGCGTCGCCTTCGACGGAGACGGCGACCGCGTCGGCGCCGCGGCGAACCCGCACGGTCACTTCGGACATGTGGCCGGCCTGGGCGAGGAACCGCGCCGCGGCGGCCGCGCCGTCCATGTCGTCGGCGCCTTCCACTTGGGCGGCTTCCACCCCTTCCTGGGCGGCGGCCAGGGCGACTTGGCGGGCGTGCCACCACAGGCCCGCTTGCACCGAGAGGAACACGAACAGGACGAGCGCGGGGAAGACGACGGACAGTTCCAGGGTCATCGCCCCGCGCTCGGCTACGCCGCCGCGGCTCACCGGGACATTACGGGCTCTGGACAACGTCTGGGATCTGGTTCGCTTGGCTCCTGGCCTTGAGCGTCAGAATCGCCGCGACGGCGATCGCTATGAGCACCAGGAACGCCGTCACCACCGCCCATTCCAGCGACATGGCGCCGTCCTCGTCGCGCATGTCCACGCCGTACCGAGCCGCCAAGAACGCCTCCAGGCGCGTCCCGTAGACCTTGAAGATCACTGGGATCATCTCTCATCACTTCCTTTCTCGCTCGCGCCGGGCCCTCATGGCCCGGTCACAATGTTGATCTCATGTGGGTTGATGGTCGTGTCGATGGACAGGACCCCGTACAGCAGGAAGATCACCAGGCCCGCCACGAACAGCACAGACGGCAGTTGCATCTTGGCGGAGGCCGACTCGGCGGCGGCCCGCACCGACGCCAACTGCTCGGTGCGCAGCGACCGGGCTTTGATGGCCAGCGACTCCCTGACCCGGGCGCCGTGGTCGCCGGCCAGCCCGGCGGTCGCGGCGACGGCCCGCAGCTCCTCCACGTCGAGGCGCGCGCCGAGCTCGTCGAAGACCTCCCACACCGGCCGCCTCGTCAACCGCGCCTCGGTCAACGCGTTGCGGATCTCGGCGTAGGCCCAGCCGCCGCCGGCTTCGGCCGCTGAGTTGAGGGCCGTCTCGAGGCCGATCCCGCCGGCGAGGTCGGAGGACACCAGGTCGATGTAGGAGGACAGGGCGTGCCGGAACTGCGTCTGCCGCGCCTCGACTTCGTCGTTGAGCGGCAGGTCCGGGTACAGCCACCCGCCGATCCCCAAGGCGACCGGCGCCAACACGACGGCCGCCGGGGGGAGTGCCGCGCCGAGCAGCGCCGGGAGCGCCGCGGCGGCCGCGCCGAGGGCGAGGCCGGCGAAGCCGCCCAAGATCTTCCGGGCGGCGTGCTCCTCGACGGTGCGGCCGACGATGCGGAGCTTGCGTCTCAGCAGCCCCGCGTCGATCAGGCCTGTCGCTTCGATCGCGGCGACCCCGAAGCGGGCCGCCCGCGCCCCCAGCCGAGCGGCGGGCGGCGCTCGGCCCGGGCCGCCCGGGCCCGCCGGCGGCGGGCGGCGGCGGCCGAGGTCGGCGAGGGCGGCGGGCAGCGGCACGGCGGCCGCCCGCAACGCGCCCAGCATGCGGAAGGCGCCGTACCCGAAGCCGGCGCCCAGCCCGGCTATCAGCAGGGTCGCGGTCACCGGCGACCCCCTTCGGGCTCCGAGCGAGGGGCGCGGCGCTCGAACCGCTCAGGGACGGGCAACTGCGCCAACCGCAGCAGCGCATACGACCCGACGGCGAACAGCGCCAAGATCAAGGCCATCACCGCCTGGCCGGCCGCGGTGTCATACGCTTCGACGAACTCGGAGGCGTACACGGTCACCCCGACGACCGTCCCGAACGTGACCATGATGACGCCTTTGACTTCGGTCCGTATCCCGGCGCGTTTCGCGTTGATCTCGACCCGCATGTCGACCTCGTCTCGGATCGACTCGGCCAGCCGCGCCAGCAGCGCCGCTACGTCGCGGGCCTCGTGACGAGTCGCGTTCAGCAGGGCGGCGACCACGAAGTCGGCGGTCGGCGTCGCCAAGTCCGCGGCGAGCCTCTCCAACGCGGCCTCCAGGGACAGGCGCTCCGCCCGCCGCTTGAACGCCGACATCTCCGGCTCGATGGCGGCGCCCGCGGCGACGGCCGCCTCGATGAGGGCCTGCTGGAGGCCGGCGCCCGCGGCGACCGCGTCGCGGGTCATCTCGGCCCACGCCGCGACGGCTTTCAGGCGGGCCACTTCCCGCCGCCGCGCCGCCTTCACTCCCAGCAGCCGGGGCGCCGCGACCACTAGGGCGGCGGCCGCGGCGGCGGCGGTCGGCCAGCCCGACAGCGACAAGACGAGCGCCCCCGCGGCCGACGCGGCGAGCAGCAGCGACGTCGCCCGGTCGGGCCGGACGGACGGCGGGAGGAGGCGGCGGGGGTCGGGGAGGGCCCTCACGCCCTTGTAGGACAGCCACGCGAGCCAGGCGGCCGCGCCGAAGCCCGCCCCGAGGCCCGCGGCGATGACGACTGCGGCGCTCACGCCGGCCACCACCCGTCGGTCTTCTCCATCAGCGTCGAGTCGAACCCGGCCGCCGTCAGCCGGCCCATGGTGGAGGCCTGCACCTGGCCCGGCTTGGGCACGGCGAGGCCGGCGGCCGACGGGGCGAACACCGTGTTGTGGGCGATGACCCGGCCGTCCTGCTCGAGGGCGCCGGTCAGCTCGACGACGGACGTGACGCGGCGCACCCGGTCGACCCAGCCGAGGTGGAACACCAGGTTGACCGCCTCGGCGATCCTGAGGTTGGCGGACTCGAGGTCGTAGCCCGCCTCGTTGGCGTACACAGCGAGGCGGCCCAACGCGCTTGACGCGGAGTTGGCGTGGATCGAGCACATGGACCCGTCGTTGCCTTGGGACATGGCTTTGAGCATCCCCTCCATCTCCCCGCCTCGGATCTCGCCGACGATGACCCGGCCGGGGTTCATGCGGAGCACTTCGACGAGCAACGTCGCCAGGGTGACTTCGCCTTCGCCTTCGATGTTGGCCGGGCGGGACTCCATCTCGACCACGTTGGGATGCAGGTCCGCGAACCGCTTCACGCCCAACTCCCGGTTGTCTTCGACCGTTATCAGCCGCTCATCGGGGCCGATCTCGTTGATGAGCGCCCGCAGCAGGGTCGTCTTGCCGGTGTTGGTGCCGCCGGCGACGACGACGTTGAGCTTGGCTCTCACCGCGGCCCGCATCAGCTCGGTGAGCGCCCGGTCCGTCAGGCCCAGGCCTTGAAGCTGCTCGAGGGAGCTCAACTCCCAGTTGTGGCGGCGGACGGTCACCGCGGGCCGGTCGGTGACGCCCCGCATGGCGTGGAGGCGGTGACCGCCGGGGATCTGCAGGTCCAGCTTGACGGTGGCGTCGTCCCACTGTTTCTCGGCTAGGCCGAACCGGCGGGCCGCCATGGCGATGAGGCCCAGGAGCTCCTCGTCGGAGTCGGCGACAGGGTCGGCGGGCACGGTCGAGCCGTCGGCGTGGGTGACGAAGACGGCGTCGTGGCCGTTGATCTCGATGTTGGTGATCGTCGGGTCCTCCAGCAGCGGCTGCACCCGGCCCAGGCCGTGGAGCAGGTCGAGCACTTGACGCCTCACTTCGCTCTCCTCGGCTTCCGTGAGCTGAGGGCGGCCTTCCTCGACCGCCCGCTCCGCCAGCCGGGCCAGCTCGCCGCCGAGCAGGGAGCGGGCCAACTGCCGCTCGTCGCCGACGCTGAGCTCGCGGCCTTCCGCCTCGGCGGCGTTCGCCGCCTCGGCGACGCCGTCCGCCACCGTCTCCTGCAGCCGGCGGATCAGGGCCTGGTCGGCCATCAGGTCGCCTCCGCCTCGGGCGCGGCCCCGCCGCCGACCGCTTGGGGCGAGGCGTCGTCGGGGACGGCGGGGCCGGCCGCGCGGGCACGCAACTCCTCGGCCAAGCCGCGGGCGGCGCGGATCAGCGTCGAGCGGCGCAACGCCTTCAACCGCCCGCCGTGCGTCAGCGCCCCGGCGGCGCGAGGGTCGGCCGGGATCTCGGCGAGCACGGTCACGCCGAGATCGTCGCTCACCGAGGCCGCGTCGTAGTGGCCGGGCCCGACCAGCGCCAGCCCGGCCGCGGCCGCGCCCGCGGCGGTCAAGGCGTGGAGGCGGTAAGCGGCGTGGCGGAGCTCCTCCAAGACGGGGCGCGACGCCACGAGCACGACGTCGGCGGTCTCCGCGACACGCGTCGCCGGCGACGACGGCGACAACCTGCCCACATCGGCGATCGTGTCGACGTCGGGGCGTTCCCGCAGCAGCCGGGCGAGCTCGCCGCCGGCGGCGTTGAGGGCGGCGTGGGCCTCGGCGGCGGACTCGCCGCCGACGATCACCGGCGCCCCGCCCGGGAGGCGCTGAGTGTGCTCCCACAGCCCGTCCCCGGCCAGCTCGCCCCGGCGGGCGGCGGCCGACGCCGTGACCAAGCCCGGCCGGTCGCCGAGCCGGTAGCGGGCGGCGAGCACCCCGCCGTCGGCGTCCGCCTCCCAGATCATCGGCTGGCGCGGCTCGGGCCAAGCGGCGGCCAGGGCCAACGCCAAGGTGGTGGCGCCGGGGGCGGCTCGGGCGGACCCGACGGCGACCAGGCTCATCGGGCGCCGTCCCCGGGGGCGGGCACCTGGACGAGGCGCACCGAGTCGGCTGCGTCGGCCGCCGCCACGATCGGGGCGTCGCCGGCGGCGACTCGCAGCGATATGAACAGGCTCCCTTGAGCCCCGAGCGGCTCGATGTCGAACACCTCGGCGGCGGCCACCAGCACAAGCGCCGGGGTAGGGGGGCGCTCCCCGGGGATCTCGGCGGCCGGGGCGGGGGCGCTATACGGCGCCTCGTCTCTGCCGGCCCGCACCACCGACACGTAGTCGCCCGGCGTCAGGAGCGGCGACGGGTACTCGCCGGGCGCCAACGCCAAGCCCACCACCGACTCGCCCGCCGCGAGGGGCGCCCCGGAGACGAGCAGGGCGGGGGAGAGGGGAGTGCCCGCGGCGAGGTCGGCGACGGCCCGCCGGCCGTACAGCCCCGCCGCTTCGGCCGGCGGCGTCAGCGGCAGCGCCTCGTCGGCCGACACTTGCACGACCCGGAGCAGCTCCGGGGCCAGCCGCTCCCCGCGGGCCATGTCGACGGCCAACACGACGGCCGGGCCGCTCGCCGTGGCCCGGCTGTAGAACACCACCGCCAACAACGCGCACAGGCCCATCAGGAGCAGAGCCGTCGCCATCTGCGGCAACTGCGGCTTGCGGGCCCGCTCCGGCGGCCCGAGGCGAAGCCCCGGCGGCTCGCCGGCGCCTTCGCCTCTCGCCCGGGCCCTGGCCCTGGCCCTCGTTGTCGTCACTGCTGCTCCTTCCCGGCGTCAGCCGTCGGTCTCTAGCGCTTGGATCTCGTCGACGTCGACGGCGAAGGCGGCGCTGCGCTCGACCGTGCCCGCGCCGCCCATGCGCCGGCCCGCCGACCACGGGTCGTCCAGCCACCACTCCACGTCGAAGACCACGGTGACCGTCCCGTTGAACACCCCCGTCGGCATGATCGCCGACGAGTCCACGAACGTGTAGTGGCAGTCGGCGGCCGCGGCGGCGGCGCCGGGCGCCCACGGCGTGCCGGGGCCGTGGCACGTCGCCAGGCCGGAGTCGCCCATCTCCCACACGACCCGGGCGGGGGTCGCCACGACGTTGACCGTCACCGCCCCTTGAGACTCCGACTCGGCGATCGGCCGCCACGGGTACCCGGCGAGCCACAGCCACGTCCGGGCCTTCACGATCACGTCGTCGAGCGGCGGGGCCGAGGCCGGGGACGGGGCGGGCGGCCGGATCTTCGCCTTGGCCCGGTCCACCACCTCCTCGATCGGGACCGGCGCCGACGACTCCCACAGCACGGACCCGTAGTCCACCCAGTCCCACGCGCCGTCGGGGAAGCGGTAGATGCACATGACGTCGAACCATGTGTACGTCCCGGTCGGGTCGTAGCCGAACCACTCGTACTCGGCGGCGTCGCCCAGGGGGCCGACGCGGTGGAAGACGACCTCATCGCGGCCGGGCACGTCCCGCCACGCGCCCCCCCACACGGACGCCTGGGTCGAGTGGCCGCAGTACGACTCCCACAGCCGCCGCTGGTCGGCCGAGGGCGGCCGGCCCGGCGTGCGCGAGGTGCACTCGCCCCAAACGGCCCACGCCTCGCCGGGCCGCTCGTCCCCGCCGCGGCAGGCCGCGGCCTCCGCAGGGGCGACGGCCAGGAACGCCAGCGCGGCCGCCGCCAGGGCGGAGGCCGCGGCGCGGGCTACGAGCGCGGCAACGCGTCGTCCGTCGGCGCGTACTCGCATGAGGCTCGCGCCCTCCCGTTCAATGAGTGCACCTTCCAATCCCCCGCCAGGAACGCCCTGTCGTCGTTCGCCATCACCGCCGAGCGGAGGTCCCGCTCGCCGTCGGCGATCGGCTTGTCGTAGTCGGTCGGCTCGCCGGTCGCGACGTCGTAGAAGCCCCAGCCCGAGCCGTCCATCAGGGCGCAGTCCAAGATCACCACCGACCAGTCCGGCAGGACCTCGACGACCTCGGGGTGGGTCTCGGGGCGGCCCCTGAAGTACAAGGACTTCCCCTGCAGGTCCGCGTAGAGCTCGGACAGGATCTCCCGGTGCGGCCCCGTGGTCCGGGCCGCGATCCACGCCGCTGACGGGTCCGCCGGGTTCGACAACGCGTCGCGGTCGTCCCAATACCGCTCATAAGCCTCGATCGCCGCCGACGCGGCCGCCTCCGGGACGCAGCCGCCCGACGTCACCACCGACAACTCGTCCACGACCCACGACCCGTCCCGCTCCCTCATCACCGCGTCGTACAACGTGCCCGGCGTCCCCGTCGGCGAAGCCGAGATCAACGTGCACGCCCGCAGGGTCGCCGAGCCGTCCCCGACCTCCGTCACGACCCCCGACGGGATCACCCTCCTCAACGTCAACGGCGCCCCGGCCTCACGCTCCCGCTCAAACAACCCGACCGCGCCGTCAACGACCCGACCGCTCGCCGTCGCCTCAAGAGCCGCCCTGTCGATCGGAGCCGAAGCCCGCTGCATCGCCCACACATCCCAAAACGACTCCCACGCCGCCAGCACAGCCTCCTCGCCCCCAGCCGGGGCGGCCGTCGAAGGCGGCGCGGACGTCGAAGGCGGAGCCGGCGGCACGCTCGGCACGGACGTCGAAGGCGGAGCCGGCGGCACGGTCGGCACGGACGTCGAAGGCGGAGCCGGCGGCACGCTCGGCGCCCCGCCCGGCGCCGCCGCAGAGCACGCCGCAGCCGCCAACGCGGCGGCCAAGGCCAGCGGCAGCCGGGGCGGCATCGCGGCGGCCAAGGCCAGCGGCAGCCGGGGCGGCATCGCGGCCGGGCGGCGGCCGATGAGCTTCCTCACTGTTTCGCTACCTTCATGCGCAAAGCCATCTCTACTCCCTATATGGTCTCTCCGCGGCCGTTTTGGTGGACACTACCACACAGCTAAATTAGCGGTAATCGAGAGCGGGCGCAAAGGAGGCACACACATGACGGCTTCCCCAGGCCTCACATTCGATCACGCCAGGCTCCGGCGGGAGCGTCTCCGACGACGCAACCGAGCCGGCCGACGCTGGACGCTCACCGACGCGGCTCGGCTGGTCGGCGTCAGCGAGGCCTCCGTCGCCCGCTGGGAGCAAGGCAGCCGCATACCCGAGACCCGGCACCTGCAGACCCTCTGCCGGGTCTACGGCCTCGAGCCGTGGGATCTGATGCCCCCGCCCCCCGAAGGGCCCCGCCTCCTCGATCTACGGATGCGGAGCTGCCTCACCCAACAGCAAGTCGCCGACCGGCTCCAAATCTCGCCTACCTCCTACTCGCTCATCGAGACCGGCCGCAAGCCGCTCCCCGCCGCCCATGCCCGCCGGCTCGCCGCGCTGTGGCGAGTGCCCGTCGCCGTCGTCGTGGAGGCCTCCAAGCAAGCCCCAAGCGACGGCGCCTAAAGCCGGGCGGCGGGCAAGAGGCGGGGCGGGCGCCGCCCGCTGTGCGCGAAGCCGGGCGCCGCCAAAAGGCGCTGGCCGCGAACCGCCGTCATGTATGGTCCGCCGTGGACCATATCGGCAACGACGGCACCTCAAAGGAGGCACCACACATGCGTTCACGCGGCCTCACGTTCGATCACGCCAGGCTCCGACAAGAGCGCCTCCAACGCCGGGAGCAAGCCGGCGGCGGTTGGACGCTCGACGACGCGGCCCGCCGGATGGGCGCCAGCGAGACCTCCGTCATGTACTGGGAGAAAGGCAGCCGCATGCCTGGGCCCCGGCACCTGCAGGCCCTCTGCCGGGTCTACGGCCTCGAGCCGTGGGATCTGATGCCCCCGCCCCCCGAAGGGCCCCGCCTCCTCGATCTACGGATGCGGAGCTGCCTCACCCAACAGCAGGTCGCCGACCGGCTCCAAGTCGGGCAGTCCTCCTACTCGCACGCCGAGATCGGCCGCAAGCCGCTCCCCGCCGCCCACGCCCGCCAGCTCGCCGCGCTGTGGCGACTGCCCGTCGACGTCGTCGTGGAGGCCTCCAAGCGATCCGACCGGGGCCGGCGAAGCTCCGAGCATGCCCAAGCGCCCGGTGCTTGACGCCGGGCGCCGGGCCAAGGATGCGCGGCCGGAGCCGGCCTAAGCCGGGTACCTCGCCCGGCTTGGGCACGGCGAGCCGTCGGCCTCAAGGGAAGAGCCCCCCGCTCGTCGAGCGGGTCGACATGACCGCTAGGGGGCGGCATCGGATGACGCGCCAAGCCCGCCGCCCGGCCGGGCGAACCGGCGAGCCGCATGGGCACGGCGAGCCGACGACCCGCCCCGTTTTCGCTCGGCGGGGACGCCCCGCCAGGGGCCGCGCTGCCCGACGCGCGCGAAAGGCGCCGACGAAGATGACAATGGTGTAAGCTCCCTCGAAACTGATACAGAGGGCAGTGCGTATGTCGTAGCCGAAACCCCAGACGCAGAAGGCGCCCGGCTCACGCCGGGCGCCCGCTGACGATGGTGTTATGTAGACGGTGTTATGAACACGTTTCAAACACCCACAGAAATTGCTACCTGTGATCTCTCATCATACACCATCGCCGGGCGTGAGTCAACCTCTGGGGGAGGATCTTTCTCCTCCCCGGCTCTCGTCTCCCGGGCTCGCCGGGCGGCGGGGCCGCTCCTTCTGTGTCAGGCGCCGGCCGCGTCGCGTGCTCCTTCCCGAACGGCAAGGAGGACAAGAAGATGGAGAACGTTTCAAGAGGGCCGAGGACCGCCTGTCCCCGCAGCTCGCCGCGGGTCGAAGTGCCCGGCCGGGTGGTCACGGACCGGCCCGCGCCTGAAGTCTGGCTGGTCGTCGCCGCGGTCGCCGTGTTGCAGCATGTCCTCGACCGGAGCCGCGGCCTCAAGGACGCTTTGACGTTGACCGCGGTCGCCGAGCTGGCCGGGCTGGGGAAGGAGCGGGCCAGGGCCGCGCTGCGGGAAGCGGCCGACGCCGGGTACCTGGCCCGCCGCCGCAAGGACGGCGAGCCCTACGCCTACCGGCTGACCCCGGCCGGGCCCGGCGAATACGTCTTGTATGTGGACGCCTACGACTTCGCTCGGCCCGACGTCACGGCCCGCCAACGCGCCGCGTACCTCGTGCTGCTCGCTCACATTGGGCCCGGCGGGGAGACCCGCCGGCTACGCAACCGTCAGCTCGCCGAGTTCCTCCGCGTCTGCCCCCGGGTCGCGGGCCAGCACGCCGGCAGCCTCGAGGAAGGGCCCGCCCCGCTCGTCGAGCGGATCGACACGACCACCGGAGGGCGGCGTTGGCGGCTGACCCACAACCAGGCCTGGGCCAAGGCGGGCCGGAATCACCTCCGGCAGATCCTGCTCCGCAACCAGCGCCGCAACCCCCAAGTCGTCGGCGGGATGCTGCCCGACCGCCCCCTCGCGGAATCCGCGCCCCTACAAGCAACCACCACCACCGTAGGTGGTTCGACGTCTTCTCAGGGATCTACTGGAAGACACAGGCGCTCAAAGCGCCAGGGCTCCGTTCCACGTCGCTTAAGGGCCCTCCCGCGGCAGCATGAAGGTCACCAAGACCGGCTAGACCGGCTCTGGGAGCTCCTCGACGAGGACGCAGCAAACGGCGTCGCGCCGCTCGGGGCCGTCGACCGTGCCGCTGACGACCTTCTCCGCCGGTTCAAGCTGGGCATGGCGGCCGACGCGTTGCTGTACGTCCGGGTCGAAGTCCCCAAGGGCGCCATCCACTCGCCGTTGGCTTTAGCCCGGGCTATCTGCCGTTGCTGCACCCGTCCGGCGTCGTGCCCCCGTCGTCACGAAGGCCCTTGCGGCGAGGCTCGTCGGCGGCTGCTCCAAGCTCGAGTCCGGGACTTCTTCCTCGAGCGGGACAAGCAGAAGCGAGCCGCGGAGGCCTCCAACCCGGCAGGCGCCCTTGCTCCCGTCGGAGAAGTGATCGGCGGAGCCGTCAGGCTGATCGCGGCGGGCCTCGGCCCGGCCTACGTCGCCGAAGCCGAGGATTGGATCGCCGACACCCTCGGCCCGCCTGCGCAGCCGCAGGCGGCGTCCTTCGAGGAGTGGGCGGCCGCGTTCCGGCCGCAGCCGGGACAGCGCAGCGTCGCCGCGCTCCTGGAGGCGGCGCCGAGGGCTTGGCGGGGGAGCGAGCAAGCCAAGTGGTGGGCGGACGAACAGGCCCGCAAGGCCGTCCACCGGGCCGTCGCCGAGGACACCCTCAAGCGCCGGCGGGCCCCGTCGACGGCGGCCGACCGCCCCCTCGCGGAATCCGCGCCCCTACAAGCAACCACCACCACCGTAGGTGGTTCGACGTCTTCTCAGGGATCTACTGGAAGACACAGGCGCTCAAAGCGCCAGGGCCTTGTTCCACATCCTTTGAAGACGCCCTCAGCGGGTCACAGCGAAGACAGACAGTTGCTCGTCGCCGGGCCCACGGCGGCCGCCGACCGACTACCAGCCCCGCCAGGCCTCACAGCCGGCACCCAGGAGCCTGACGACAGAACCGGCCCCAAGCGGCGGGAAGCGGCCGTCTCGGCCGGGCCCCGGCCTGCGGCCGCCGCCAAGACGGGAGGAGCGACATGACGAGCATGACGGAACAGACGCAGATGCGGCCGGGGCACCGCAGCCCGCCCCACTCGAGGGAGGCGGAGGAGTCGGTGATCGGCGCCGTCCTGCTGGCCGTGGACGCGGTCAACGAGGTC
>Ga0209681_1000315_pt1 | contig 12482 bp, 6 predicted proteins | sample WorMetLIZISLAND2_3_FD_187416 | JGI IMG/M metagenome (GOLD analysis project Ga0209681, IMG submission 187416) | Marine gutless worms symbiont microbial communities from Max Planck institute for Marine Microbiology, Germany - Olavius clavatus LIZARD... ... | reverse complement strand
CCCACATCACGGTCTCCTGCTGGGTCCCGCTGAAGCGCATCTCCTCGCAGATCATCTGGGAGAAGAAGGCGACGCGCTCGGTGTGCCCCCTGGTGTACATGTCTTTGGCCTCGAGGGTCTTGATGAAACCGCGGAGAGCGGCCCGGTGCGACTCGCGGAGCTGGGAGTAGGCGTAGAGCGACATGTGCCCGATGGCGTAGACGGCGACGCTCAACATGAGCACGACAGGCGGTTTCCCGGCCACCAGGTAGGCGGCGCCGATGAGGCCGCCGAGCACCCCCATCATGATCTGCCCTCCCACGAGCATGTTCATCTGGGACCAGGGTTGAAGGAGGGTGGTGCGGTAGACGTACTTCACGGCCCTGCGCACCATCACGGTGTTGAGGGTCACGAACACAACGGCGGCGAGGATGGAGGCGGCGGCCACTCTGGGGAGGATGCCGCGGTCGGCCGCCCCGACTAGGCCTAGGTTGATGTCGAGGAGGAGGCCTGCGGCCGCGGCGGAGACGACAAGTTGGCCGAAGTTGGCCATCGGCTGGAACCAGCGCTTCTCCTTGAAGTCGTCGGGCACGAAGGCGCTGACCGCTGCCATCAGGGCCATGGCGAACATGGCGCTCGACCCGGGCTCGATCGCGAAGATCACCCCGGCGGTCATCACCACCATGATCGACGACGACTGAAACAAGCGGTCGTTGACCTCGACTGTGGACAGCTCGAGCACGACGTAGAGGCCGGCGAACAGGGCCCACAACCTCCAGTCGGGAGGGGCGGAGAGGAACCAGGCGCCGACCAGGGCGGCGACGCCCGCGGTGGCGTAGGGGATAGCGACCTTGAGCCTGCGCTTGATCGCCGGGTGCATTGGGCGGAACTGCTTGGGCACCGGGTTGTTGAACGTGAACTTGAGTGTGGTCATCAGTTTCTTCATTTGAACCTCCAGGCGACATGATGGTCGATCACGGTGTTGAGTCGACGTCTTTCCTCAACCGATCCGCGACGACATGATTGGGTCGTTGTCGAGGCCGAGCCGGCAGCGACGATCGGCGGCGCTCCTCGGCGCCGCCTCGAGTGTTGGAACTGGACGGGTCATCCTCTCTGCGCGCTCACCTTCACAAGTCTCACTGCACCGGTTTGGTGGTCGGTGACAACACTCCGCTCCGCTGGTTGGTGGCGCTCAAGCGTTGGCAAGACCGGAAGCGGCGTCGGCTCACTCCTTTCCCCCGGCTGACCCGGGGGAGACTTCACATGTCAACTTCTTCCCCGACTTGGGCCGTCGAGCGAATCGACGGGCGGTCAGGCGACCTTCTGCCCCGCAGCTCTCCAACAACTCCCAGCACAAACAGCCTAGCGCGGCGCGGCGCGACCTACAAGGGGCAATTCGGCCGGGCGGCGCGCCGCCGCTGGGGGCCGCCTACCCTGGGCGGATGAATCTCGCCGTGCTGCAAGAGAAGGTGCGCCGCCTCGATGGGGTTGAGGCCGCCAGCGTCCTCCGCCGAGCAGGGAGCCGCGGCGCGACGCTACCCTCCGCCCTCGTGGCGGCGTTGAGGTCGATCCCAGCGGCGGCGCTGTAACCCACCGACGGCAACCTCAGAGGTAAGGGACGGCCCGGCGACGACCGTTCCATCGTCGTCCCAACCGGTCCCCAAGGCGACCTGACATTCTAACTTATAGAAGGGAGTTAGAATGAAAGGACTTAGGCTCGTCGAGCTGTTGATCTCCGATCGCAGCGTCGGCAGTGGTCATCTTGTGTCGTCTGCTTGAGTGCTGACTTAGCGATCACGCACTAGGCGTGTTCTCCAGCCGTGTCGGGCCTCCGTCAGGTCGAAGGCGCGAGGAGCGGGGAGAACCACACATATCCGAGCCGCGGCCTTGATGCGAGGGCCTCCATAGCCTATCGCCGACATCCGACGTCAACGGCTCAGGTCACGAGTGAGCGGCTCCATCTCTCTGACGGGTTGGTCGACGACCCAATCGAAGTCGCTGCTCTGTCGCGTGCGGACTTGGCGAGCGCCGACTTTGGCGGCGCGGCCCGGCGGGCGGCGGCCCAGCAAGGGAACGTGTACGGCCACGCCCCGGGCGGCCCGCACAAAGAAGAAATTGCCGGCGTCGTGGGAGGCGGGGACGCGGCGACGGCGGCGGCGGCGGCGGCGACGGCGGCGGCGGCGGCGGTGACGGCGACGGCGGCGGCGGTGACGGCGGCGGCGGCGGCGGTGACGGCGGCGACGGTGACCTCGGTCGGGTCGGCGGCGGCGACATGCGCTCTGTCGGCCTTGATGCCCGACTCGCTGAAGGCCCCGGCGACCGTCATCGGCAACGGCAGCTCCCGAGTCGCCGCTACTAGGTGGCCTTCCACATCCACGTCCCCGAAGGCGTGAAGGTCGACTTCGACTCGCTCGCCGTCGGGTCTCCACCGAGGCCGTCGGCGGCCGGGGAGGGTCTTGCCGATCAACACCAGCGTCGAGCGCGGGCTGTAATCCTCCCGGGAGTGGACAACCATGATCCCAACACGCGATAAAGAGGCGTATCGCGTGTTGGGCACGGTTGAAGGCGGCCCGTCAAGGGGCGTCGCGGCCGGGCCGGAGGCTCTATCGTAGAGGGCCGTGACCGACCGACCGCCGCCGGGGCCGGCCGTAGCGGGGCCGGCGCCCGCCGAGGTCGAGGCCGAGATCGCCGGGCTCGTCGCCGCCGGGGCCGACCTCCGCGCCCGGCGCCACGCCGACCTGACCCGCAAGGCCTACCTCTCCGACTTCGCGCACTTCGCCGCCTGGTGCAAGCGGCGGCTGATCGTCCCGCTGCCCGCCGAGCCGGCGGCGGTATGGCTCTACCTGACCGCCCTCGCCGAAGCCGAAGGCGGCGGGTACAAGGTCGCCACCTTGGAGCGGCGGCTCTCCGCGATCAAGTGGGTCCACGAGGCCGGCGGCCGGCCGTCGCCCACCGCCCACACCGAGATCCGAGAGCTCATGGCCGGCATCCGCCGCAAGCACGGCGCCAGGCCCTCAAAAGTCGACCCGCTCTCCACCGGCCAGCTCGCCGCGATCGTCGCCGGGCTCGACCTCGGCGGGCTCGCCGGGCTCCGGGACCGGGCCCTGCTGCTCCTCGGCTACGCCGGGGCGTTCCGCCGGTCCGAGCTCGTCGGCCTCGAACGCGGCCACCTCACCCGCGTCGCCGACGGGTACTTGGCCCGCCTCGTCCGCGGCAAGGACGACCAGGAGGGGCTAGGCCGGGACGTCGGCGTGCCCGCCTTCCCCGGCGCGCCGCTGTGCCCGGTGGCCGCGGTCGACGCCTGGCTCGCCGCGGCGGGCATCTCGGAGGGGCCCGTCTTCCGGCGGGTCACCCGCTATCAGACCGTCGGCGGCAAGGCCCTGTCCGGGGCGGCGGTCGCCCTCATCGTCAAGCGGGCCGCGGTCGCGGCGGGGATTCCCGCCGACAAGCTCGCCGGGCACTCGCTGCGGGCCGGGCACGCCACCACCGCCGCACAGAACGGGGCGCCGGACCGCACCATCATGCGCCAGACCGGCCATAAGCGGGTCGAGACCCTCGACGGGTACGTCCGGCCCGCCACGGTGTTCAAGGACAACTCCGCCGCCTACCTCGGCCTCGGCCCGGGGAGGCCTGGCGGCGCGCTGCGGCCGGCGGACGAGACAGAGGCGCTCCGCTCGGCGCCGCAGAACGCGGCCGCGGCGGCGACGAGCAGGCCCCCAGGCACGCCTAGGCCTCCTCGTCGCGCCGGGAGGCGATCGCCATGAGGGCCGCTCCGGCGGCGAGCATGATCGCCGCGGCCGCGCCGACCACCTTGGTCATGCGGCCCCGGCGCCGGCCCTCGGCGGGCAGCGGGCCGCCGAGGTCGAGGCCGAGATCGCCGAGCTCGCCGTCGCCGGGAAGGATCTCCGAGCCCGCCGACTTGACGCTCAACGTCGGCTCCCACGAATCGACGTAACGGTCGCCCGTCGTCGTCCTCGCGGTTGTCGTCATGTCGACTCGCAGCGCGGTCGTCGTTGTGCCGGCCGTCGGCGGCCTATCGGCTTGCCCGTCTACCGGCGGGGCCCTTGGCGCGGGCGTGTCCCCCGCCGCGCTCGTCGGTGTCGTCGTCGCCGACGCCGCCGGCGCGGCTGTCGTCGTGCTGGTCGCGGCCGTCGTGCTGGTCGCGGCCGTCGTGCTGGTCGCGGCCGTCGTGCTGGTCGCGGCCGTCGTGCTGGTCGCGGCCGTCGTGCTGGTCGCGGCCGTCGTGCTGGTCGCGACGGCCGGCGAATCGTGGATCTCGGCCTGCTCGCCGCCCTGCCGCCCTGCCGTCGCGGGCTCGGCGACGGTCACCGTCACTCCCCGGCCGGCCGGCTCGGCCCAGCCCCGCTCCCAGCCCCCGCCGACGTATGCCGTCATCGCGATTTGGAGGGCGTCGCATGTGCTCGACGCGTCGGCTGTGAACCGGACGACGCGCGCCTGGTCCCTCTCGGCGATCGCCTGCTCCCCGCCGTTCGCGACGCTCAGGGTCGGGTCGGTCTTCGCCCACAGGCCGACTTCGACGGCGCATGCCACCGGGTCGTCGTCCGGGCTCGCCCACGCCACGGTCGCCCCCAACGCGCTTGCCGCCGCGATGAGCGCCGCCGCGATGACGCGGCCCGCCCCGCGCTCAACAGTCGTATTCGCCTTTCGGCTGCTATGCGATCCTCCTGCGGGGCGCGGCCGCGGCGGCATGCTACGCCTTCTTCCTCGGGCCGCGTCCACCGACGGCTATCAACGTCACGCCGCCCACTAGGAGGCCTCCCGCGATCGCCGCCAGCGTGCCTGTGCTCACCCCGGTCACAGGCAGGCCTTCTCGCACTCTGATCGTCCAACTCGCCCACGTCACGGTCGGTATGCCTGTCCTAACCTCGACCGTGTTCTCGATCGGCTTGCTGTGCCCTTCTTCGATGACGCCCCCGAAGCTCAGCTCGACCGCCTGCCCCGGGTCGAGCCGGTCGATGAGCCACACGGCGGCTGTCGCGGTGACCTCGGCGGCGGGCGCCTCCACGGTCGCCGGGTTGATGCCGTCGGGGATCACGTCTAAGACTCTCACGTCGAACAACGGCAGGTCGCCGGTGTTGGTCACGGTGATCGTGTACGTCACCTTGGCGCCCGCCTCGGCGACGGTCGTCGGGCTCGTCTTGGCGACCGTTACCTCCGGTGAGCCTATGAGCACCGTCTCGGACGGCTCGGCGCATGGGTGGCTGCCGCTGATGTCGGTCGGCTGCCCGTCTTCGTCGAGGATCGTCGCGACCGCGATCAACGTGTAGGTGCCCGGCGCGTCGAACGTCAACTCGACGGCGTGGTCGCCCGGCCCCCACGCGTCGATCTCGCCTCGCTTGTCGCGGGGTCGCCCGGCGCAGTCGATCGCTTCGTCCAGGCCGAACGGCCCGACGCTGCGCACTTCGATCCTCAGCCGGGTCCCGTGGCCGACGCCCTGCACGTTGATCGTCTCGGTCACCGCCGCTCCCACCGGGATCGGCCCCGCCGCGACACGTGTCGTCACCACGGGCGACGCTTTCACTGTCTCCGCCGCCAGGCCGCATTCGTCCGCGGCGTAGCCGCCGTCCTCGGCCCGCCGCACTGTCGTGACGAACGTGTGCCACCCGGCTTCGGCTAGCACGACGTTGAGCAGGTCGTAGGGCTTGTCCTCCGTGACGGGCGTCGGGCCGAACCGCCGGAGGACGGTCTCCGGGGTGCAGTCGCCCGGCCCCGGCGGGTACAGGAACGGCCCGTGTAGCTCGGTCGTCATCGTGGTCCCCGACTCGGCCGTCGGCGCCGCCCACTTCACCGCCCGGATGTCGTTGACCGCTGTGCCCGCGTCGACCTCCCGGTCGCTGACCGTGGTAGTGAGCCGCGGCTGGGCTCGCCATTGGAACGTCTCGGCCGCCTCGCCGCATGGGTGGCTCCCGGCCTCGCCGTCGAATCGGGTGACTGTCGCTCGCAGCGTGTACCAGAGCACGCCGCCGCGCGGCATTGGCGCCGGCGTGAACGTGACCACGACCGGCCCGTCGCGTGTGACTGCCCGGCGGCGGCTGTCGAGCCGCTTCTCGGCCTTGCAGGCGCCGCCGTCGGGCCTCGACTCGAACGGCCCGTACAAGCCGACCTCGACGTCGGCGCCCCCCAACACGCCCGTGACGCGGACTGTCTCGGTCGCCGTCTCGCCTTCCACGATGATCCTGTCGCCGTCGTCCGATGTCACGTCGGTCGCCGCACGCGGTCGGGGCCTCCACTCGAACGTCTCGGCGTCGGCGCCGCACGCGTCGGTCGCGCCGATCCTGTCGACGTCCCTCGTGAAGCTCGTCACCACCGTGTACCAGAGGGATCGGCCTTTCACGTCGGGCGCCGGCGGCTTGAACGTCACGTCGTGGTCGCCGTCGGCCGTGACCCGCCGCGTCGCCGTGTCGACCACGTTCGCCGCCGTGCATGACCCCGCGGTCGGCTTCGACTCGAACGGCCCGTGAAGCCGGGCGACGATCTCGCCGCCCTCCAACACGCCTGTCACGGTCACCGTGTCGGTCACCGGGCGGCCTTCGTGCGCTCCCCGCCAGCCGTCGACTGTCGGCACGACGGTCGTGAGCCTCGGCTTGGGCCGGTACTGGAACGTCTCTTGCGGCTCGCCGTACGCGTGCGCCCCTGTCTTGGCGTCCCATCGCCTCATCACCGCGACGAACGTGTAGTAACCCAGCCGGTCGATCACCGCCGGGTCCGGCCTGAACACGAACTTGTACACGCCGTCTCTCGTCACGACCCGGCTCGCCGTGTAGGCGGGCCTCGCCGCCGCCGACGGGGCCAACGCCCTCGCCCCGCCAGGCCGCGCAGCCAGCATGCCGTAGAGGCTCACGTCGATCCTCGCCGAGCCGAGCACGCCGGTGACGATCACCTTCTCCACCACCGTGTCGCCTTCCAACGCCCACCGGCCTCGCGTCACCCTGATCGCCCGGCGCGCCGCCGGTGTCTCAGCCTCTGTCGCGGTCCGCGGCTTGGGCCGCCACTCGAACGTCTCCGAGGCCTCTCCGCAGGGGTGGCTGCCGGATTTGGAGTCGTCTCGGTCGATGGTCGCTTGGAACGTGTAGTAGACGACCCTGTCTTCGATGCCGGGGGCAGGGGTGAAGCTGAACCGGGTCGAGCCGTCCGACGTCACCCCCCTCTGCTGTGATCCCACCAGCATGGCGGCGGTGCAGGAGGTCGCGCCGGGCCTGGACTCGAACGGGCCGTACAAGCGGACAGTGAGCCGCCCGCCCATCAACACGCCCTTGTATCTAACTTCCTCCGACACGGCTTGGCCCTCATGCAGCACGGCGCCGCCCTCCGGGGTCGTCGCGGTCGTCTCGACCCGCGGGCGGGGCCGCCACTCGAACGTCTCCGACGCCTCGCCGCATGGGTGGGTGCCGGATTTGGAGTCGTCTCGGTCGATGGTGGCTTGGAACGTGTACCAGAGCACCCGGTCTACGACGCCGGGGGCGGGCGTGAACCCGAACCGGGCCGACCCGTCGGCCGTCACCCGCTTCTGCCGCGACCCGACCAGCTTGGAGGCGGTGCATGACGTGGCGGTCGGCTTCGACTCGAACGGCCCGTAGAGCCGTGCGGTCACCATGCTCCCCATCAGGACGCCGGTGAACCTCGCTTCTTCGGAGACGGCCTGGCCCTCATGCAGCACGGCGCCGCCCTCTGGGGTCGTCGCGGTCGTCTCGACCCGCGGGCGGGGCCTCCACTCGAACGTCTCCGACGCCTCGGAGCATGCGTGTCGCCCGACCTTGCCGTCGAACCGGGTCGCGGTGCCCATCAGCGTGTACCAGACGGCCCGGTCCTTGATACCGGGCGCCGGCGTGAACCGCAGCTCGTAGCTGCCGTCTCGGCTCGCGGCGACGGTCTTCGTCTCGACGTGGTTCCTGCCGATGCACACGCCGCCCGTAGGCCTCCGGTCGAACGGCCCGTACAAGCCGACTTCGATCGTCGCCGAGCCCAACACGCCGGTGACTGTGATCGTCTCGACGATCGCCTCGCCTTCGTGCGCCACGCCGTCTCCTGACCGCGTCGCGACCGACGTCGCGATGGTCACTGTCGGCCTCCACTCGAACGTCTCCGACGCCTCGCCGCATGGGTGTGTTGCTGTCCGCCCGTCGGCGTCGCGTCGTAACGTCGCTTGGAACGTGTACCAGACGGCCCTGTCGGTGATGCCGTTGTCGATCACATAGTCGAAGTTGTGCCATGGGCCGTCGCCGGTCAGGTCCTTTACCCGGGTCTCGACCAGCTTGCCGGTCGTGCATGACGTCGCGGTCGGCGCCGAGTCGAACGGGCCGTACAGCTTGACGGTGATGGTCCCCTCGCCGCCGACGAGGCCTTTCGCTTGGACTGTCTCGGTGACGGTCTCCCTGTCGTGGAGGATGCCGTTGCGGCTCGGCGTGAGCCTCTTGGTCGCCACTCGGGGGATCGGCCTCCACTGGAACGTCTCGGCCGTCTCGCCGCAGTCGTGGTCCGCGGTCTCCCCGTCGTCCCGCTCGAACACGGCTTGCACCGTGTACCAGACGAGCCGCTGCTCGACTCCCGGCGACGGCGACCAGGTGAAGTCCTCGTCCCCGTCGGACGTCACTCGCCTTGTCTGCGTCTCCGCGGCGTTCGACGGGGTGCATGATCCGATGCCCGGCTCCGAGTCGAACGGCCCGTAGAACGTGACGGTCAGGTCGCCGCCGCCTCGCGCTTCGCTGACGGTCACCGTCTCGGTCACCGACTCGCCCTCGTTCGCCGTCCTCGACCCGTCGGACGTCGCCACAGACGTCGACACGGCCGGCGGCGGCGGCGGCGGCGGCGGCGGCGGCGGCGGCCCGGCCTTCGGCTCCCCTCCCCGTCCCTCGCCTGTCGTGCTCAACGGCATCGGGTCGCCAAGTATGAGCCGCTGCGACGTCAACGCGTTGTTCGCCGCGAACCGCGGGTCCACCGCGATCGTCGCCGAGCCTTCCGGGACTTTCAGATCTACGCTCAACGTCACGTCCGTCTCCTTGGCCATGACGCCTGTCACCGTGAAGTGCCCGTTCGAGTCGGTGACCCCCGTCAACGGGCTGGTCCACCGGACACCTCCGGGGACGTCGACCGTCGGCTTCGCGGTCACCGCGAAGTCTCGCATCCCGCCGCCCGCGCCGTTCCTCAGCCGCACCCGCCAGGTGAAGGGCTCGCCCACCTTGCCGGGGGCCTTCACCCACTCCGACGTCAACGTCGGCGTCCCCGGAGCCGCGTTCGCCACAGCCTCAGAGACCATCCGCTGCGCCTCGCTCAACACCCTCCCCACGTTGTAACCCGACCACCCCGAGAACGAACCCGCCGTCAACGAGCCGACGCTGAACGCGCCCGACGGCCAGCGAGTGCCGAGCACGTCATAGACGGCCAGCATGATCGCCGCTGCCGTCTCCTGGTCCGCTGTCCCGCCTCCGGTCGACAAGCCGTCTCCCCACTTCGACACCACGTAACCGGCTCGGGCGAGCTGCATGGCGCTGATGCTCCCGCCGCCGTTCAACGCGCCTCGCGGGATGCTGCTCGACCTGGCGGACACCGACCAGGTCGGTACGTCCGAAGGCGGCGCGAACCCGTGGTCGAGGCACCACGCCAACCCGATCTCCCCGGCTTCGGCCGGCTTGCGCGTCGACTTGTTGAAGCCGTACGCCCCCCACCCGTCCGACGACCTCCAGCCGGCTACGGTCGCCGCCCGAGCCGCGTAGAGCACTCGACGTTTCAAAGTCGGCGAAGACAACGGTTCGGCGGCCCGCTCCGACACGGGTTTACCCTCAACCTCTACTATAGGCTTAGCCTCTCCGGGTTGTAGCCGGGCCGGTTCCGCGCCAGTCTCCCGCGGCGGCGGCGCGGCGTGGACGACGGCGGCGGACTCGTCGCCGTGGCCGTCGCTAGCTTGGCCCTCCCCCGTCGCCTCTTGGGAGGCGAAGGCCGGCGAAGCGAGAGCGGCGAAGGCGAAGGCGAAGGCGAAGGCGAAGGCGAAGGCGAAGGCGCTCCGGGCGGCGGGCCGGCCGGCAACCGGGGTCATCGCGCCCACCGGTCGAACGTGTCTGCGAGATGACGGTCGATCGTCGCCTTGGCCGCGGCGGACACGGCCGATGTCCCGCCGACGACGACGACCGGCCGGGGCCGTATCCGCCTCAGCTCGGCGGACACGACGGCCGGCACCGAGCCCCTCGGGACCAGGAGAAGGTGGCCCCCGGCCGCGTTGGCGGCGGGGCCCGCGGCCAGGGCGTCCGGGTAGTCGTCGCCCGTCGCGATGAACATGGGCTGGTGACCGGATTCCCCGGCTACTTGGCTAGTCGCCGCGGTCGCCGTCTCGTACCGGTCGCCGCCTACGGCCCTCGCCGCCCCGCCCTGGGACGGCCGGGCCGCTCGGCCGATGTGCCACCGAGTCAAATGCGTGATCACGCCGTCGCCGCCCATCACGACCGGCGCGCCCCCCCGAAGCCGCCTCAACTCCGCGGCCGTCGACGCGGGCAACGACTCCTTCCTCGTCAACAGGACCGGCCCTCCCTTCTTCGCCGCGGCCGCTCCCGCCGCCAACGCGTCCGGGTAGTCCTCCCCCGTCGCCACGTAAACCGCGGCGACGCCCGGCTCGAAGAACGCCGCCGACACCCGAGCCGCCGTGTCGTACCGGTCGGCCCCCGACACCCGCCGGACGGACGGCGCGTATCGCCCCAGCTCAGCCTCGACCGCCGCGGAGACCGCGGACGTCCCGCCGACCACGACGATCCGGCCCGGCTTCAAGCGAGCCAGCTCAGCCGCGGTCGCCGCCGCCAGCTCGCCCCCCGTCGTCAACAAGACCGGCCCGCCCAGCTTCGCCGCCGCAGGGCCCGCCGCCAACGCGTCCGGGTAGTCCTCCCCCGTCGCCACGAACACCGCGGCCACCCCCGGGTCGAACACCCGCCTCGACAGCCGCGCCGCCGTCTCGTACCGGTCCGCCCCGGCCACCCGGGCCGCCTCCCGCGGCGGCCGCGGCCACGCCGCGGCCAACGCCCCCTCGTCCAGGGCGCACGCCTCGCCGCCAACATCGTCGAAGTCGCCCGCGATGAACCGGCTGGTACCGCCCGGGTCGACGACCGCGCCCCACCCCATCCCGCAGTACTCGGGGTGGAATATCCAAGCTCGATGCGGAGGCGACCGGATCAAGCTCTCGAACGCGACGTCACACGACCGGTCGATCAGCAAGACCGCGATCACCGACGCCTCATGGTGGCCCGCGATGCCGTCGGCCCGTAGCCGCGATGAGGCCTCGGCGACGGCTTGGGCCTCGGCCGACTCGACGGTGCCGAGGCCTTGCTCGGCCCGCGCCCACGCGGTCAACTGCTTCAACCGAGCCACGCACGCCTCCGCCGTGCCAGCGGTCGCGGCGCTTGCCGCGGCGGGGCTGGTCGCCGGTGCCAACGCGGCGACTGCGGCGAGGGCCGCTATTCCAATTCGGGTCATGTGTGTTTGCATACCGGTACCAACCTTACCCGGCCGCCCGGCCCGCGTCAACCGAGTCGGGCGGGGGTCTCGGTGTCGCCCCAAGACTCGCTGTGATGACGCCAGCGGGCCGTCCTCGGGAGGTGCTGGTGCTGTCGGTGTGCTGATGCGACCAGCCCCGCGCACGGTGACTCGAATTGGCCTTACGGCTGGTATGCGTACCCGAGGCGGGGCTGGTCCGCGGCGGCACTCTACACCGGTGTCTTCCGCCGCGCGCCGGTCGTTGACCCTGCTCTTCGGGGCGGGGCCGGACGTCATGCGGCGGCGCGGCGACCGTCTTGGTCGCGGTGATCTCACGCCCAGGCGTGAGGCGTCATGGCCGCCGCTAGCCGTCGTCGAGGGTGAGTTGGCCGGTGGGTTGCTTGCCGGGCTGGTAGGCGGCTGCGTCGTTGTCGTCGGTGGTGACTGCGACTTTGCGTGGCGGGGCTGGGTCGGTGGGGGTCGGGCCGCGGAGGATCAGCGCCCCGGCGTGCTGGAGGGAGGGGCCGATGTCTGCTATCTCGATGTCGGCGGTTGGGGCGGTGTCGTCGTCGGCCCGCTCAGCGGCGGTGCGGGGTCGGCCAGACAATATGACTCGGTCGCCGCGGCGGAGGAAGTCGACGACGCGGGCGGCGAGGTCGTCTCGTGCGACCGCAGTGAGCGCGCCGGTGTCTTCCGGCCCGGCGCCGGGGGTGTCGGGGCGGACGCGGATCAGGGCGCAAGCCGGGCCGGGCTCGGGGTCGGTGGTCAGGCGCCCGGTGAGGGTGAGGCTGTTCATGGCATGTCCCGGCCGAGGTTGGCGAACCGGGTGAACTCCGGCTGGAAGGTCATCTCGACCGGGCCCGTGGCGCCCGCCCTGTGTTTGGCGACGATGACCTCGGCGGTGCCCCTCTTGTCTTGGTCCTCGGGGTGGTAGTACTCATGGCGGTAGATGAACATGACGACGTCGGCGTCCTGCTCGATGGACCCCGACTCCCTCAGGTCGGAGAGGCGGGGGCGCTTGTCCTCCCTCG
>Ga0209681_1000314_pt1 | contig 12506 bp, 3 predicted proteins | sample WorMetLIZISLAND2_3_FD_187416 | JGI IMG/M metagenome (GOLD analysis project Ga0209681, IMG submission 187416) | Marine gutless worms symbiont microbial communities from Max Planck institute for Marine Microbiology, Germany - Olavius clavatus LIZARD... ... | reverse complement strand
TAAGGATGACCTTGAATGACCTTGAATGCCCGATTCATCTTAAAGTGCGCTTTACGGACGGCACGCTTGACGTACGTACGTTGTGGCTTTCGGATTCAGCCATACGCATAGGTGTAGCCAGAGGGGACTGAGCGGGAGGGGCTGGAGGGTCTAGCCCCACCCTCCCTCCATGTGGGCAGCTGACGCGCTGTTTCTCTGCGGTAGCTGAGCTTCTTGTTTACAGACTGTGAATACTGTATTGACAAACCATAGTAATCACAGCACTGCTGAGCATTGCTACCAACTATGGCCTGAAATAGAAATAGTGTCATGAAATAGAGGCCATTCCTCGATGTGGTGTTGACAGCGTTGTTGTCACTAGAAAGACGGGTAGAAATAAACGAGGCACAGTGACATATAAGTTTTTCTCTTGAAGGTAAGAAGCCAAAGATTGGAGCCACCAAACACTTGTAGGTCGAGAGTCTGCTTCATCTCCTTACGCCATGCAACATAAGGGAGTGCGACTGATGTGTAGTACCACAGCCCAGCGGTTTCTTTCAGTGAAAACTTGAAGCATCCATTATCGATTGTTCGATGATTGTTGTGTCTTAATTATGCAATCTGTGTTGTTCGTTTGCTGAAGGTTTTGACTGCAGTGACGATTAGCACTCTGCGCTGCATTGTCTCAATGGTTGTTCATTCAGCGATCAATGCAAACACTGCCGACCGAGTACGTAATTAGTAGTTTGATGATGCTTATGAGTTCGTTTTATGCAATACTTCCCCATTTAACACTTTCTACCTTCAGTTCTTTGACACTGTTGGTTAGGAAGGGAATCTACCCCATGAAAACTTCTGCGTCGAAAGCCCTTAAGTTGAATGATTGTTAGTGACTGAACAAACATGCTGTCCAAAATATCATTTTCCGTCCGTCCAAAATTCCGTCCAAATTTCGAATTTCCATCCAAAGCTATTTAACATGTTTTAACGTTTCCAACTTTCCACTAAGTCTATGTTGTGCAACCAGCACGTTTTTACACGTAGGCAGGCTTACTGCACAGGTATATACGCTGGAGACAGAGAAATCATTTAGCCATGTAGTGTTCAGGTATCACATTTCAGAGGAAGATGACACCCAGGATTGGCACAATGACGTACCTCGAGCATCGATCACGGAAGACGTTGTTCATGATCATTGATTAAGTTCTTTAATGGACTGGTTAACTAGGCCTACCGGTACCGAGTGAGTGATCTGAGTCGCTCATCTTGTGAAAGAAAAGTACTCCAAGTAGGACCTACTCCATTTTCATCGCAATAGTTCTAGGCATCCCTTTTCTCAAACGAACTGCAAAAACATTACGGTAAAGCTAATGAATGTGAAAGTATTTGACGATTTTTTCGGCGATCAATTGGCCATTTCCCCGTTTTGCGTCCAAATTCCGTCCAAAATTGTGGATTCCGTTTTTCCGTCCAAAACGCTAAATTCCGCGATTCCGTCCGTTTTCCGTCCAAAACCATTTCGTTCAGTCCTTAATGATTGTTAATGTAAGTGTGTGCGGTGCAGCCCAAAATACTCTGGGGCAACCCAACCTATCTACAAAAACAAAAGAAATGAAGATTAGCTCTGTGAGGATGTTTAAAGTAAAGATGATCAGAGATTGAGAATAAAGGTGGCAACTGGTTAACCTAAGTACATCGACCAGCAGTCACTGAAGCCAGACGACAACTGCATTCTGCTTCATCAACATCTCTGGACATTCGATGTACTTGTCTGTCTACGTTTGGCAACAAAGTGCTTCTCTGTTGCAGCCGCTCATCTGTGGAACAGTCTTCCATCGCACGTCACTGCTGCCCCCTTCTCCATCTTGTCATCTTAAATGTCATCTCATCTCACTTTCTTAGCCTGCTTTCTGACTTTTTTCTCATTTGCACAGTGCTCGGGCAGTGACTAGTCATTTTGGACACTATACCGGTAATCAGGTTTACCTTGAAAATGGCCATTAAGATGGTTCGTGTGTTTATCCCCATTTAACACTTTACTAATACATCGTTTTTAAAATCTTTTTTTCTGTTTATTTTTGATTATCTCTTACATTTTTATCATATATGTTGCATACCCCTCATTTTGTTATAGAATGTACTTAGTTGTTACAATGAATTATGTAGATAAGCACTGTGGTGGTGATTCTTCTGTTTGTTAGGTGATGTGGATAATTCTGAAATTCTTTCTTCTTGCCACTGAAATATCTGTTGTCGTATTCAGTCTCCTGTTTGGTAAGCATGATAATCTTTTCCTGTTGTATCAGATCAATTAATTATTGTTGTAGCATTATCACTAATGTTTAGTAACTGCGGGATGGTTTTACAGCTCTTACTGTATCAACGTCAAACTTTGGCAGCCATTTGCTTTGTGTTGATGGCTTCCTAATATAATTGATTTTAGTCTGTGTGTGTGTTAGCAACACGTTTCTGTGCATAGATTTAGATGCAATAAAGTTATCAAACTAGTAAATTGGTACAGAACTAAATGGTATAATCTATCGATAGCTTCTGCCAGTAATTAGCTAATAAAAATCACCTGTGCCTCAGGACTATATTTAACATCCGTTCTATTTTATAAATGTCGTAATTTGTTGTTATTTTATAATGTTGTGATTTGGTTTAGGGCATCTTGACAGCAGGACTAGTATACAGAGAGTCATTTTGGTTACATTTTCAATTGCATTGGCTTATTCGTTAACCCAGGTGACTATTGGTTTTTCGTCTCAGTCAGTTTCTGTGTGTGTATGCATTGCAAACTGTAAAAACTATTTCAAATGCTTAATAAGTGCTGTGTTGCTCTGTTGATTCACAGAAATGTTGCCATCCATATTCTGATGTTATGCTTTGTTGTCTGAGTAATGTGACAAAGTAATGTTATAAGACATTTGAACATGTGCAGCATTTTTCTGCATATTTATGAGATAATCACACTGCCAGATTCAGTTGTATCTGTACATTGCTCAAATGTATGGAAAATTAAACCAAAGTAAAAGTGGAATTTACCCCTGTATTACTGACAGTGCTCTGTAATTGCCAGAAATTACAACAAAGACAGATTAGAGCAGATTCCGTTTTTGTCTGCCTGTTCATTGTTTTTGCTATTTTTTGCACAATTTGCCTGTCAGTTTTTTGCATAAAATCACATCATTTTTGCATCATGCAAACTGCTCATTGCACTTATTCACCGATTGAACTGTTAACAAACTACTAGCCATAAATAAATGGACAGTCCCAACATTGAGAGACTTGCATATCGGCAATTAAATGATATGATACGTGAGTAACGATGCAGGAACAAACTGAAGAGTTTTGTCTACTTAAGTGGAGTTTGAAGAGTTTTGTCTACTTAAGTGAAGTTTGATGATGTTATTTAAAATAGGGATGTGAAACGAAGTTTGAAAATTCAAACTTTGGATGTATGTTACCTTTAATATTTGTTTCTAGTTTGCACTGTGTAGGCCATTTGGCAAATAGAGATACAATTTGTTTGTTCTTCCTGGCTACCTCAGCCTCAGTGGCATTGTTCCACGCAACAGATGCTGTAACTATAATTGGCATGACTGGGTACAGAGTGTGGGAGGGAAGGCCCTCTCTCACCCACCCTTGGCTCATGCCATTCAAATAGTCTCAGCTCTTACTGTTGGCTTTCCACTGTCACACACTGTACTGAAACCATAGCTGATTGCATAACATCAAAAACATAACCAAGTAGACACCTGTAGGCAACCCAAGTAGAGTCATCAGTCATCATAAAAAATGTTGCATACGGGTTGTTTGCCTACAGCAGTTTTGTGTGCATTTTTAATATATGTAGGCATCAGTAGAACATCAAAATCATGCAGCTACGCTTTCTTTAGTAACTGACAGACTTGCTGCGACAAGAGGCACTGTAGAAAGTGGTCTGAGTTTGTTGATGATGGCTTGTTGTTGCATGGCTTGCTGGCATTGTTCCTTCAGCGCACAGTACACCGAGTTCGAGTTTAATTTGAATGTTTGCAGTCAGACATTGAATGTAGGAAAATACAAAATTAACATCACTGATTTATGCTCCCAATCATAAGTCTGAAATGTTTGCTGTTGGTGAAATAGGCACGTTAGTTATTATGTGAAACTTGCTGTTATTAGGGTGTGATGGAGTTTGTCTATGAAAACAAATCATTTCATGGGATCGTCGGTGAAACTGGCAACACGTATACTCTGTTTGGACATGGTGGAATGCTGTTTTGGTTCATCAGTTCGCTTTGCCTTACCATTGTATGTTGATACTGATTTTACAACTTTTACTGCATATTTTGTATTTCTTTACTTTGCAATTTTTTATGCACAGTTGAGCTGTAATGCCACTGACTGTTCCAGATATATTGCAATTTCTGCTAATGACAAACATCTGTTTTATGCCTTAGTATTTTAATTTTGGGCTCAGTTTACAGCCTTCAACAATCGGGGTTTAACTCAAAACTTGCAATATACTTTACGCACGACATATTCTACGGTAATCAGTTCACATTTGTGGAAATTGTTCCCGCCAAACCCCACAAATTTCGGTGAAAGTACAATTTTAAGGGTATATTAAATATGTATTAAATATTGGTTATTGCTTTTGGGGTAAAAGCTTGGTCATGTTATTGATGTTAAACATGAGAACAGTGCTGATTCGGTCAAGCAGTGTATGACAATGGAGTTTGAGAGAACTAAACAGGGAGGATGCTGAAAAACCTGGGTGGGATTGGGTCAAGAAAAACATGAAGGGTTTTGCTGTATATCCTGTGGTGATGCTCAAGATAGACACCAATGGAGATTGAGAATCGAGGGGCAGCAGGCTGACCAAGGGGTACGTGAAGGATGGCCATTACTGTGGCATGTGTGTTTTAATACTTTTGAGAAATATGATGATATTCTTCATGGAAATAATACATGTACATGTTGTACGTTTATAGGTATATGTCATTGTGTGTTTCCTTCCACTACTGCCAAGACAGCGCTTGTTTACATTGCCAAGTAAGATATGCATTTATTTCATTGTACATAAGTGTGTGTGTAAATTCATACAGATAATTGAACTCGCTGTCCCCACCCCAGGTGAAGTCTAGACCCAAATGCAGCGGGGTTGTGATGTTATACACTTTATAGGTATAACACAGTGAATTGTCTCGCTGCTGCTGCTGCTGCAGTATGTCTTTGTTTATTTTCAGTTTTTACCTTTACCTCATGTGTGTCTCATCTCTATACTTTTCCACTTTCTGTTTCACAGAGGCAACTTTGTTTCAATCAGAATCTTTTGCCAATTTTCCAGTCACTTTTTCACTGTATGGGTTAAAAAAAACTGGGGGCATGAAGTTGCATTTTCCAACATTTCCGAAGGCAGTAATAGTACTTAAAGTATCAAAGACTTTTACTTTGCATTCCCATATTGCATGTGCAGAAAAATAACCTGAAATTTACTCACAGTACATGTGTCTGCATAAAGAAATTGCACAATGCAGTCAGAAACAGGTCAACATACACTGTGCATGCATACCATATACTGTCTACTAATGAAGCAGTGAAGAATAAAAAAGATGATAAACTTTATTCCTCAGTGAAGAACAAATGTTTTTCTGTTGCACAGTTTATTGACAGGCACATTTTTCTCACAAGAAGAAAATTCTCTGACAGGCTAAAATTTGCCCCCTGCCATGATGCTACTGGTTATAGCTACTGTTTACCACCGCCTACTCTGTCTGTCACTATGCACAATGTTGTAATACGATGGCTTGTTTTCAACTGTGCAGTCTTCTCTGCATAGGGTAGTTGTGACATAATAGGGCCTGCTGGTTTAGCTTTAGATGTTTAATTAGGGATGGGGTTTGTTGTGTGTGTTTTTTACATGGGCCAGTCTGTTTGTTTTGTGTTTTCTGTTTTTGGTGTATTTTCTCTTGTTCGTTTTGAGTTGTCAATACCAGTGCAAGTTATTGCCTGGATAGACTTATCTCTGAAATGACCTGTTATGTGTCGAGCAGGACGTAAAACTGTACTCACTCAGTCACCCATTCATCTGTTGAATTTTCCTTTCTACTGTAGATCTCTTTATCATTGTAATTATGCTCACTGTTTTCTGCCATTTTGCGGAGAATTAGTGTCGTTATATGCATTGTTTTGTTGAAAGGTCGTAAGGCGTTCTATCTGTACTGTGCATTCATGTCAACATTGGATGCAGCACAGACTATTGGCAGTGGTCTTATATACTTTGGCACCATACATGGAATGTGGTGAGTGAGCTTGTTATTGCCCCAAGATGCCCCAGTTACTATGTGTCCAGATCCAGCTTCTACCTCGATTAAAGTATCAAAAATTCTATGAAATGAGAGAACTTTTGACACTTTAATCCAGGTGCTGGATCTGGTTAGATAGTAACTGGGGCATCACATCTGCACATGATCCAAGTTGGCTGAATGGCTGACCATTAACAGTGACTCCATTAACAGCATTTGCCTTTAACCCCCTACTCCAGGTAAGAGGACCTGTGTTATGCCGAACTTGTCATCTTTTCCCTAGCAGTGGCCATAATAACCATTGTCAGTACTTATTTTGCCTGCTAGTGCCTACCGAGGGATGGCTAAGCTGAGCTGTCCAGGTGTATGGTTAAATACCATGCCAGACTGCCCCATGTAGTAGCAGTAGATTGTAAACAATGACAGATTGTTCAGTAAAATTTGGAAAGCTCTGTCAGTTTACTGTAAAGTGTAGTTTACCATTGCTTGGCTGGAGTCGCCGTGGCCAGTTATGCAGGTTGATGAATTAGTTTTGAAGGTAATAAGCCACGTGGCATCACCAACTTTTCATTGTGGCAATATCAGATATTAAAAATGTTTGGTAGTTGCACTGCCATTTTGTTTAATGTGCATTAAAATGTATTCTGCATGAATCAAAGTGAAAGTCGCACTGTTTTGTCTCATCTATGAATGTCAGATCTTGAGTTGCTGTGTTTACGTGTATGTTACAGCATAGTGGATATGACGGCATATCTCTACTTCACGTGCTTTGCACCACTTATCTATGTGACTTTTCTGCGCAACTTCTTTGCGTATGTTCACCTCTCTATGTTTATTTTCTGTTATACTTTTTTGTATGAATTTCTGTCCGTCACTTTGAATGTCATAAATTTATTTTTAAGTTAAAAAGAAAAGTAGGTAAAGGTAGGCTATTATTCCCTACTTATTGGGCCCACAGCAGATACAGATCCTTAGGGAATAAGCCATAAGTTAAGTTAAAAAGAGTAGAGCTCTTAATGGAACTCCATCTCCGAGCTGTAGGATGTCATTTGCCATATGGGATCACACATATGGGATACTGCCACGCAACACACTCTGTCTTAACCCCAGTCAGACAGGCCAGCACTTGATTTTCCTGCCGCAGAGGGATGGATGGCTGAGTGACCGGTTACATACCAAGATAGTTTACCCGCCGACAGACGGTCATCCAAGTACTAGCCCACTAGCACATGGCTGGGAGTCGAACTCGCAACCTGATGCCCTAACCATTGCACTACTAAGCCACTAAGTTATGCAAGTGATATGGTTATAAACCTGGCAGTAGGCTGCCATTACTTTTATCGAGGGTAACAACTACCACCATCCTGGGCACTGCAGTTACCAGCTTTTTAGTGCTTGCTGATAGGCCCATGTATGAATGTCTTGCAGTGGCGGATTCACGGGGTATGCAGGGTATGCGGCCGCATACCCTATTGACTGGACTGGATGCATTTTTGTAACCTTAACTTTTGTCCTATAATTTGAAATTGAATCTTTGGTCATGCATGGCAGCGTGAGTGCAAAAACAAACAAGAAAATCACGATATCGCTAAGATGACCGTGCGATGCGCCCAATATGTGAGTGCCCTGAAAACTGTAGGCCTATGTAAGCGCAAAATCAGCCGACGATTGCGCAAGAATCTCCACATTACGGTAGAATATTTTCCATCTGTACTTAATGTGTTTCTGTTTGTCAGTTAGTGATATACCAAGGTTATCCATCTCTCATATATGCCGTAACTCAGATAAACGTCCTACTTTTGTCATTCACTGTAACTTTAATATGCCTGCACCAATATGCATGAAATTTGGTAAGTAAAAAGAAGACACTCAGAGCTAGAAAGTGCACATAGTCATCCTCAAGTTGTTTCACTTTTACTTATTTAATTGAACTATAAATCCGACATGGTCGTATTATGTCATTCACATGTCACTGCAGTGTTTGTAAACATGGTGTTCAGCAACAAAGACAAGATTTTGATCAAGAATTTGCATCTGTCAAACGGAGTAGGTTGCTTGTGGAATTTCCAACCAAAGGATGGATGAAACATAGCATCAAGAGGTTGTTTTTGCAGAAGCTCAGAGAAACTGGTGCTGTTTTCAGAACAACCCAAAGCTTACAGACAAAAATGCTAGACTTTCGCATACATCATATCATATCATATTATATCACGTGGTGGACCTTAAACGGTAGAACTGTCTGAAAGTCGAACAGACAAGCCGAAGCTAAAAGACAAGATGCAGTCAGTATCAAATGATGTCAGTTGTTAGCCAAATTAAATAACTAAGATGCAGTCAGTATCAAATGATGTCAGTTGTTAGCCAAATTAAATAACTAAGCCAAACAGTACTTGGGAATGACTATTTGTGTTCTAAAGCTCATGAGTTTTTTCTTTTTATGTGCCATATTTTATCATATTGGTGCAGGCAAATAATGTTACAGCTGGTACATTTTTTGAGACATGGTATATATAGGCATTGGTGCAGTAGTCTTAGTTGGATCTTGTCACTATATCACAAGTTTTCCTTGAGCTTATTCATTAGTGAGTCTGAATTTGATGACGTTTATTGATTCCATATGTACTAGCAAGACATCAATATTTCTATTCTATTTTTTATTTACTAACTGTATGGCTATATAACAAATATATATACATATTGCAACTGTTGTGGTGTGCATAGGATAACGCCGCCCAGCGACATTCTGTTCTCGTACAAATCACAGACCGATGAGATTGATAATGACGAAGTCATTCTGCCATCTCAGCCAGTTGTCTACAGCGTTGCTGATGCTGCTGCTTCTGACATTGCTAGTTCATATGACAGTACACACTTCACAACTGCCAGCCCAAACCCGCTCTATCGCAGTATTGATTACCAGCAAGGTCTTTTACCGAGCTTTGGTCACCTAACATTCAGTGAACAAACGATGCTATCTGGCAGTGTGAATGCGTAATCACTGTCAAGTGTGTTAGCCAGTGTGGTTTAAGTAACTATAGCTATATCTGAATAATCAGTTCACTGTAAGTGAAAAGTGTTTAACTAACTGTAAATAATACTAAAAATTACTACCTAAAACCAGTGGCTAAAAGCATGGGCCATGCAACAGTGGTATTCGTTGGTGGGTCTGGGCCATGTTTTTGACATTGCTAGCTGGTTCCTTTCATGCTCGGTTGGTTTGTAGTTGACGTTGTAAATTTTGAATATTTTGAGTTATCGTCCCAGCTACATTTATTAATTTAATCAGATAACTAAAATTAACTGAAAAGAACTAACTATATCTGAAAAATATCGATGATTATAAAATATATGTAGTAGCTGTAATGGATACTCTAACGAAAATAATCAACTTAAACCACACTGGTCTGGGGCTGCCAGTGAAGTGATATTTGTTTAATCTAGCTGGCATTATTTTACCTTCAGAATTCTATTGCATGCACTATTACTGACTGTTGTTTCATTCTGATTTATCATGTATATACAGAAGTTGACAAACATTTTTGTTCTATTCCAGTTTTAGTCATTTCTGAATTGGGAACTGATCCCATATCGCTACTTATCTTGTTGTTATTCTGCTTCTTGTGACGATGCTGTGCAAAAAGCCCGAGTCTCCATCATTTCAAATCGGACCTAGATGAAATTTGGCAGGATTGTTCTTCCAAGTAAATACGTATCGATTGACATAGTCGGATTTTCAATTTTGTTACACAGTACACACTTCACACCTGCCAGCCCAAACCCACTCTATCCCACGATTGATTACCAGCAAGGTCTTGTACGGAGCTTTGGTCACCTAACATTCAATGAGCAAATGACACTATCTGGCAGCGTGAATGCGTAATCACTGATAAATGTGTTAACCAGTGTGGTTTAAGTAACTATAGCTAGTTTAGCTACATCTGAATAATCAGTTAACTGTAACTGAAAAAGTGTTTTAACTGTAATCGTGACTTAAAAATTACTATAGCCAATGGCTAAAAGCATGGGAATGGTTATTGGTGGCTTCAGGTCAGGTTTTGAATTGTCATAGCCACATTATGGGTTTTGTCATGTCAAGAGACCTTATGTAAATTAATAGGATAACTAAAATTGACTTAAAAACAGCTAGCTGCAAATGAAAAATATCAGTAACTATAAAATATATGTAGTAACTGCAGTGGATACTCGGCAACTGAAAAATAATCAACTTAAACCACACAGGTCTCCAGCTGCCATTGATATTTGTTTAATCTGGTTGTCTACTTTGAATTATTTTACCTTCAGAATTCTATTGCACGTACTATTAATGACTGTTGTTTGATTCTGATTTATTGTGTGTATGCAGAATTTGACAAATATTAAATATTTGTGGTTTTTTTGTGGTTCTACTCTAGTGACTGACTGGGAACTGACCCCATATCGCTACTCGTCTTGTTGTTGTTGTTATTCTTGAGACGAGCCAAATCTCCATCATTTCAAGTAAAATCTGGATGAAATTTGGCAGGATTTTTCTTCCAAGTAAATATGTATCAATTGACAAGTCATAATTTCAATTTTGTTACACGTCACTCTTTCAAGATGGCCGCCATGACGTCATTTACTACAGTACAGTGCCATGGCTACTGTTGCATTCAGCAGCGTCCGCCGGCTGCCCACTAGAAACTCTGTCTACTGTTCCTAATCCACAGTACTTGTTTCAGCCGCAAGTGTGCAATAAACTCAGTGTTCAGTGTGTTTAACCAGCCAGTGTTTACAGTGCCACTCCAATTATATAATTGGGCAGTTTTGGGCAGTTTTGCTTCAGATATCAGTTCACTGACAAAAACACATAACATAGCAGAAGTTTAATTACCGTATATATCAACCGTGTGTAACTCTTCTACACTACAAGCAACAATGACTCATAAACTGCAAACAGTGACGAATGATCCAAACGCTGCTTCTGTGTCATCGAGTCATATTACATCAAACCAAAACTTAACGTGTCTACAACTCGCAAAAGTCATTTAACGCTGTGTTGTACAGTTAGTGTTGTACAGTTAGTTTCTGTTTTGACATGTGACATCTTTTTGTATTTTATCAGTTTCTTGACACACACTACCACCAGCAGACTATATACAAATTGTCGCCAATTTTTAACAGCATTCCATTCAGTACGACGGAAGCAAGTAACGTCAAAATCACAAAAGTCTCGACAACGAACACTGGTGATAAAATCGAAAATATTCACACAAATATCCATATACTACACAGTAACTAGCCGATTAGCAATGCAAATTGCCTTGCTCAGATTTACTGATTAAACGAATAAATAGAACGTAGTAATAATAAATAATGTGCATAATATAGACACTAATTCTTATCACAACATCCTTTTCATTTCCTCAGTAATTACAAGTCGCTGGTTAATCTCCCCAAACTGGGTAGCAAATGAATGTCAAAATTTGTATTATCAGTAACTGAAGGTAACTGGAAAAATTCAACACCAACAATGAAACTTCACAAACACATTAAAGAGCTTAACTAATGTACATGCACGTTGGTTACATATGCCTTTAGTAGCATAAGGAGCTGGGTTGTAACTGTGGTACATGTTAGTAGGGTTGTGAATTTTCCGCAAATTTAATATTAGGAGGAAATTTCTTGAAAATGCGGAAAGATTAGCAGCAGCTTTGGAATCAACAATCATCATGGATCAATGGGAATATGCAAATAGAGCCTGCACGGTGCAAGTAACCAAGACACAATTACAGTTAACCAACAACCATCACACTAACAATAGTGATAGTTGTTTTGGCCCATTTTGCAAGATATGAAACGAAACATGTGGACGGGTGACCCTAATGCATTAAATGTACACTAATGCATTAAATGTTCAGGCTTGTAGAGTGTACTGATAGGAAATTATTTAACTTTCTGGAAAGATTATAATAAATTTCCAAACTCACAACCCTACACGTTGATATTATCAACTGCCGCATGCTGTGCTGACAACGACAAATTGCCAGAAGTCTTGACTTCATTGTCCGAGTAAAGAAAGAATATTTTATGGGGATTTTTGCAAACAGCATGACAAACAACTTCACCAAGATGACAACAGGACACTATAACATATGAAATAAAGTAGAAAGTGCACTAATAGCAGGTTAACATTGGTACAGGACAAAACACAAGCTGTGCTCCATTGTCCTATGCTGTGGTGCATTGAAGACAATA
>Ga0209681_1000313_pt1 | contig 12507 bp, 10 predicted proteins | sample WorMetLIZISLAND2_3_FD_187416 | JGI IMG/M metagenome (GOLD analysis project Ga0209681, IMG submission 187416) | Marine gutless worms symbiont microbial communities from Max Planck institute for Marine Microbiology, Germany - Olavius clavatus LIZARD... ... | reverse complement strand
AAGCACGTGTCGCTGTCTTGCGGCCTGCTAGGTGCTAGCCACACAGCCTGCCTGCCAGTGCCTGGGTATTGGCTGCATTCATAATCAACATCCGATCATTCTCGATCAATGCGCTGAATGCGATCTGCTTAAATTCGTTCAGATTCAAATCCTCCTAAAGCAGTGGACGCAGGCGTGAACAAAATTAGGGAGAAATAGCCTGTATATGGCAAACGTCCATTTTAGGTACGCAAATTATTTACCGCGAAAAAGGAAACGTCACTTTATCATTTCCAGCTGTCCGTAATAGTGGCTAACATGTCTATTATTGTAGGTTATGGACAGGGATAAGGTTAGTGGGAGGATTGGGGTTAGTACACTCGTTATACAGGGCACATCGCGCGGTTGTCCCTGCGACAGCGTGGCATCTTGTAGCAAATTAGCAGCTATATGAACTGCTGTGATTTTCTCGCGATTTTTGCGATTTTCACAAAAGTGTGTCGTGTTTTTTAACCATTTTTGTCGTGATTTTCTACTGTTTCTAGAGATAGGCCTATATGTAGGCCTACTTCCGGGGTGTTCGCCAGGCGGCCATATTGCTATTTCTGGTTGTTGGTCCGACTTGGTCGTGCTGCTGGAAATCGTGGTGTTTTAGGTCAATACAACCGGACACAAAAAATACGATTTACGACTGAGAAAGAACATCCTGTGATCTTGTAGAGACACATTCTGCCTGTTACATCGTTTTCTATTGGCCTAAATTATAACAAAACACACAGTTTAGTCACAAATCACGATTAAAATATGAAATTAGCTTAAATATAGGGCCTAGCCTATGATATGTGCTGTATAAAATTGCTCAAAAGAGACCTAAAATTTAAATCGTGAAATTTGAGCTTTTAGGTTTCTAAAATTCTAAAACCTGTTTTTCAAATCAATTTTCCATCGTTGAATTGCTAAATAGCTAGGGCATAATAATGTTATAAGCCTGCCTGAAGAACTGTAACAAAATTATACGGGTTTCTCCCCTAAATTTAGCCCCTAAATTCACCCCCTAAATTACTAAATTATTTCCTTTCCCCTTTATTACATTTAACATCATTTTTACCCCATTTCGGCCCATTTTCTCTATTATTTTCTATGTGGCTGGTACTTACGGCCTTTTCAGCATTTAGTTGTACCGCCTCGTTTTGGCTCGGCCAATCACCGGCCTCCTGGCCTGTAGCGCAGGTATAAAAGCTTAGTTGCGATCGCAGAATGGCAGAATGGTGGCCGTTCTCGCTGTGACGAGAACGGTGGGACTTCGCAAGTGGATTGCGATGCAACCCCTGGGTGGCCAATCCACGTTGCGATGCGCCTAGCAGTATCCTGTATCGCTGTTAGCTGGGATACTTGCGAAGCGCATTCGCATGCGATTAGTTGCGAGTGTATTGACACCGGAATCTTAGACTGCGATTCAGGGTTACTTCCCTGTAACAGAGGGCTGCGATTCCTAGTGGTCAACGGGTCATTATACGAGTGACTATTCGCAAGAGCTGTTGAGTTGTCGTACTGTACGATCGCTCTAGAGAAAGCTCGGGAATAGGAGTGCGCTACGGTCGCTGCGACTCAGGGTTACTTCCCTGTAACAGGATCACTCTGTGAACCTAGTGGCTTGAGCTTAGCGCACCCCTCGCAGTGAACTGGCCATAGGTCAGGGCACTTGCGATTCCCGTCACGGGCCTATAAATAAGGTAGGAGATCGGACATTGATCTCAAGGCCAGGCGATAAGTTAGGGTCCAGTCCCATTCGCATCTTGACCTTTTCATAAGGCCTATTGTTTGCGAATACTTTTTGCGTTCACCCCACTTCATAGGGCCATTGAGTAAGTAAGTAGCGCATGCGATAACTACAGTAGGTATAAGAAATCGCAAGTAGACTTGGTGGTCTATGCGATGCGACCACGTGGTGATCGCATCGCAACTTGGTACATTGGGAAGTAAGGTAAGTGATACTTTGGGTAAGTTAGTCACACTGGTATAGCCGTCAGGCTTAGCGGATAGCGCCCGATCGCAGGGGTTAGAGCTTGCGATTAGGCCCAGTGCCACCATGCGAAAACCTTATCCACTGTACCATTAGCCAAAATAGGTACACGAGGCAATAGTCGCAGTGTTGCGTGGTTGATGAGGTGTGTCCACGTCTATGCGCATCGCACGTTGCGCATAGAGCAGTGACGTCAGATCCACTCAACCCACAAACTGTCGGCTCAAATAGTTAACGCTAGGAGGACCACCAAGTATTCCAAGTAGGCTCCTTACCCATAGTCGCAAGGTAGTTGCGCTAACAGTTGCGCATAGTCGCAAGGTCACTTGCAACTCCATAGCAGAGGTACATAGAGGTTGGTATCTGAGGCAGTGAAGGCTTAGAGGCATAGAGGTTCCATTGAATCGCAGGTTTGGTGCCCAAGTCCTTCCACATTGAGGCTACGTCTGACGCTATAGCGCATACTGGTCCCACTAAATCTGGTATCAGTACTTATCCACAACCTCACTTGGGAAAGTCGCGGTTCATCTGGCCAGTTCAGCGATTAGTATCAAGTGTTACCTCGTGTATTGAGATATAAACTGGGCGTGGTTAGATAGCAGGAACAATAGAGGCCAGAACAGTGGAATAGCGCAGAGGATAAGCAGATATGGAAGTTCCTGATCCGCGCCAAGTTTACAATGGCGCCCAACGCTGTGGTGCTGTAGCGTCAGATATTGAAGTAGTGCCAGATACTGCAGATGAAGTTGCGCTACCAGGTTCCACTATGGCAGATAGACATGCGATGTCAGATGATATGGACATTGAAGATGCAGCTAGTCGACAGTCAATCGAAGTGAATGCAGTTACACGTAGTTGCGCTACGGGCAGGGGTGACAACGTAAGTGGACATGCGCTAGTAGTAACAAATGAGGACGCATACCAAGGGGTACCTGTTACTTCGCAACAGCGGTATGACCCTATGCGCAGAAGTGAGACTAGTAGCAGACATAGTCGCCCGTCAGATAGTGAACCACTGGCTTCACAAAGTGGTCTAATGTATCGGCGACGTAGACGCATACATAATTCAGGGATGCGAGGAAGCGGTGAGCAGCGACGCCTGTTTGAAGATTTACGGGCTGAGCTTACCGAAGAGTTGCGATTCCAGCAAGCAATGTTTCTTAATGCTAGAGATGAGTTAGCAGCACGACAGGATGAGGTGTCTACGCAGACACAAGTAGCAATTGAAGGTTTGAGGGGTGACATGGTGACATGTTGCGCATCGTCAATGAGTATAGACAGATGCAACCTCCGTTAGCGCAAGTTGGTGGCGCAGGGGTTCAGTCCACATCGCAGACAGAGGTGCGCAAACTTGAAGAGGTTAGTCAGTCAAGTCACCAAGCAGCTGTAGTACAGTTAGCGCAGGGTGAGCGCATGTCGGTTCACTCCATGGGCAGCGATGACACTAGGGGTCAGTCACGTGGTAGCGCATTAGTGGAAGCAGCGTTAGTGGTGGGTCTGCGTCATGAGCCAGTGGGGCCGTGTACCCAATATGAATTGGGTGGACCAGGAATACCGCAGGTGATGACAGGGGGAATGCCGTCGGGTGTCTACCTTACACTGGAAGGTGCGCTAACCCAACAGTATATGAGCAGAGAGTCGCAGATGATTACAGGGGGAATGCCCTCGGGTGTACCCCCGAGTGTCTGCCTACCGGCGGATGCGATGTGTCAGCCGTATGTGAATAGCCATGTGATGAAGTCGCAAGTTACGCATACAGATATGATGAGGTATAGTTCCAAGATACCTGAGCCCGTAGAGTCAGTACGTTATTTCGCGCCAAACACGTGCTCGCCAGTAAATGCGCGCGAACCGGCGCTGAGCTATAGCTGGTCTCAAAGTGAAGAGACGCGTAGTAGTGATGAGAGAAGTGAAGCTGATCAGGCATTGGGTATATGTCTCGCCCATCGCAGAAATCGGCCGTGGTCGGAGGTAGAAATGCCGTTAAGCGCAAGTCGTTTAACGATGAAAGGTCAGTACGTGCATGTAATTCAGCGGTACAGGCGAATATAGTCAGTACTAAGGGCAGTTCAGCCAGAATGGGAGCTGCTGAATTAGACAGACATGGCAGTATGGGGCAGCGGGATCAGGTTGCAAGTGAGGCTCGGCCCCGACGTTCGGGTAGTGAAGGGCGCGCACCCAGCAGCGTCAAACGGGCAGCCAGTAGTGAAAGTCGATCGCCAAGTCGCAATGAAGCGCAGGCAGGCGACAGAAATAGACAGGCGCATATGAGAAGCGATAGGCCGTCTAGGGGTCGCAAGAAACCGCATGGGCGCGCATCAAGCAGCGAGGGCAGTTTGTCCGATTCAGACAATGATGAGTCGCCCTTAATGAGAACAAAGCACGTCATGAGACCGCCCAAATTTGATGGGAGAAGTTCCTTTGAGTCCTTTTGGGCGCAGTTCCAGAATTGTGTGAATTACAATCAGTGGTCGCAGGTGGAGCAGCTCGCATTTTTGAAGCACGCACTTGAGGGAGACGCGGCTAATGTCCTTTGGGATTATGGGCTAGAAGTGACAGAGTCGCTGTCCAGATTGACGAGAACGTTGAAGATGCAATTTGGTGGTGAGAATTTCGCAGAAAAAAAATCGCATAGAATTGAAGAACAGGCGTAGGTTGCCTGGCGAGTCCCTGACGGACTTGCACATTGATATTAGGCGGCTCACCGCATTAGCTTACCCTGATACCGACCATAAGACACGTGAGTTGATATCATGCGACTATTTCATAGATGCTTTGGCTAACCCAGAGCTGGGGCTGAAGATACGTGAGAGGCAGCCTAAAGAGTTAGATGCTGCGCTACACATAGCTTTACAGCTAGAGGTATGGACCCAAGATATTGCGAGACTATCTCAGTTAATGGAGCAGACGTCGGTAGAAACCAACATGGTGCGCGAAATTTCACAGCTGCACAAAGGAGGTCGCAGTATGAATGATCTCAAATTGGAAATAGATGCACAGCATAAGCTTATTGCAGAGCAGAATAAGCTAGTGGCTAGTTGTCAGCAGATGCTAGAGACAATGAACGTTTACATTCAAAGCATTGTTAGTGGCGACACCGGAAGTCGAACGGGGCAACGCCCACATGCGCTAGTAAGCTGTTCTCAGTGTAGCCAGCTTGGGCACGTCGCAAGTTATTGCCCTATAGTTGTCCGGCAGAATAAGGAAGTAATGACCGACAGTGAATATGATTGCAGTGGTCCTGCATCGACATCAGGCTTACAGGCTGCGAATTCGCTGATTCAGCACGTACGGCCGATCAATGACAAACAAGTGAAGACTTGTATTCAAGTGAGATATCGTGCATACAAGCTGATAACATTGCTTGACACGGGTAGTGGCGGACCGATGCAGATGGCAAGTAGAAACCCGCGACATTGTGCCTATAAAACAGGCGAATGGCGAAGACCTTGACATTGAGGGCGTCGCAACAGTTGCGATTAAACTCAATGGTACAAGTACCGAGATGGATGTAATTATAACCCGTGATCTTAGTGGGTTAATTCTCGGTGTAGATTGGATGAAGAAACAAGGTCTGTGGACCTGGGACTTTGATAATGACAGAGTGCGCTTTGGTGACGGGAAGTGGGTCGAGTTATTGAAAGAGGAAAAGTCGCGCATGGTACGCAGGTACTATGTTGATCGCGACACAGTGTTGAACCCGTCTGGACAGACAGAAGTAGACGTGCGCATAACGCGTAAAGGGGTAGATGAGCTCCCCTATGAAGGTGTTCTTGAGCCAGAAAATATTTCAACCTTAGCTAGAGTTTATGCAGGCCGCAGTTTAGTGCCCGCAAAATTCTCTGATATAAAGGTGCCAGTGTTGAATGCGAGTGAACAGAGTCAGGTACTCACCAGAGGCACAGAAATAGGAGTAGTGGAGCCTGTCGAGTTGCTTGACGATGGCTCTGCCGTCGCAGATGACGTGCGACTAGACTCAGCTGAAGCTGATGTTGAATTAACAGAATCTGAGGCAGAGGTTATTGCGAAGATGATGGCTAGTTTGCCTAGTGAATTGGATGACGAACAGCGGGCCAAAGTACAGGCTTTGCTGATGCGCCATCGCAAGATTTTGTCAACCGGCGACCATGATATCGGTCGTACGCATTTAGTGGAGCATCACATAGACACAAGGGATGCGCGATCGATTAGACAGCCGTTGCGCAGACAGGCGTTTGCGCATGCGAAGTTCATTACAGAGGAGACTGATGAGATGCTAAAGCATGGCATAATTGAACCAGCTGCCAGTCCTTATGCATCTAATGTCGTGCTCATTTAAAAAAAGGACAGCACGTTGCGATTTTGTGTCGATTATCGCAGATTGAATGCGGTAACTTATAAGGATAGTTACCCCCTACCACTGATCGATAATTGCTTAACTGCTTTATCAGGGTCATCGTGGTACAGCACGTTGGACCTCCGTTCAGGATACTATAATATCCCTATCGCAAAGGAGGACAGGGATAAAAGTGCTTTCATAACTCAGGGAGGTTGCTTTAGATTTACGGTCATGCCTTTTGGCTTGACCTGCGCACCCTCCGAGTTCCAGCGGCTGATGGATGTCGTCTTGTGTGGTCTTAATTACCTCACATGTTTGGTCTATATCGACGACGTCATTGTGTTTGGCAATTCTTTTGATGAACAATTGTTGCGATTAGACCAGGTCTTTGAGCGTTTGGCAAAGGCTAAGCTCAAGTTGAAACCCAGTAAGTGTTCACTATGTCAGCGTAGCGTCGATTTCCTCGGGCACGTAGTTAGCGCCGATGGAATTGCGATGCAGCCGGCGAAAATTTCTGCGATTACAGAATGGCCTCCATGCAAAAGTGTGCATGATGTTCGAGCATTCATGGGTTTGACAGGTTACTATAGAAGGTTCGTGCAAAATTTTTCTGTCAGCTGCCCCCGTTGTATAGCCTCATGAAGAAGGATGTCGAGTTTAAGTGGACAGATGAATGTCAACGGGCAATGAATGAATTGAAGGACAGAATGGTATCGCAGCCCATTTTGGCTTTGCCATCTAGTGAAGGCCGGTATCTATTGGATACTGACGCTTCAGATTTTGGGCTTGGCGCAGTTTTGAGTCAAGAACAAGATGGATGCGACCGTGTTATCGCATATGCGTCTCGTACCTTGAATAAGGCTGAGCGCAAGTATGAAACGACACGAAAGGAACTGTTAGCTATAGTGTATGGGTTGAAGCAGTATAAGCAATATTTGCTTGGCCGTCACTTTGTTATTAGAACCGATCACGCAGCATTGTCGTGGTTGTGCAGAACTGCAGAACCCATGCCGCAATTAGCGCGTTGGCTTACGTTTATACAGCAGTTTGACAATGAAATTTTGCATCGTCCTGGAACCCAGCTGATGAATTGAGTCGCAGACCGATTGAAATAAGTGGCGATGACCACAGTGATTCTGCAAGGGTAGCTGCTATTAGTTGCGGCCCAGTTTTGCAGAAAGGTGCGGCTTTTGACAGCCAGAAAGCGGCAGCATTTTTGTACCAGCGTCTGCCTAGTGTGGCAGAGACAGAGAAGGCCCATGCCCATCGAGGCTGGCTACCTATCGTAATTAACAATGCACAATACAAAGTAATAAGTAGAAGTCTACGTGCAATGTGCAAACACAAAAGCACGAAGAATAAACACAAAATACAGTTAATGAGCTACTATATAATGAGTCTTGAGTACATTCTTGAAAGTAGTCACAGAAGAAGCAGTTCGAATGTCTGACGGCAAGCATAACGTCACTGGTGTACGGTAGCAACAAGCTGTTGTAGGCCTATAAGCGATGTCTTGTCAATTGAAAGGGGGGATTTTGATCCCAACAGCTGCAAAATTTGGTGACCCATCGTTCTGAAACTCAGATATATAAAACCCATATGGGGGACCACCCCACATGCCAAATATGGTTAAGATCGGACTAAGGGCATGGGTGGGATGAATACCCAGTTTTTCGTATCATATGACTACAACTGTTTGTATTCTTCGCTTGCTCTCCTGGACATACCGCTGGACCGATCGCGATGCTTAATGGCTCAAAATGCACGGTTTCGGCAACCGCCATTTTGAAATCAGTTTTAAGGCAATAACTTCTTTGACATTCGACGTTTTTGCACCAAATTTGATACTGAGGCTAAAACTGGGTCCAGAGCCAGATTCGCTGTCAAAACAGTTCAACGGTATTTACCAAACACAGGCAAATTACGACAGTGATTATTTACATACAAGACAATCATAATACACTGACAAGCACTCGTCTAATATAATAAGCACAATATAAAGCATCGCTACAGTCCTACACACAGCATCTTCTCTGCGAATCGACTAGCCCTGCAGTGAGTCACACAACTGTATACCACGTTTAGAGTTCTTGTATTCCTTGGACAGCATGCTACCTGTGTACATATATACATGTTGTCAGCCAATAATTGCTTTTACGTGACAAAAAAATCACAGTTTTTAAAGACGTGCGAAAAGAAACACTAATCATCCACTTAAGTATACATACAACAATGACATCACAACTGTCACATTGTTTAGTTCATTAGTCAGAGACAGAATCTTTAAGACAGCAATGTGTTCACGTACGCCACAACTTTACCTTCTATCAACTTTAGTGTTGACTGTTCCAGAGTTCTATGAGCTGGGTGTCTTCTCTGAGCGACTTCAATGTAGTCGAGTGTCTGAGCCAGTGACGTCACTGAGTGATGTAGCTTCAACTGACATTGAGTCATCAGATACAGCGACAGAGGCAGCTGAGTGATGCAGATGTAGCGACCCTCGTTATCATCTCTACACTGAGGATTTACCATTAGCATTAGTGCAGTCAGTGAGACAATGTCGTCATCCAACAACTGAATAAACTCCGGTAATATCGGAATATCGGGCATGTAATGAGCATACAACAGCGTGTGTGCGTTCTGTGTAGACAACTGTAAACACCGCTGATAGTCGCCATGTTTGTACGCATACATCGCCTCAAAGTCGGTTGTGACAATCGGGGCTACAGAACCAAAGTCTTGGGCCACGAGCTGACGATATGTTGTCAGATGTTCAACTGCAGACTTCTGCAGTAACTCAACCAGTTCTGATGAATTGTATTTATTTGTGTTCATTGGTGTACATTGAGGTTTTAGCGAAGTTGATTTGTGTTGAATGTTTAGCAGCCGACTTATTGACAAAAACAGAAACATATCACCGATAAACAGCTGCGGAGTATCACTAATACAAATTTCATATCGTTGGAATTCATCAGCTGATGACGTCTGCATAAACTGGCCACACGCTGTAGCTGACACATATTTGATACGTAAATAATATGCAAATAATTTCGTGGTAAAGGCGGATGTAAGTTGTGGTTGTCGCTGGTGTTTCAGTGCAGCAGTTCGTACGCTTTGGTACAACTCTGCTAAGCCTAACATATTGTCAACGTCATCGTCAATCTTGGGTAAAATTTCACTTTGTACAACTGAACTGCACTCTGAGTGATCTTGTGACCTTTCCACCAATGTACAATGATCTATCGCCGTCTGATATTGTCCTGTAGTGTAGTACAAAACTGCTAAGTAGACATTTGCCAGGCAGTAGATGGAGTCGCTGTCAGAGTCTTTACATCTCAACGCTCTGTACAGATACGCTTTGGACAGTTCAATCTCTATCAGTGACATGGTGCTGAGTGATTTATTCGCCACGACTTTCATCAATTTGGCGGCTTTGTTCAGTGACAACACACTAGTGGAAGTGGAATTATTGGGATGACGTCGTGTGTCTGTAAACTGTCCACATACTGCCGCTAAGATATCCATCAGCTCGTTGTTGAAACCATGTCTTAGTGATCTTGACGCAACGTGTAGAAACGCTATTGCTGTAAAGTAAACAGACAGAGAGAAAGAGTCAAATTTTGCCAGTTCAGTCATCCAACGAACACATGATCGTGCAGTCAGGGGGCGACTGTACAAACGTAATGGGACTGCATTTGCTGCTATGAGAAATGTGTTCCGCAAGTCTAACACCGATCTGTTCCATCTCCAGGCGACGAGTGCTGAAACTGCATTCTGTAGTTTCGTTCTCGTTGTGACGTCATCAAATAACCATGATATGTTTTGTGGACAGTCACTGAGCTGTAAACATGCTCGTATGTAATTGTCTACAAACCAGGCTGATAACCACGTCTCATCTATTGACATCAACTGATGTACAATGTTTGTCAAGTTGACTGAGTTGTCATTTAAATTACAGCTGTTGATGAAGTAATGTTGGCAACTACCATCGTTCAGCCATTTGGCTAAAATATGCAACAGCTGGACACACATTCTCACAAGGTTTACATCATCAGTCCACCAACTTCTTGGTTTTAGTTCACAAGCCCACAACATCAGAGTTTTAATGTGATAGTTGCTCAGTGTACCTGCTCCAGAGTTGTCAACACAGTCTGGTAATCGCTCGGTCTTCATGAAATATCGTAACATATGATAGACAGTCTGTTGTACTGGCATCCAGCTCTTTATCAGTACAATTTCTGCTCGTGAGAATGACAGTCTCCACTGTTTCTTACCCATCCATTTATGTTGTCTACACCGACGATGTACGGCACCAACCACGTCACATCCGTTGCTGACAACACGATCAAGAGTTGCTGAGTTTGGCCAGCCATAGTTTCTGTGTCGTGTTGGCCAATCAGCGGCTTGTGGAGGCCACGACATACAACGTACGCAGGGCACTCGGTCACGTGATAACCACCGTGACTCATCTGGTGACTGATCTAATACCGCGGGTCCATGGTTAGTCACATTCTTAGCGTGATATCCGTATATTTGATTTGACAGATACTGCTGCCTGTCATACTCTACTGAGTAGTAGTTGTCATTATCACTGCATTCTGTCAGTAAGTAACGTGACTCTAAGTACACATAGCCAGGTAAGTGACTGTCAATAATCTCCCATACATTGACGTAGTTGTGAAACTCAGCTGGTAACTGTGTTGGTGGTGGATGTCCTCGTGGTATTGCCAGCATATTGTCGAAGTGAAACATCACGTCAATGTCACCGAGATGCGGTAAGATCGGTTCAATGTAGAACTCAGCAACACTTCCTGTTGTCAGCGGAATGCATTCGGTGTCGCCGTCGTCTGGAGACGCAACTATGCAGCAACATACTGCAGCCTGCAGTAGGCCTACGGCATGTTTACCTGCGGACGGTGGACACGGTCGACAAGTGTTTAGCATAAATTCTGTAACTATTTCATCTAAAGCGAGTTCACGCGACGACATTATTTCAACTGTCGACGATCTACAACAAAAAATTTGCTCTGTTTATACTCGGGTACTTTTTGTCGTAATGGTAGGCCTATTTAGTCTGTGACGCCTCAAAAGTCCCCGTGCTTTGCCAGCAAGCCTTCACTTTCGATTTCAAATTATGTCATGCATAGTAATCAAGAAATTAACTTATGTCATTATTATTTTTATAGCTAAACGAAATATCTCATTAAGTTTTGTGTTTATCAACACATTTTCATTCCGTATGCGTTTGTTTAATGCAATTTTACAAATTCACAATGGGGTATCTAACCGGTATTAATTTGTTAATTTTTTCTTCACAAGTTCACAACGTAAATTGAAAATGGAGAAGATTCAAAGCTACATTGTCCTTGTACATATCATTGGTAAAAAAGAAAATAAACGAAAAAGAAACTAAATATAACAACCGATTAGTGCATGGTCGAAACGTTTGCGAAAGCCAACTCCAATAGGAAAACCATATGGCACGTATATAAATGTCATTTGTAAAAAAATTGCAAGCAATTTATTAAATGTCGTACAAGCGTGGGATACAAAACTGCAAAATCAGAAGTATAGGCCTAACCACGACTTATCCGTTAGCTTAAACATTTAATCTGTCATGTTAACCAGATGTAAATTATGTGTAAGGTAATGCATAGAGTTCGCGCTTATGCAGAAAATATTAAGGGCTTTATCCACATCGAGCGTCGAGGGCACGATGATCGAGGCGCCGTAGGCAATGAGGGATGGGGTACCGGGGGGGCTGGTCCCTTCCCCCAGTTTATTAGGGGGTCGAAGTAAGCGTCGTAAGCTCACTTGGTGGGGTTTGGGGCTTCGCCGCTCACTTTTTTTACCGCGCGATGCTACGCAGAGAGCGGTTATGCCACGCTAAGTCGTCCGTCCGTCCGTTTGTGAAGTTTAGGTACCATGATCACATAGGTTGGAATACTTCTAAACTAATTTCACGGCTGATTAGCCTGGGGTCTTTGTTCCTCGGAGCCCCAACATCGGCGATCTGATCTAACGGGAACACCCGCAAAATAGGGGTTGGCAGTGGCGTACCCAGAGGGGGACATGGGTGAATGTCGCCCCCGTCAAGGATTGAAAAAAAATTTTAGCCCCTGAATTACAGACAGATGGCTGCTTTGCAACTGGTGTCACACGCCAGACGTTGCTAAAACCAAACGAA
>Ga0209681_1000312_pt1 | contig 12523 bp, 9 predicted proteins | sample WorMetLIZISLAND2_3_FD_187416 | JGI IMG/M metagenome (GOLD analysis project Ga0209681, IMG submission 187416) | Marine gutless worms symbiont microbial communities from Max Planck institute for Marine Microbiology, Germany - Olavius clavatus LIZARD... ... | reverse complement strand
CATCTCATGTAACGCTGCCACCAACTGACGCTCTTGTCTACGTATGTGACTCACCGTCTCCGTTGCTACTTCGTGGATGTTGTCTTCCGCCTGCGTTCATACAGTATATCTGCAGTTAAGTAAATATACCAGCATTATTTTTTTATAGAAATCTCTCTTTGAAGGAGTACACTGTAAACACAAAAAGCAGTGTCAAAAAAGTCTTGCGGAGCAGAAGTTAGGCACTAGGCAGTGGCGCGCCATAGCGTAAAAGTTGGGGTAGCGATCGCGCCTTTTGCGCCACAGCTCCCGCGCCCAGGATTTAGCAATACAGATCAACACTTTGCTTGAAGACCATTTAGACAGGCTATTTAAATACGCATAATCTATTAGACCCAATATAATTTGTTTTACGAGGTATAGCTGGCCGTGTTCTGGCCCTGTGGCGCTGTCTGCAGTGACTGAGCGCGTATAGGCCTAATTGATTGGGTTCATCATCGTTTAATCTACTTATCATCAAGTATAGTGATAGGGCCTGGGCCACTACCCCTCCATCCCTACCCTGATTTCAAAATTGCAAGTATCGTCGCTACATCCACTGTTCACCCCATAGCACATGCATGCAACTGTCACGTGACAATGTTTGTCTTATATCTAAAGATTCCGTCGTTCATCCTGAACTGCATTAGTTAGCCTACAACTGTGATAGACTCGAACCTTGCGGACAAGTAGATCAGATTTGACGACGGCATCATAACGAGTACGCATGTCATACAGTCGTTGTCTACACTGACTGAGTAGCGCTGTTAGCGGTGCTTGATGCACAGCTACCGCATCATTGAATGACAGCACGTCATGGTCGTCTGAATGTGGCTGGCCACGGTACGTACACAGAACACAGACGCAGACATGACACGTGTTGCAGTAGAAGCGCACTAGTTCACCGCTATGATGTTCACATTCCATTGACAACTCGACATTGTCCACGTCTAACAGCGAGTGACCACTTGTCACCTACACTCCACAGCATACACACCACACCGGTACAATACCGTACTCACTTAGGGCCTAGTCCACTCAGAGACACGACAACGTCATTAATATACAGCTCGGTCTCAGAAACCCAACAACAACCTTACCTTCGTTGTCACACACACCCATACACACCGTTCAGTATATATTACTGCACAAATTTCTCTCGTAAGTTAACCCCCTGTTCTGGATCATTCTATCTCTGCACTAATAGTTAAATTTCGAACTTTCTCATCGCATAGACTAACTATAAATTTCAGTGAACGTTATAACGCTAGGCCTCGATGTATTGAGAGTGTTCACTCATACATAGTGTTTTTATCGTGGAGCATCACACGCTTAAAGCGCAGTTTCCAGCCTACGTACGCAACGCAAAAAGCGCAACGTAGCCTAGGCCTACGCAACGCAAGGCCATTGCGCATGTCTATAATTATGCCAATTTTTACACAGAATCCTTCCGCAATGGCCTTGTGTTGCGTGGGTTGTGCATGCGTGGGCTGAAATCAGGCAAAAGTGGGCGAGGTGCTACTCGGTAGTCGGTACTCCGTGATAAGCTCATTAAGTACCGTAACCACGCCTGTCTGCAAAGGCTCTATAATAAGACGTAAGTCTGTTGGTGTCCATCCCGTCCGTCTGTAACGCTGTGTATTGTGGCGTTCAGGGTCGGGTCGGAGTAGAGGGCTATAAATATTATTGTACAATATTATAAGTTGGCGGTTAGGTTCTGCAGCTATACTGTACGTCGTACTCAGTACGATCGGCCTTCTTAGCGAAAGTTACGCAGACGCAGCCTACGCTTCTTGTACACTTTGGTGCACTGACACAAGGCCGTGTGAAGTGAAATGAGCGTTGAATGAGTAGGCTACGTACGTTAGTTCGTCGATGTAGACGAGCACAGTGTGAACACATCAACTTGCAGCATTCGACGCACTTGACATGCGCCATGCGATGTCGTGAACGAGCACTCGACTTGCTACAGATCTCACAGACGCCGCTGCCGTCAGCGCTCTGTGCCGCCGCCGCTGACTTACGTCGCTCTATCACATTGTACAACTGACTGACAACTGGATCATCTGGAAGTCGACAGACACCGCCCGGCGGCAGTGGACAGCTCTCGTAGCAAACTGGGCACGTGAGTCGTGCAACAGCAGTTACTGCTGAGTGGGTACGACGACTGATCGTAGACGTACGACGACTGGCGACCTGTCGAACATCGTCGTCATCAGCAGCTGACAACTCGGAATCTTGAAGTCTTTCTAGACAGACTTGGCAGAACGTGTGTCGACAGCCGAGAGTCTTGGCATGACGCAATGGCTCAAGACAGATGCGACAGGCCAGCAGCTCATCGGAGATGTCGTCAATTAGCGACGATGACGTCATCATCACCTGTATTAACCACACGCGCAGGTGTACAGGTGCAGACAGCGCCGACAAGCACAAACACTGTATAGCAAAAGACAAAAGAAACAGTGTTTTAAGTGTGTTGCGTGCTTGCAAATGCTGAACATGAAAATTTCTGTGTGATTTCTTGTGTAATCTTCGCACTCTAAAGACAGTAGGGCCCTGCGCACTGGCTACCGGTATCTCAACGCATAACCTTCAAAACTGAATTGCTGGATGACATAATGACTCAATGCATGGCGTATTTTCGTGATGTGTCTGAAGCTGACGTTCGACCGCCGCTCGCTTCCTCGGGGACGGTGCGTCAAACGACAGTGGGGTGTTTTGTTGACAACGACGTTTCCAGCGTTTTCGATGGCTACTTATTAGGAAACGTTAAAGATAAGGCCAGCATTATTATATGCATTATGCAATCCATGGCCGGTTGCATGGACTCCGGAAAACGATTTTTTGTATCAGAGTGCGCATTGGCCATTCAAGGTCATCCAAGGTCGATCAATTTGACACCAATCGAAAGCGCATATGCAACTTCTACAGTAATCTTGGTGCTATCTCGCACCGTTTCCGAGATACGGCGAATTACTGGCTGAAAATGCTATTTTTTCCTATCCCATTTTCATTAACACCCTCGCCCGATGGCCGTAACTTTTCCCTTTCGAATTGGTTGGTAAACTTTTTATCCGCAATACTAAAATCCTTAAGATATCAGGCACGTAAAGATTTCGTGATCCTAGCTTGCGTCATTTTGAAACAGTGCCAGTGCGTGACGGACGGACGGACAAACGGACTCTTCGCCGGAAGGAAGTAATGTGATGAACAGCACTTCTCCAAATTTCGATACCGTAAACTAATAATCTAAGCCTCACTTTCTATTGTCTTAGCGGCGGCCTTGATCCTCCGTTGTCATTGGCTGACAGAAACTAGGTCAGAACGAATATATTAGTGTAAGCGTGAAGGAAAATGTCGGATAACGATAGAAACGTGGTTGAGTAACTTCTGTCGTCGGATTCTGATAATATGTACGGTTCTCTGTGTTATTACATTATTTTACTGTACCAATCTACTGTTTGATATAGTCAGCAACTAATCTACAGCGTTTAGTGACCGGAACACCCAACGAAACCACGCATGGGCCGAACAGCCGCCTTGCAGACCAGAGTTTGAGCTAGCCGGTCTGTTTGTCTGTTAGCACATGGAAGTCCAGTTGCCAGCAGGTCGTAACACTAGCATCGCGCGGTAAAGAGCGCAGCGAAAGTTCTCGTTGATATGAGTTCAGGCTCAGCTGACTCTGCTGAGATTTGGTCAACTTCTGGAGTAGGCCAGGCCTAACGCCTCAAAAAACTCACAAAGAAAAGGCAACCCCTTGGAATGTTCTCTCTGTATCGAATAACAAGGTGCCGTGCTATCGCAGGGAGGACCGCGCGATGCCGCTGTAAATTTCACCATTTCGGTAGGGTCTATATACTTATCGAAGTTGCAGCGGCATCGCTGCGATGGTTTTCACTGCTATAGCATCATAACAACGCTTTCGAATTAAATAATATCATAAATTACGGCAAGATAACGGTGTTAAATAAAATGTTAAATGTTTGATTCACATCGTCTGCGCTATAAACATCAGCGACTGTTCAAAATGCTGAAATTGTACGACTCTATGAATGATCGATTTCATTGTAGGCCTAATTGTACTGTTAAAAGTTGGGCATTTATGAGCTCATTTGCAGTCTAAAATATGAAACATTTCGCTTTTCATTCTAACTCACGTAACAACGTTCCTGTCGACCGTAGAGCTAACCATGAACGGCGTGGCCAGGTGACACATATTGGCCGTAAAGAATTAAGTGCACATCTTAGAAGTTCACAGCATGTAGCCTACTAAACATCCAACGCAACCTGCATGGATGCAGGTATACGCGGTAGCATTATTGTATTTAACGTCCCCTCCCCGAGGAACCGCCGCGAATATCCGCATATAGGCCTACCTTATATTTTAGCAACTACAATCATAGACCTACATTTTGCCGCCGATAATATAGGTCTATCTTCGTTGAAATTGTTACGGTGGGCTCCGTAAATTTTATTTCTGCAAAGTGACGTTTCGGCCGTTCAAGGTCATCCAAGGACATTGATTTGGGCATCAATCGAAAGCGCGTATGCGACTTCCTATTAGCCCGTCATAGTAACTTTGGTCCTATCTTGCACCGTTTCGGAGATAGGCCTACTGCACGTTTTTGTCCTTCTGACCCCCAACCCTATTCCACCCTAATTTTTGGGGTGTTCCCGTTGGACCAGATCGCCCACGTTGGGGGTAAATCTGAGCATGTACCTTAAGCTATTCGGCCGTGAAATTATTTTCGAAGTATTCCAACCTATGTGATCACGGTACCTGAACGTCACAAACGGACAGACGGACAGACAGACAGATAGGCAGACGACATACTGTGTCATGACCGCGCTCTTAGAGCGTAGCATTGCGCGGTAATAATTAGTAATAATAATTATAGCCCATTATATAGTAAACAATGCATTTAAATGTCTGTCATTCTGTTTTTCCGTTTTCTCGGTGAATAAAGGTGTCTGTGTGTATTTTGTAGGCCTATTGTATTTTTCTGAAATAGTGCATGTGATACATGTAACTGCCAAAGTGCGCTTAATTAGCGCACTTTGCAGTCTCCTCTGTATTGAGAAGAGGAAAAGGAGAGAAGGAATTGAACGGAAAGAGAGGGAGTGGAAGGGAAAGTCAGAGGTAAGGGATAAGAAGAAAGAGCTGGAAATCCGACCTCCCCATTGCGAAGTATATACTGAGCCAGTAATCGCACTTTAGTCGAGCAATCGAATAATGCTGCTTCTGTAGACTACACGTACTGAATAGGCCTAAAGGAAAGTGATGAGTCGAGAGCGCAATCGTTGTAAGTAAGCCTGTACAGGCCTACTATCTGTCATAAGGTATATGTTATATGTTACCCGCATAGCCTATAGAAGACTATAATAGACACAAATAACTGCATTGTCTATAACAATTAGTTAATAAATTTTGTCGTTTTGAGGTGAATTAAAGGCTAGGTCGTTAAGTCTAACGACAACGATTAAGTTGTACAGTTGTACTTAACGAGAATGTATGATCACAGCTCGTTAGTATTTGCTGCTCGACAAGCTGATAGCCTAACGGATGTGATGATGGTGATGACGTTAGCAACCTTAGCAGCAGAACAGATTGAAGCTGACGCCGACATAATTAGCACACTCACGTTGATCCGATCCACCTTACTCCTTGCGGCCGTAATCACAGCTCAACGAGCGTCATGTGACAAAATCACGTGAGACATACTGGTGATGAATTATGGGATGTAATAGGACGCTACGGGACGTGTCGCTAGTAGACTATTGGCATTATGTTAACAACAAATATCCTTCAAGCTCGCCGTCATGGTGTACCAGTGCACCGGTGGACTGGTCCCGGCCTACGTGGCTGACGCCCTTCAGCCAGCTCGCCAGGATTCCTAGTCGACTACGCCTGCGGTCATCGTCGACTCGGCATTTGATGGTCCACACACACGTCTGTGCACTGTCGGCGACCGAGCGTTCCCCGTCGCCGCGGCACGAACATGGAACAGTTGCCAGCTGAAGTGACGTCATTAAATTTCCTGCAAACCTTTAAAACTAAACTAAAATCTCATCTGTTATTGGCGTCCTTTCCATAGCTTTTTCTGACTTTAAATTTTAAGTTGTCTGATAAGTGATTGAAGTGCTTTAGGCATTTTTCACTCTAAATTTAATGTAATGTAATGTAATATAATTTAAATATGTCACTGACCATGATGCCAAACGTTATATTCACCCAGGACAGCTTTTCAACCAAGCCTCATTGAGATAGGCCTAGAAAACATCTAACGCAAGTGACCCCTAGGTCCAGAATATCACGTCATTATTATCGGGTGCATTTTTAGCACGCGACAGCAATATAGCTCGCTATATGCTATCGCCCGTCCGTCTGTCCGTCCGTGTGTCCGGCTGTCACACAGGTGGATCGGTCAAAAACGGTTGAAGTTAGGATCATGCAACTTTCAACACAAAGTAGATCCGTGACTCTAGTTTCTTCTTGGTTAACTTCACCGCGAAATTCCAAAGGGAACATAGGGAGCGGGGGCTCTTATGTACTTGGACAATAATGTTTCAGGGTTTCGTCCGTTTCCAAGTCTGGTCAGCGAGGAGAGTGGCTGATCCGCGCCGCCAGTTCTGACTGACGGATTGATCCACCTTTGACCTTCAGCCTCCGAAGTTCGACCTCTGCTTGTGATACAGCATAGCCACTCGTTGGCACTCGATTCGCCTCGCGTTACACGCCAGCTTTGACGGCCGGCCGATTACGGTATAGGGATTGATCAATCTCGTTCGACTTACATACGTCCATCGCGAACTCAATTTACACGCCGAAGCCGATGCCGATGGCACACGACGCAGACATCAGCTCCGCGCAAAACCGACGCCAGCCGGAAAGCTGGAGTCAATTTCTTGTATTCGTTATTACTGGTATTTTCTGGTTATCGATTTATGATACCTTGCCGCATAACTGTAGTAAGTAAGTAGATATCAGTTTGTTAGGTAACTACTGTTTTGTACTTTATAGTCTGTGCAGCAGTAGTTTTTGAAAAAATTGTGTTTCAATGACTTCTATGGTCGCTTTTGGAGGAATTCACTATACCCCTGGCCACCGCATTGAAAGGTAAACAACTGTAGTAAGTATGCACTGTACTGGTCTTTGAACTTCGCAGTCAAACTCGCAAATTGCCCGCAAACGGTACGAAAAACCTACTGGACGTTTTAAATATGGAGGGTTCGGTTGAGATCAATCTTCAGAAAACCGAAATCGAACTGACTTCCGGTTTTCCGCACAGCCCTGCCCATAGGCGTAGCCAGAGGGAGGGCCTAGGGGCCTATCCCTCCAAAGGGAGTGGAAAAAATTGCACAACCGTTTTAGCTGTGCGAAGGGGACAAATATATGCGTGAAAGTCTTGCTTAGTAATTGTGAGTGTGAATGTGACTAAATATATGCCGCACAAATGTCAAATATGACAAATTTGTGGCTATCAGGTGCGTTTTTTTCAAGCTCTAAATACTCCCAAAACTCGTTTTCGGCCGGAGCGCCGCCCGGACACCCCGGGGGAGCTTACGATGCCCCCAGATCCCCTAGTCGGCTGGGGAGGGGGACACCCTCTCACCATACCCTTCCCCCTTACCCTTACCCTTCCCCTCGTCGATTTCGGCGCCTTCGGCGCCTCGGTTGTCAGGCCCCCAACACAAATTCCTGGCTACGCCTATGGCCCTCGTGACTTACTGTCTGATGGGCATCTGATAGTCGGCGTATGTCTACGGCTTATCGTGATCACTACGTTCGACCGAGCTGATTAATGATTATACGGTACTATACTGCACTGCTGCCTGCACGCCCACTACTGTATCGGCTTGCATGATGCTTTGCTTCTTTCTGCTCTATTTCAACAACGGCCGAGACTTAGCCTATTTCTTTTCGAATAGGCCTACGCTTCATACGCCTACAAGTGAGGGGATTTTTTTCGATAGCGAAATAATTAATTGAACAATGAATTAGGCCTAATTGTTTCACTCAATATTTGCATCATGGGCGTTTTCCGCATCCGCTCTTAGCGCCTTCACTGGGCCCGAGGGCCTATATGAACAAGGGGACGACTGCGGCTTCCGCTCTAACCCAGTCAGTTTATATAGGCCCCAGGTAATAAAATAGCCAAAGAGGAGCACTTTTTTATTCGCACATATTTATTCTTTGCAATGGAGAGAATTTAGCTCGACGAATTAAAAAAAATTGCATAGAAACAACTTTAGCAAAAACGTATTGCTAAAAAGTGTCACAAAACTATTTTACTTGAAATAAGAATTAACACAAGAAAGTCGTGATATCGCAGTGCGATGCCGCTGTAAATTTCGATACCTATAGAATTTTATAACGGCATCGTGCGGTTTTCCTGCCACAGCACGGCTTTTTTGTTGGTCTTTATCAGTAGATTATAGATAATGCAGACCTTCTCTCTAAAGTTTCCGAAGAAGTAGCCACCGAAATAGCCTAAAAAGTCGTCGTCGACAACCCCATTATCGTTTGATGCCCCTCCTTGAAGAACCCGGGCGAATATCTGCATATACCTTATATTTCTAGAAATTAGAATCATTGACCTACATTATGCCGCTGATGGTATGGGTCTATCTTCATTCAACTTTTTCTGGTGGGCTCCGTAAAACGTATCTGTGTGAGTGCGTACCAGCTGTTCAAGGTTATCCAAGGTCATTGATTTTGGTACGAATCGAAAGCGCGAATGCCACTTCTTATTAGTCTGTCATAATAACCTTAGTCTTATCTTGCACCGTTTCAGAGATATTGAACGTTTTCTGCACCCCACCACTATTCCATCCTAATTTTGGCCTTTTGGGGGTGTTCCCATTGCACCAGATCGGCGATGGCCCATGTTAGGGTCAGCCCGGGCATAAACCTTAAACTAATCAGCGGTGAAATTATTCTCGAAGTATTCCGACCTGACAGAGTGACGGACGGACAAACGGACAGACGACATATACTGTGGCATAACCGCGCTCTGCGTAGCATCGTGCGGTAATGAGCTGTAACGTAAGCAGGATATTTGCAGATATTTAGTATGAAGAAAATAAACGAAGATCAGATTTTCAGATTTCGTTTTGTTGAAGCTGACTTCTGTGGTGTGGCAGAACCTGAAAGAGACACAACGTGTGAAACGCTTTCTATTTTGGGAAAATCGCTCCTTCATTTTCCTCCGCTTCAGTTCTTGAAACTGGTTAATCTGACCATGGCCATAAATTCCGCGTATTTTAGCTCAAATGGTCAGAATTTATACATCGTACGTAGTATACAACCTCTCTTTCTTCTGCTTCCGTGCACACTAAGTTTTTAGCCGATCGTACTGTTGCACTATGATGGGCTATTGGCATCATCAAGTCGTCTGTCCGTCTGTCTGTAACGCGTGCATTGTGGCTCTCAGGGTCGGTATACAGGGCTAAAAGTAGTACCAGAGTGTTCCTGGCAGGAAAGTTCCTGTTTGTCCCTGAGACACTTTCGCTGTAGTATGTATCATTTAGCCGCAAAACGCACCAAAGAAAACGAATCGAAGAAAACGCGCACGTGAGTTTTTTTAGTCAGACAGTGGTCGTGTTACATTCTGTTATTCACTGACTTCGTGAAAATACTGAACTTGAGTCTGTCACGCTCAATGGTCACGCTTGAGTAATTTGGGTGCGTCCATAAACTCTACGCGTTGAATCGGATCGTGCGTACCTGCGTTCGTAACGTGTAACCGAAACCGGTTTGATAGTCTGCCAGTATACCGTACGTCGTACGCAGTACGATCGGCTATCACAGCAACAGCTGAGCTTCTTGTATTTATTTGTACTCAAATACTCAATACTGGCGCTGTGCAAGTTCTTTGTTTACATGACGTATCAGCTGTCATCAAAAGGCATCCAGCAACTGCAGCAGCTGCTGCAATAACAACAAGAGTACTCTGCCTGTCAGAGAAAGAAGCGGATAATGGGCCGACGACGGACAAATGAGTCATCATGTCAGCTGCCTGCAAAATACGGACGTGCACGCACACGTCTGTGTTCAGGAAGCTCATCTGTCATCTGACTGCCATCATCTGTCGTCGCTGAAATCCAATACAGGTGTTCCGCTCATGTGTACCGACTCCATCTTCCGGTAGCAGTCTTGTTCTCGGTAACGTTCATCGTCGGCAAAACTGCTCATCTAACCTGACCAAATAGCGTGTTATAATCGATCTATCTAGGCCAGCACTTCCAGTACGTGCATTTCGTGTTTGTTTATTAACCGTCTGTCTTCTGTGAAATAATATGATGATGCAGGAAGACTTCCACAGGTTCACGTTGCCATTGTACACTGAAACGATCGTGAGATTGATAGCTCAGGTATGGAGTTATGACAGGATCATCTTGGTACTGACAGCATGGTCATACCACTGTAACATGATTGGTTTGGTCATCTTACACTTACAGACGAGACAATACGCCAATATACCACTAAAACCAACGCCATATACTTCGTTCTTCAATAGGCCTAAACGCCGAGCGTTTTTTGCTTTCTACAGCAAGCCGAGAGGTTTTAATTAATTTAGTTACATGAAGTTAAGTTCTGCTTCACCAACCTTCCTGGACATTAGCTAACCTACTCCATGTTGGTTACATGCTGTAGTCATTACTAGTTTGACCACTTTAAAAATTGAGACTGATTGATTGATTGATTCGCGCGAAGTCCATAGATTAAACCAGGTCATGACACGGCTGTACTTTCGGTCGCCGGTTTAGCTTCTGTAGTTGGTTACACGAGTGCATTATTGTTTGTCACTAAATATATACGCCAGTCCGGGTATATGATCCGAAAACATTTTTTTGTCTGAATTTTGTTCTGTTTGGTACGTTCTGCGATGCCTGCTGGCGACGAACAATCACGCACCGTCCGGAAACTGAAATTGCGGCAGTTGCACTACCTGGTTTACTTTATGGACGTCGGTTAGGCCTACATGCACGCAGAGCGGATACTAAAAATACTAAAAATACCAAAATTGTGTTACAAGTAGTTCCGGGTAGGTGAAAATTCCCATCTATATTTATGAACAACGTAATTATTATTGTCGGAGAAGGCCGTTAGCGGGACCTGGTAACGAATCGCTAATGTCCAACTCTATTATGCCCAAAATCCATTACACAAGTTTCTGCGTAAGTTCCCCGTGGACATAAATACGTAAATTCACCCACACGCTGTATTTTCCTTTCGTATAGCATTCGAATAGTTCAGCATACAAATTCAGCATATTTGTAGCCGACATCACATTACAGACAAATGCACCGTCAAGGTCTTTGTCCGTAAAATCCGCGATGTTGTACCATAGGCGTATTATTTTTGCAGGTCATTGTCAAGGTCAAAATGTCAATAAAGGTCGATAGCAAATAGCAAATCGAAGTAATGGAGTTTGTGCCTAAGCCTGCGACGCCACAGAACTTGCAATGTCAACAGGAATCCGACGATAATGCATGATGACTGGCAGCCTGTTTGCTGTTATTGTTCGCGTGATTTAATAACATCGTACGACCCGCTAATCCAAACGCCCGCATGTCTATTTTATGATCTCGTGATTCGCGTACATAGTTTCTGCTAGATCAGTGCCGGCTGCTGCTCTACATACAACGGTGAAGTCACATCAAGCTCCTCAGATAACATTTTTAGCCGATCGTGCTACACACAGAATGATAATGTCGTCTATCAGTCTCTGTCCGTCTGTTTGTGACAACGTGCCCTGTGGCTAAAACGACACATCCTACCGCAACTCAACTTGTCTAAACAAGTAAATACGCTTCTTGTCCATAGAGAGCGAATCTGAAAGACTGAAGCAAGACTTGGAGCCATTGTCTGTCGTACTTGTTGTCACGGACGGACGAAGAGACGGACAGACAGACAGACAGATGCCATCACGATGACAGTAGCAGTACGATGGGCTAACAACTTAACAAGAAAGCTGAGCTACCGCAAAGATGACCGCGCGATGCGTCCTATATATAGGTGTCCTGAAAATTTTCGAGTCTCTGAGTACGCCCACGGCTATTTTTGCCGCAAATTTTAATGGGCTTTTTTGTTCCGAATCGATGGGCGTACAAAATTGGAAGTTCGTAGCTTTACCCATTCCTGAGATAATAGGGGTACTCAAAACATTTGGGCACTCCCTGGATACGCCCATGCACCCTTTTCTCCCAAATTTGTAATGGGCTTTTGTTCTGATGGACCCTGTGAATATATCTGCCAAATTTGAAGTTCGTAGCTTTACCCGTTCCTGACATAAGAGGGGGGTACTCGAAACATTTGGGCAGTCCATGGATACGTCCACGCTCCCTTTTCTCCCAAATTTTAATGGGCTTTTTTTCGGATGGACCCTGTGAATGTATCGGCCGCCAAATTTGCAGTCTGTAGCTTTACCCGTTTCTGAGGACGGTTGCAGTTTGGGGTTGGGTTGCGAACCCCCAATCTTGGGGAAGGGGAGGCCGTAAG
>Ga0209681_1000311_pt1 | contig 12533 bp, 5 predicted proteins | sample WorMetLIZISLAND2_3_FD_187416 | JGI IMG/M metagenome (GOLD analysis project Ga0209681, IMG submission 187416) | Marine gutless worms symbiont microbial communities from Max Planck institute for Marine Microbiology, Germany - Olavius clavatus LIZARD... ... | reverse complement strand
AACGGCAAATTTAGACCATTTGCCCGCTATGATCGTCCAATGGGTACGCTTTAATCAATTTTCAAAGATCATGGCACACCCCTTGGGGGTTCAAGCAACATTTACATGAACGTTTTGAAATTGGTTCTTGTTGACTTGCCTTTTCCACTCAGAAAAATATCTCTGACGCCTTTGGGCACACTTATGGTAGGTAACCGAGGGGAAGGCCGCGAAAATGCCTACCGGCTTGAAAGAGGGGTTTCCGCATTTCCTTCAGTCGGTGATCCCGCGCAACTACCAACCGCAGAACAATTGAAATCGATTATCGAAGCATCAAAGCCCGAAGACAGGAGGGTCAAAATTGGGACATCACCGCTCGCCGCGAATGCCGCCGTCACGGTCGACCCAGACAAGATATTTGGACGCCATCTTGCGGTTCTTGGAAATACCGGTAGCGGGAAGTCTTGCTCAGTCGCCGGGCTGATCCGATGGGCATTGGAACAAGCGAAAAAAAACAGATCAGATAATGGTCAACCAAATGCCCGATTCATTATTCTTGATCCTAATGGCGAATATTCCGATGCTTTTGCAGACTATGAAGAAGTACGGCGTTTCCAAGTTTCTCCCAAGACGGAGGACATTCAGCCACTTTTACTCCCGGCTTGGATGTGGAACAGCTATGAATGGGGCGCCTTCACAGAAGCAAGTTCTAAGGTCCAAAAACCGATTCTGATGCGCGCCTTGCGGGAACTGCGTGTCATCGGAAATGGGGAAACAGAGGATACCGATGCAATAGTGCCTATTAGGTTGAGGCTATTCTATCGGTCCCTGATTAAGGACAAATCGGAGGGGCCATCAGCTTATATGGAATTTCCGGGAAAGCAGAATTTCGGACAGAAGATCTCTGCCATTTCTAAAAGCGTGAAATTTCTTTCGGAAAATCATCCCGTGCATAAGGAGTGCCTTATTCAGTTACATGGGGTGATAGAGGATGTGTTGTCCTCAAAACCACCTAATAATCAGGGCTATTATCCAGCTTTTGATGATCCGGATGTTGAAAAACTGATCAACGGCTTTGATAGAGCAATCAGAGAGTTACCAATACCTACTGAGCGACTAAGAGTAAATGAAGACAGCCCCGTAAAATTTAAAGTTGCAGACCTTGCTGATGTCATAGAACAAATTGCAGTTGAACAGGGACAAAGTCAGTTTGTCGATACTCTTCTGCTAAGGGTTAAGATGCTTCTATCGGATGAACGGCTGAGATCGGTTGTATCTCCGGAGACAGATGTTGATCTATCATCTTGGCTTGAGAAGGTGGTCGGCCAGAATACAGCCAAGACTGGTTGTCTCTCTATACTTGACCTATCGCTATTATCTTCAGACATACTCCACACTATAATCGCAGTAGTCGCTCGCATTATCTTTGATGCGACACAGCGGTACCGCAAACTCACTGACAATGAATTGCCTAACGTTCTTGTGCTTGAGGAAGCCCATACATTTGTCAAACGAGGAAGGGATGAAGAATCGGATACACCCAATCCTGCCCAAATGTGTCGTCAAACTTTTGAACGTATTGCTCGCGAAGGCCGCAAGTTTGGATTGGGTCTTGTGCTCTCATCGCAAAGACCCTCTGAATTGTCACCGACAGTTTTGGCCCAGTGTAATACTTTCCTTTTGCATCGTATCGTGAATGATCGTGATCAGGATCTTGTCGGCAGACTTGTACCAGACAATCTTGGTGGACTACTCAAGGAACTTCCAAGCTTGCCATCCCGGCAAGCGATTCTGCTGGGATGGGCCGCAACGGTGCCAACTCTGGTAGAGATTACGGAACTCCCTGAAAATCAAAGGCCAAGATCCTCTGACCCAAAATTTTGGGATGTGTGGACAGGAAAAGAGGAACGCCCGATTGACTGGCGTAAGATCGTGGATGACTGGACGGGAATAGCAAGAGAAGCTGATCAAATCGCCCCTTCTGATGCTCAGGAAAGACCGTTGGCGAAAGACAAGGAATAATGGAATGATCCCAAGAGAATGTAAACGCATAGCCGAAGTCGATTTTCCCATAGCCGTCGTTTCAAAGCACTCAGCACGGGAAAAGTCCATTCGCCATGGCCATCCATCGACACTTCATCTGTGGTGGGCACGCAGACCGCTTGCAGCCTGCCGGGCGATGCTCATGGCGCTTCTTCTGCCCGATCCCTGCGACCCGCTTTGCCCTGGGGAATTCAAAGCGAGTGCGAAGGAATTCTTGCTCCACATGCCCGGCTGGAACACCCCGCGCATGAACCAACAGATGAAATCCGACGAAGGCCTGCGAAGGGCGATCCTCACTTTTATTGGGGATTTCGCCAACTGGGACAACTCAGCAAATGACGGATATCTCTCTACAGCCCGCTCTCTGATCCAGGCGGCCCATCCGGATGAGACGCCATTGGTTGTAGACCCGTTTTCCGGCGGGGGGTCGATTCCGCTGGAGGCATTACGGCTTGGTTGCGAGGCATTCGCCAGCGACCTCAACCCGGTGGCCTGTCTCATAAACAAGGTCATGCTGGAGGAGATTCCCCGGTGGGGAAGGCAAAAGGTAAAAGTAAAAAGGCAAAATGAGGAAGAAATAGAGGCGGACGGATTAGCGGAAGCGTTAAGGATTGTCGGAAAGGAGATAAAAGAGGCGGCGGAGAGAGAGCTTGCTGAGTTTTACCCGAAAGACCCGGACGGGGCGACACCCATCGCCTACCTCTGGGCGAGGACGGTCAGATGCGAGTCGCCCGATTGTGGAGCCGAGATTCCGCTCATGCGCTCCTTTTGGCTGTGCAAGAAGCCCAACCGAAAACGAGCCCTGAAGTATAAGATTGTTCATAAATCCCTTAACTTTCGAAGTCCGACCATTGAACCCTCTCCCTCTGGGAGAGGGCAGGGTGAGGGTTATCATGGACCGAATGTTTTACCCGATGACATCCTGCGTTTTGCCCGTAACCTACGAAAGGATCAAACAGATGCCGAGACTCGACTCTGGCATTTGTTGCGAGATCGCCGTCTGGCAGGCAAGAAATTTCGTCGGCAACATCCTATTCCGCCTTACGTGATTGATTTTTACTGTCATGAGGAAAAGCTTGTTATAGAGGTTGACGGTGGGCAGCATGCTGAGGCAAGGGAACACGATGAGGGAAGAACGGCTTTTTTAGAGAAACAGGGACTTCGAGTCATTCGGTTCTGGAACAATGAAGTGCTGCGATCTATTGAAGCGGTATTGGAGGTGATATGGAAGGAGTTGCAGTCTCCCTCACCCCCGGCCCCTCTCCCGGAGGGAGAAGGGAGCATGCCCTATATAGAATTTGAGATATTTGAGCCCAAATCCGATAAAGAGGTCCTCAACGGAACCGTGACGAGGGCTAAGGCCACGTGTCCGTGCTGCAATACGGTATTGCCGCCGGAACGGGTGCGAGCGCAGCTTTCGGAGCAGCGAGGGGGGGCGGATGTGGTTTTCGATGTCGTTGGCAACCGTATCGGTGGCGCCCGGATGCTCGCGGTTGTCACGCTTTATCCGGGTATTCGAGGGAGAAACTACCGACTTCCGACAGAGCGCGATTACCAGGCGGTCTGGAAAGCGCAAAAGCGGCTCGAAATGATTTTAGATGAATGGGAACAGAATGGCAAAAGGGGGCTTTGTCCAGTGCCGGATGAACCTTCGCCATCTGAAGACACGCATCGTGCAGTTGGAAGCCAGCTTCCATTTTACGGCTACGAGAAATGGGGAGACCTTTTTACTTTTCGCCAACAGCTTCTCTTTGTAACTCTGTCCTTATTTGTTAAAGATAGGGATATACTTCCTCTTATGTTAAGTAAGATGGTTCGCCACTGCAATGCTTTTTCTTTTTGGCATACAGGAAGTGAAACAGTTGCGGGAGCCTTTGGTAGGCAGGCGATTCCGATGTGTTGGGATTTCCCTGAATATTATCCCTTTTCACGCTTTGCTGGCGGTTTCGATAATGCTTTGGATGATTTAGTGGACGCAATAACACACATCGCCACAACCATAATAAACAGAGGGCAAGCCGAAGTAGGGAACGCGACAGAGCATCCGTTGCCGGATGGTTCAACAATGGTTTGGTTTACTGATCCGCCATACTATGATGCTATTCCATATTCCAACCTTGCTGATTTTTTCTATGTTTGGTTTAAGCGTTCAATGCCCAATCAGAACCTTTTGCGAGATCCATTTGACACTACAAACTCTTTGACTCCCAAAGAAGCCGAGGCCGTAGTGTGTGAAAAAGTAAAAACTAAAGAAGGCGTTTATAAAAATCGGTTGTTTTATGAAAAAATAATGGCAGCAGCCTTTTCAGAAGGGAGACGTGTTTTACATGAAGATGGGATTGGATCAGTTGTATTTGCCCATAAAACTACCGAAGGTTGGGAAGCACTCATTTCTGGGATAATTTGTGGCGGTTGGATAGTTACTGGATCATGGCCAATAGCTACAGAAAGAGGAGCAAGACTACTTGCACATGATACCGCTGCTCTTGCCACCAGCGTCCACCTCGTCTGCCGCCCACGTCCGGAAAACGCATCGGTCGGCGACTGGGCGGTGGTATTACACGAATTGCCCAAACGCGTAGGCAACTGGATGGAACACCTTCAAAGCGAGGGCATTCGTGGCGCTGACTTGGTTTTCGCCTGCATTGGGCCGGCCTTGGAGATCTTCAGCCGCTACCGCAAGGTTGAGACCGCCGACGGGCGAGAAGTACCCCTTGCCGAATACCTTGAGAAAGTTTGGGAGGTGGTAGGTCGTTTGGCCTTGGAACAGGTTTTGGGCACTGCAGAGGCACAGGCAAGAAATGGCCTGGCCGGAGCTTTAGAGGAAGACGCCCGACTTACGGCCTTATTTCTCTGGACTGTCCAGAGCACTAAAAGCGCGCTCAACTGGAACGGTGGAGTTAAACGGGAAGTCGACGAAAATGACAGAGGTGATGAAGGAGTCGCTCCGAGGGATATGGCTAAGGCCGGATATAGCCTTCCATATGATGTGGTGCGTAGGTTTGCCCAACCCTTGGGCATTAATCTTCCCAAATGGGAAAATAGGATTATCGAGACAAAAAAGGGGAAAGTGCGCCTTTTACCTATATCCGAGCGCGCAAAACAACTGGTAGAGTCGAGCGTAGCAAAGGAAATGGTTTTAGTAAAACAGCCTCGTAAAAGAAAAAGGGCTATCCAGATGCGGCTTTTTGAAAAAATGGGGAACACCCAAAAAGAAGAGGAGACAAAAGCGGCCGCTAAGCGCTTGGAGATGGAAACCTGGGCTCACTTGCACAAGGATACCATAACAACCTTAGACCATGTGCAAAAAGCCATGCTTTTCCAAAAACAGGGACATACCAACGCGTTGCGAGAACTGTTGTTTTACGAGATGCACTATCGGCCCGGCTTTATTCGTTTGGCCAATGCACTTTCGGCGCTGTATCCAAAAGGCAGCGAGGAGAAACGTCTGCTCGACGCGATGCTCCTGGCGGTTCCGAGGTAGATGGAGATGACGATAACGGCAAAGCAGAATCCATCGATATGGCAACTGGCCGGAGGCCCAGCTTCAAGACCATATGCCGATGTGTTCTTGCAGTATGGGGTGGGCCTTATAGGTCCGGGTGATGCCGGAGAATGGAAACCCGAGCGTGGCGATGACGAGTTCGAGGGTGGTTTTGTTCGACGCTTCGCCAGTGAGATGCAGATGGGAGACATAGTGCTCCTACGCACGGGAATGGTAAAAATTGCTGCAGTGGGGATCGTGGCCAGCGAGTATATGTATCTGAACTATTTTGATGACGTGAACGGCTGGGACCTTCAGCACGCAAGACGCATCCGGTGGTGCCGGCTGCCCCGGGAATATAGTTTCGAGAACTCGGTTTTCGGCGCCAATCCCACACGCTGCTCGCGGACGTGGAATGAGGAGGCAATGGACTTCGCTGAGCGATTCCTGAATTCTCCACCCAAGCAATGGCAGGACGCCCCTCTACCGGAACTTCCCGCCGAGGAACAGCCGCTCGCTGATGTGCCGCAGGCGTTACAGGATACAGTGGCCCGAGCGCACGATTTGGCCCCGCTCTTTTGGGATCGTCACAATTTCGGTGATTACCCCACCGAGGACGAGATGGTCGCCCATTTTGCGGTACCATTCCTGCGTGCACTTGGGTGGCCGCCGGAGAGAATCGGTATAAAGTGGCGGTACATAGATATTGCCTTGTTCGATGCGCTGCCGCGCGTCCCCAATCACTGTCGGTTCGTGATTGAGGCAAAACGCCTTGGCGCAGGTGTGGAAGGCGCTCTGGAACAGGCCAAGGGATACGTGGAGAGCCTCGGTGTACCGCGCGATGTTGTAGTTACCGACGGCATTCGATACCGCATGTACTCGTGCGAGAACGGATTCGCACCCATTGCTTACGCGAACCTGGTTCGGCTGAAACAATCGGCGGCTGACCTGTTCTTCCGATTGAAGAGACCATAAGAAGGAGAGTTTGCTCATGGACGCTTGGTATAAGATCGCTACACCGCGCAAGGAAGTAAGGGAAGGACGTTCGTTCAATCCAGACGAATTTGCCATCCACCTAGAACAGGTCATTGCCAGGACCGCACCGGAAGATTATCGGGAACCCAAACAGTTCTTCACGCGGACCTGTTTCACGCGGGCGCTGCGCGAGCACGCGGGCATGGTACTCCGACGGCTCTCCGGCGAGACGACAAACACCGCACCCGTCATGACGCTTATCACTCAGTTCGGTGGCGGTAAAACCCACACGCTAACAGCTCTTTATCATTTGGTCACGAACGGGGCGAAGGCTACAGATTATCCGGGTGTTGATGCCCTTATCCAGGAGGCGGGTATGAGCACCGTTCCCGAGGCCAGGGTCGCCACCTTTGTGGGAAACGCTTGGGACCCCCAAGAAGGACGGGAGACGCCATGGGTTGATGTAGCCCGGCAGCTTGCCGGAGATAATGGCGTCAAGGAACTCGGTGCGGCGGCAAAGGCCACTCCACCAGGGACGGAGGCGCTCTCCCGTGTCTTCCGGGCGTCAGGCGGTCCGGTGCTTATACTCTTCGATGAGGTACTCAACTTCCTGAACCGTCATCGGGGCATGGCCGACCAGTTTCACGCCTTCATCCAGAATCTGACGGTGGCTACAACCGGAACTACACATGGCGCGGCTGTCGTCAGTTTACCTCGAAGCCAGGTTGAGATGACCGAGTGGGATATGCAGTGGCAGGACAAGATTACGAAGGTCGTCCGCCGCGTGGCGAAAGATCTCATCGCGAACGACGAGACTGAGATCAGCGAAGTGGTCCGCCGGCGTCTTTTTGAAGATATTGGCAGCGATAGAGTTCGCAAGAACATATGCAAGGCATACGCGGACTGGTGCTTTGACCGGCGTGCACAGCTTCCGCCGGAATGGACGGCTGTGGATAGTGCCGCGACAGAAGCCAAATCCAAGGCGTACCTGCGCAATCGATTTGAGGTCTGCTACCCGTTCCATCCGGCGACATTATCGGTTTTTCAACGCAAGTGGCAGGCCCTTTCCCAATATCAGCAGACGCGCGGGACGCTCGCTATGCTTGCGCAGTGGATTTCCTGGGCTTACCGAACGGGATTCACCGAGGCCCGGCGCGAGCCCGTGATCACTATCGGGTCAGCGCCGCTGGATGTACCGGAGTTCCGCAGCGTGATCCTGGGGCAGCTTGGGGAATCTCGCCTTGTAGCGGCCATCGATTCCGATATCTCCGGAGCGCAGTCTCATGCGCGTGCTCTTGATGCCGATTCCAAAGGGGCTCTCCGCAATATCCATCGACGGGTCGCTACAACGATTCTCTTTGAGTCGTCTGGGGGCCAGATTGACAAGGTGGCACATCTACCGGAATTGCGCTTTGCACTCGGTGAGCCTGATGTGGACACAACTTCCGTGGACAACGCCGCATTTGCACTGGAAGACAAATCATACTTCATTCGGCGCGTGGGCTCGGACGGCTTCAAGATAAGCCACCAGCCGACCATGAAAAAGGTCGTGAACGACCGGCGCGCCTCTCTTGATGAAGACACCGAGATCAAGCCCGCGATGAGATTGCTTGTTCAGAGGGAATTCGGCAGGGGCGCAAGCATTCCCATTGTTCCATTCCCTGCCGATGGGTCATCCGTGCAGGACACACCGAAGCTCACTCTTGTGATGGTTGATCCCGAATCTGAATGGACGGGAAGCGGGACATTGCGCGATCAGATCGCTGAATGGACCAGGCAACGAGGTAAATCACCGAGACTGTACCCCGGTTCGCTTGTATGGTGCCTCAAGAGGCCTGGACGTGATCTGCGCGACAAGGTAGAGTTCTGGCTGGCATGGAAACGTGTAGCCAAAGAGATTGCGGAAGGAACCCTGGGCGGCGATTTCGACCGTGCCGACCGGGCGGATATACAGTCGAAGGTATCGGATGCCGAGGAAGCTGCCAAAGATGATGTGTGGGGTGGCTACCGTTTTGTTGTCATCGCCGACAGCCAGGAGCCGGATGGACTGAAGACCATTGACCTCGGTGCAGGACACTCCAGCGGCGGCGAGACACTCTGCGGACGCGTTATCACCGCACTGAAATCCCAAGCCCTCCTTAACGAATCTGTGGGCGCGGGCTACATTGAGCGCAACTGGCCTCCTGCTTTGAAGGAATCTGGCGCATGGCCGCTGGCGAGTCTCCGGCAAAGCGTCCTCAACGGTTCGTTGACCCGTTTGCTTGATCCTGACACCACTCTACGGGGCAAGATTGTGGAATTTGTTTCCAAAGGGGACTTTGGGCTGGCTTCGGGTCAGAAACCGGACGGTAAGTATGATCGTGTGTGGTTCAATGAACCGCTCGGAGCTGACGAGGTAGCCTTCGAATCGGGAGTGTTCCTTCTTTTGAAGTCAACGGCGAATTCGCTGAAGAGCGTTCCAGAACCAGGGGCTGAGCCTGAACCTGCTCCTGGACCTGAACCCCCGCCTGGCGGCGGGGAGGGTGAGCCAAGCCCCGGCCCCTCGTCTGATCCGGAACCAGAACCTTCACCAGGTGCGGGAACACGAACATTCCGGGTCGCCGGTGACGTGCCTCCGGAAATATGGAACCGGCTGGGAACAAAGGTGCTGCCGAAGTTGCGTGGCGGCTCGGATCTGAAAATCGGGATCGAGTTCTCTGTGACCGTTGAAGGCCAGCTCGCGCAGAGCTTCGAAACGGATCTCAAACAGATACTCGAAGATCTTGGCTTGACAGAACGTATACATGTCCAATAGCAGAATGAGGCTGGAAGAATCAAGAGGAGGATCATTGCAGTGAGGCAAGAAAGAGGATCACGCGAGATAATTGAAGGTTTTCTGTTAACTGCGGGAGAAAGAGAACGGTTATGAAGAGGGTTGCACGCGGGGAGCCAAACAATAAAACCCGGTCAATTTTGACCGGGTTTCTTGTTTAATCAATGAGTTATCCGATATCAACGGCACCATCACAAAACCTGCCAATCCATACACCTTCGAACAATTTATTGGTTAGGCCCTTTCTATGCTCTTCACCAATTCGTTCGCGATATTGGCATTTTCTATGCGCATGATGCTTTCTTGGGCACTGCCATAGCTTAACAGATTGATGCTGCCGTACCAGACGACCTTTTGATCCATGACTGCAAATTTTTGGTGGATATTCGATTTGAAAACGACACTGGCCCCGCAATCTGTCAACAGGTCCAATGTCCTTTGGATAGTGGCGTGGCCTTTGGATGTAAAATCTTCCTTCGGACGGGTAACAGTGAGAACACGGATTTTCTTTTCGAGTGCCACTTTCAGGTGCTTTGTCATTTGAAGGGTGCGCATTTTTCTGACGAACGGACTGACAATTAAAATCTCTCTTTTGGCGGCATTGATATCCTGATTGAAAACAGGCAGAACGCTATCTTTATCAAAGATGATATCCAAAGGTGAATCATTCACCTCCTCGCCTTTGGCCTTGTATCCCATGGAAGCGTAACCATTGAGCCGTTTTTGATACATCTTTTCCAGCATCCTTACCTGGATATCCACATAATCGTAGATTTTGACCTCCTTTTTTGTCTTGTACAAGCGGTGGAGCCTCCCGGCATATTGCTGCAAAGTGCCTTTCCATGATATCGGCATGGCTAAAAAGAGAGTGTCGAGACGTGGTTCGTCGAAGCCTTCTCCGATAAAATGACCGGTAGCCACCAAGATGATATTTCTATCGGCGGGAATGTCAGCGATGCTTTGAAAGATTTCCCGAGTCGCTTTTTTCCCCATTCCGCCCATCAGGGCAAAAACGTCCGGAACCTTTTCCTTCAATCTATTGGCCAGTGATTCAACATGGGCGGTTCTGAGGCTTAATACAATACAGTTCCTGCCCTGTTGATAGTTATTCAGCACATCGTCAATAATCTGCTGATTCCGAAATTCGCTTTCCATGATTTCGGTATATAATTGCTGGATGGTTACTTCTTGTTCGTCTTTATCCGGCGGAACCCGCAATGATGTGAAACGGGGAACGATATAATGGTCAAACGGCCTGCTCTCTGCCTGCTTTTTGGGATTGTCTCGATATCGAATGGGTCCACAATGCATAAACAGAATCGGATCATGCCCATCTTTTCGTGTTGGCGTTGCGGTCAGGCCGTAAATGTATTTGGCGTTGGCGGTTTTCAGGATTTGTTCATAGGTGAATGCCGATACATGGTGACATTCATCGACAATGATCATCCCGTAATTTTTCACGCATTCCTTACTCTCGCTTTTTCGGCTGAGTGATTGCATCACGGCAATATCCACAACACCACCCAAGGAATTTTTTCCTGACCCCAATTGGCCGATAACACTTACGTTCTTCTTGCGTCCCCTTTTCTTGGATGCACTGGCGGGCTGTTTCGGCAACGGCTCATTCACAATCAGGAATTCAGACAACCTTTCTTTCCACTGCGACAGCAGGCTGATTTTGTCAACCAAGATTAGCGTATTTACTTTTTTCTCGGCAATCAGCTTAATCGCCACAATTGTTTTACCAAATGCTGTTGTGCCTGAAAGTATTCCAATATCGTTTTGCAACAGGTGATTGAGGGCCAAGGATTGTTCATCTCTAAGTTGTCCATTGAATTCCACATCAATCTTTCTCCCTTTATGTGTTTTATCGATATGCCGAATTTCAATTCCAAGCTCTTCCAGTTCGAAGACGAACTCGGGTTCGCATCCTCTTGGCAAGCACAGGTACTCTTTTGTTTCATCTGCACAGGAAATGACACGCGGATGTCCATAGGTGGGCAAACGCATGGCTTGCTGTTTGTAAAACATTGGGTTTTTAAAGGACGCGAGCCGTTTTAACCGATTCATCGCCTTTGGGGAGATACCTGCCTTTGGAATGAACAGCATATTTGCCTTGATGATTTCGATGCGCTTCGGAAAATCATCTCTCTGCAATTCGATTTTGGTTTTCGAAGTTTCCCAGGGTTTTTCAGCACTCTCTTCTTCATCCTGCTTCAATACGCCCAATTCATGATCAGCGCCAAACTCGGAAATAACCTCTTCAATTCGGTTTTGAGAAATTCTTTGGATTGTGGATAGAAATGCCCATTGGTCCTCATGGGATTGGAAATGCGCATCGACAAATTCACTATTGGACTTCTCTCTTGCCGTCTTTTGTAACGGCAATGCAATCAAATTACCTAATCCACCTTTAGGCATGGTGTCCTGGCTGGGAAACAGCCGATCATAGGACGTAAATTGTATTTCATGCCTTTTGTTCATGGCAGCGGTAAGCAGGATCGTTCCAAATTTACGCGCCAAGGCGGCGGAAACAGGGATTTCGAAGAAAAACCATACATGCCCGCCTTTGCCGGAACGTGACCGCTCAACGGCGACAGGAATCATGAGTTCAGTACAAACATCTCTGAAAACGGAAATATCGCTCTGCCAATCTGCTTCGTCAAAATCAACTGCCAAGAAGTGGCATGTTTCATCTTGTAGCATTGGATAGACGCCAACAACAATATTCCCTCTCAGATGACTTTCAATGACATTTTCATTTAAAAGAGCATAGTCTTTGTTCTCACATTTTGAGCAGGACATTTTTGGCTTTCCGCATACCCCTGCCTGCCATATGTTCAGGCAAACAGGTGAATAACCGGATGTACCCTTGTTTATGTCTTCCCATCGCTTCGCATAAACATCACTGCGGCCTTTGAAAAGCGACATAAAAAGATGAATCTTGGCGCAGGAATCCGACGTATTATCGACAACTGCTTTGAAATTATGCGTAATAGATTCGCCGCAAGGTGCTTCTTCAACGGTTTTTATTTCTTCAGGAATTTTTCCGGGAGGCACGAACGCCGTTAGCTCAAGTTGAGATCTTAAGCGGCGGTTTTCTTTTCTGGTTCATCTCCCGATTAGTTGTAGGAAAAAGCCTGTATGACCTTCAATGAAAAATATCTATCATCATGAAATCCATAGGCTTTTCGTTTAATCACCTTTATTTTGTTGTTCACGCCTTCCAGTTTGCTGGTA
>Ga0209681_1000310_pt1 | contig 12548 bp, 8 predicted proteins | sample WorMetLIZISLAND2_3_FD_187416 | JGI IMG/M metagenome (GOLD analysis project Ga0209681, IMG submission 187416) | Marine gutless worms symbiont microbial communities from Max Planck institute for Marine Microbiology, Germany - Olavius clavatus LIZARD... ... | reverse complement strand
GTATATTGATGTACCTGGCAAGTCCGTTGTCTGAAATGTTACAATATGATAAATCCAGATATTCAATGTAAGGGCACAACTTTAGCAAATCTGTCAACTGATACACACACAATCAGAAACAGTCAGTGCATTTTAACACTAGAGTCTGTCTGCAGTGATGATTGTCACTGACAGCATCTGTGCACAAGCTGTCATGTTGAATGCCATTGCACTGTAATCACTGCACCGAGGAAAGTAACACAAGGAACAAAAATCCTCATAGCACAAACTACTGCGACAATACAAAACTTAACTGTTTCAAACCATCAAGCATGCAGATTTAGTGGCAGTTTAGCTTACTGGTAGTGTTGGTCTCGATTAAGTTACTCTATGATGGGTCTGCTTAGTACTGTGATGGGTGACCATATGCAGGTGGGTAAACCATTTTCGCACGTAACAGCCATCGAAGTCGACTCAGTTTTCTACCCTCCATGAAATGGGCTAATCAATAACAAACGGCACTGATGGATACAGTTTACTAGCTGCCTACAGGTGGGCTTGTGGCTGAAGCTGGTTGGCTTGGTGCAGAGGTCGGCCTCTGCTTGCCACTCATCCATATTCATCGTGTGATCTGACTAAACTCTTGCAATGGCTCTGCCATGATGAGTGCACAATTAACATTGTTATTACTAGTAGTAGTAGCAGTATATATCCAGTTGTATCATCAATATTCCAAGCCAGTGAGTGAGCGAGTAGTTTCTAAGCGGCACATCAGTACATAAAAAGGCCATTCAGTGCCAGAAAGGTCTTAAAAGCAGATATGTAGAAAAAAATAACAAAATGGATAAAAAATAACTGGTAAGATCAAGGCTAATAAGCTACGGTAAAACTTGAGGACTCTACTTGGAAATACAGTGCAGTACACACCATAGCATCATCAAGTATAAGTGAATTGTTGATAACAAGCTTCTGTACAAAATGACCGACGGACGGCAGTAAACAGTCAATGCAACCTTTCAATATCCGCTGCTGCCGTTCACACTGTCACATTCCACAAAGCACACTCAATACCTGCTACATGCACACACGCTATAGGCATGTAGTTTATATTAGACTACCAGTCTTTAATACATCCTGTCTGGAAAAAAGAGTCCACAGTATCTTATAACATAAAATGCTATCCGGCTAACAATATACAAATGCAATATGGTAGGTTTGCCAATCTGCCAATCTCCACTGTTAGTGAAATTGACTAACTCTGTATATTCATCATCATCATCATCATCATTAGTAATTTATAGTGCGCCGTTTACAAATTGAAAAAAAGGACAGTGGTGCATTATTAGGATAATTGATAAACTGTGACAAAATGTGTAAGTAGAAATTACGAGTGCAACTTAACTACACTAAAAATTCATCGGACATCGGACAGAATGTGAGTCAGATTAGGAACCCAGCAATTTCTATTTGCCTCTAAAGCTGCAGGAGGCTAAATGACTGACCAAAGATAGTGTGCAGCTGTCAAGACTAATACACGGTGCTGTTTCATCAACATCAGCATCAGCATCTATAGTTCTAATAGGTCTGTTACATGACTGTGAACGCCACTTATCATCAGCTTCAACAGCATCTGTAAACAAACACAACAAATGCACTGCAGCTGCAATATAGTTACTGATGTAAGACTTTACACACAATTACATTCAGCAAAACTGCTTAGTCTGAGATGTGAAATTGTAGATATACAAAACTTACAAAAACCGCTTTTTCTCCTAAAACTGCTTAAAGTTTGCCTTTGACAAACCCTATCTAACCTGGACTGACTCTGGGTAAGTGTAAGTCCTTTTCTTAATGGGACTAACTCTGGGAAAACTGGCTAGATGTACATCTGTCACTCTAATCAACGATGAACAGACATTGTATGCAATATTAACCATAACAGACTTCACCTTGTGCCCACTGAGTAGGCAGAACGTCCGTCCACAGCAATTTCTGCTTTGTTAGATGGTTCCACAGTCGGCACACTTGTGCACACCTGCAGATGTCCTGAACTGACAATCTACTGAAGATATTCAGCAGCAGTTCATTAGGAAGACTTTCAGTCGTCTTCTCAATATTCACAACAGCATCAGCAACCAAATGATCATCCTCATCACTTTCTGATGCTAAAAAGCAATCAAGTTAAAATATTATTTAGTTTTATGTTAACTTACAATAAAATTACAATATGCAATTCGCACAGAACAAGAAATATCTCAGCGAAGATAATGTCGGCATCACTACAACATCAGCATCAAAGTTAATTTCATGAATGACAAGAAAACAAAAGCTTTTCTGTTTATTAATCACAGTAATACAGTGGATGTTTTCAAGTGTCTTGTGTAAATAGTGAAATATAATGCTTTGTTTCCTAGAAGAAAACAGAACTAGACTTAAAATTTCAAGGACTGGAACAAAATAAGATCAAAAAAGATTCAATTTTCAAAATGAGAACGGCAAGAAATGAAATAAATGCTTTTCAGATAAACGAAAATTAAATGAAAATGTAAATGATCATTTGTGAATAAGAACTGAAATAAAAGCATGCCCCGACAAAAATAACACTAATTACAAATATTTTCCACATCATCAATCAAATCATGTACTAAGAACAACCATACATCTCAGCAGAACATTACACGAAGAGCTGGTTTCTTTCTCGCATTCTGTCCATGTGAACTTCTCTTGTTCCTGTCGTTTCTGGTGAAGTTCAATTACTCGCACTCTCAACTCACACAGTTCATCATATGAGAAATGTTCCAACAACAGAGGCTGGAATACCTAGACAATCACAACACGGTATAACACTTTGTACACGCATAAGTCTGCATGTAGCCAAAAACAGTATGTTGCATAAAACATCAAGTGATCACTGACCACTGATCACTTGAAGTATCTCAAAAATATCCTGAACATGCTTGGTAATTACAACTGTCTAAGACAAGACAAAGAGAAAATAACACGAAATACGACTTAGCCCACCAAAACTCTATGTCAAATGAGTGAGTAGTTTCTTAATGGCACATCAGCACATTCAGTATCATGAACGTTTTAAGTAAAAGCAACTATGAAGAGGAAATGAAGAAAAATATATTTAAACATGATATAACTTTCAACTGCCTATGAGTGTAGAGTATGATCATAACACATGACTTAGAATACCAAACATTAACTATCTCACATAAGTCTGTATAATACAGGTGACAGAAGGATTTTAACTGAATCACAGAGGCGTAAACTTGCCTCCTCTTCTTCTTGCATGTGTGGCAGAAATGAACTGGTAAACTCTTCAAGCTCTTTCGTTAGCTGCAATCCGTAGTTTATTCGATCCTGGACCGTGCTTTTACTGAAACCATCTTGCAATAACTGCAACATTTCTGTCATTTCTGTCAACCGGCTTTCCTACAGTTGGACAACCAGAACAACGAAGACATGACAAACAATCTCAGTAATAAGAATATGTAGAAAAAATATACCTGCCGGTATACATTGTGTACCTAAATATCTTAAGGCTCAGACGTAACCAAAATGAACCAAAACGTATGTATGTAAAACATGTATGTAAAATGCAGGATTTTTTCTGGTACACTAGAGCAATAATAGCCAAAGACCTTTCCTGTCCCACTTATACGTGTGATAGCAGGAATCAAAAACCAGATCGCAGCTGTTCAAAAACACAATGCAGAACAGTGATTAATGTAACGGATTTACTACATCTGGTTGCGTGACCCTGAAAAATAGACAATAAGACTACTCTTTAAAGTCAGGTGCCACATTTAGTGACTCTTAGTGCAATTTGTGTATTCTGTTTTATTTTGAATTTTATCTAACAGTGTTTATATATCCAGCATCTGCTGCCAAACATAATAAACGAATGTGGAATGTGGAAAGGTGCGAAATACTGTATGCTATGCTTATATAAACTGACTTAATGTCTCTATAGTTAACTGAATAAGTGTCGTCTGGTAAAAATTCACTTCTTATACTGGTAAGTTGTAAAAGTCAAAACCACAACACTGCAGGCAGTAAAACAAACAGAAAAGAAACAAAAAAAAGAAACAAAATGAGAACAACAAAAGTGACAGTTAACGAACCTTGTGACAACTGCAAACAGCTTCGTTGTTTCTCATTTTTGAACGCAGCTTTCTCATGATCAGTTTGTTTTCGATCTGTTCATGACTCTTAAACTCTGTAAATGTTCGATACAATGAATCCAACAGTAGCTGCATATCAACAGTGCTCGAAAAGTTTGTACTTTTCACCTGCATACAGCAAACAGCCCACAAGTTCACCAAATCACATCTTGCAAACATGATCACTTCAGAAATCAGTCCAATCGCAAATACTTGCCAGTGGTATACGATATCACGACACTTTCAGCATGGTGAACCAAAAAGCTGTTACCATAAAGTGAGCGAGTAGTTTCAAAGCGGCACATCAGCACATTAAAAGCCATTCCATGCTATCGTGATGAGCATAATATGTATTTAACAACGTAAACTAACTGAGTGAGCGAGCAGTTTCTTAATTCCATGCTAACACAGCATAGGCTATATATCTCTTGTAAGGCAATAACTGGTGAACTGATGTTTATATTCTCTAAGGTCAGTTCTTCAGAGCATGCATCTGAGAAAGCACACCAGTCTGCTTTGAGTAATTTCCATGGCAGAGCATCGCAGTGATCTACCTGCCTGCATATGTGAGTGAGCAGTTTCTTAAGGGCACATCATATGCCTGCATATGTACAGTGACAGTTATTCTGTCTGGACATTCATCTGTTACATCGTCAGTTAGTGCTCCGAGCGAATGAAAGTATATGTTTCTCAACTTGCTTGAAAGTTTATGTTCTAAAACTGACATTTGCTGTTACAAAGAGCGAGAAGCTGTTCACACACAGAGGCATTATGAGCACAGTCTGCTCACTGTTTGATCTGCTACGGCTCGTCAGTCCCTTCACCTTGCCGGCAAAGCGTATCATGCAGGAGCTGTGCATAAAGAAGATGAATTGGGATGATGAACTTCCAGATATCGAGCTCAACTCATGGAAGGAATGGACCAGAGATCTGTTAAGATGGATATGCTGTTTCTTCTCAGTTTCCAGTCTGTTCAGTCTGCAGACGAAATTCTTTCTGCATTTGAAAACTTGTTAAACTTAAGATTTGCAGCTGCAATCCTGACTTATTTCTGGTTTCAGCTCTGTATTTGGTTGACCAGTGCTGGTCATAGATGCCTGTACTCGCACAGACTGCACAAAAGCTTACAGACTGCTATTGCGAGTAAGCAATTTTGTCACAGTAAATTTCGACCACTGTATACATCATCTAAGAAATTGTGGACACACTTAGACCTTGGCAGCTCACCTTCACCTGAAGCGAAAGCTTAAAAGTGCTAAACAACAGAAACTATATGAAATAACTGCTAAGTTTCCTGGCAATCCAAGGTACGACAGTTGAGCATTGCATGCATCAGATAACAGCAAAGTCTGCATGAGGAATGATGTACGATCAGCAGTGTATGCTGCCTTGTATCATGCAGCAGATCAAAAGCCCCAAAGACATCCGCGTGACAATGACTATCTGTCAATGCCATCCAGGTCAACACTGCAGCAACACACTGACGTCATTCGTGCTGAGCCAGTAATTGCTAATGACATAATCATTTATACAACAGTAAAGTAAAAGAAGGTCACGTGTATAAATTTTTTCGCACAAAGGGCGATGAGTATAGATGTTGTCGATGCAAAGAACTTGGCGAATACAGAGCCATTCGCATTATCAACGACACGGTTGTCGGGCGTAAGTCACCGGAAGAAGGACATCATCCCGACTGCGAGCCGTTGCCGGAAGCGGCAGTTCTTGCTGCTAAAGTCGACCGCGATATGCGACACAAAGTCAGAACGCATGGAAAGAGACCTCGCGACGCCTTCAACAACATGACGGCGAGTGTCGCCAAACGTTTCAAGACATCCGATGAGCAGGTACATAGTTAATGCAAGGCTAAATAGTAAGATTTTTGCTGTTTTAGTTCTGTAACCTCACGTCGTCCTTTGTGTTGCATGATCTCTGCCATACTGAATTCCGTCCAACCAGAAGTAATGCCTTATGCCATGTATGGAGATCGCCATTTGAATTTGGATCAAACCGGAAATAGCGTCATTTGAAGTACGGAATGAACATAGGCAATGTATTTGCTTGCATTTTCCCGAGTAGTGACTCGTGGGAAATGTTCCGGCTGCACACCAGCGACTACCTACGACACTGTAAGGATTGCGGCCGCCGTAGCATTAGTCTCCGTTGCTTGTGAAGCGCTGTAGCTTTAGACTCCATAGTTTTTGTCGTCCCGCCCCTTTCAGCGGTTGAGCCTATACCGCTCTTGACGTTGCATCGTCACTACTGCCCCATAGGCTCCAAGTAGCCTCCGCATACCCCCAGTCCGCGTACTGGAAGTTGGGCATCGCACTCTCTCTCTCTAGGTCCGCCCCAGGCTCCACGTAGCCTCCCCTACAGTACGATGCTAGTATTACTAGAGTTCATTCCCTTTTGTTTACTACTACACTACTTTCCCCTAATTTGTCCTGGTTATTTAAGAAATTCATCACTCCCCTCTTGGTTTCGTGGTTCTTGGTTTCGGTTATTTTGTTTATCGGGTTTTCTCTCCCCGAACATCTGCTGCCGCTTGAAGTTTGTCTGTGCAGCTGCTGATCAACACAAGATGTTATATGGAACTTCAAGTTATTCTCTGGATACAGACACAGAGATCTTACGGACAAGTTAAGTTGACGAACTACTACTTCGATGATTATCTGATGACGTTCTCGATGACACTTACTGTTGCCGACGATAATGATGATTTTACCTACGATGTTGCTGATGATGTGTTCTCTACCACCGCTCCTATCGACGACGTTAACTCTCGTCGATGTGCTGATATGACTTTGTTACTATACCAGTCCAGCTTTTGCTGATGAACATCTTTTCACCGTCGATTATGGACTACTACTTCTATATACCGCACTTGTCTTCTACGCCGATCATGGATTTTCTACATCTCAAGCCCCTGAAGGTCCTCTGAGATAGTTGTAACTGTTGCCGAGTTGTTAAGTGGACACTGGATGATCATCGACAATTCTTCTCTGCCAGACTTGACTTTATATTTTACCATTCATGATTGTGTATTATGAATCAGAACATCCTGGCCTGCCAAATTCATTGTATTGTATTATTGCTTAGTGTTCGCTATTTGTCTGTCACCCAGTGCGTTACCGCACTGCCGATATTTACTATTGTATTCACTCCCATATTTACTCAGCATTTACTCATCATTTATTCTTAATCAGCGTGCCCTGGAGCACTATTTGCTGCTGTTAGAGTCGCTAATTAACTCTAACCCCTGCCTCTGTGTGAGACCCTTAATCAGATTGCCTTGAGCAGACATAGCTTGCTGCAGTGCTCGCTGATTGACACTGCCTTTGCCTCTGTGTGAGATACCAATCACATCGCCATGTGCGCCCTATTTGCTTAGCTATTGACTTGCTAATTTTTGGTCAGCCTTTGCTCTTGGATGCATACTGCATCCGTGGATGTTCTGCATTGTATGATAACTTGTATTGTATTCCTGCTTTGTATTATTGTGTTCTTGTTATTGCATTTCCTTTTTCAGTCTACAGTGAGTACTGGTTGTCTCCATTCTCCTACACCCCATGTCTGCTTGTGTTTGCTTGTTTGCAGGAAGGACGATCTATTTCTGTATTATTACTTGCCTATTGACATTGTGTATTATTACCTGTAACATTGAAAATTGACATTCACATTCACTGCATGTATACTCTTTGCTTCCCTAATTGTTGGGAACAGTTGCCCCTGTTCCCACTCTTATAAGTCCTTCTAAGATGAGGCAACTCGGATATTTTGCCTCCTATTATTCAGTATTGATTGATTGATTGATGATTGATGTAGCCTCTGTTGCTATTCCCTAATTTCCATTTCCGGTTTCTAAATTGCTGTAAAGTTAATTATTTTATTTGGCAACTCAAATTAATTATTATTATTTTCTTTCCCAGTTCCCTATTTTCCGACTTTAAATTCTCTGCATCTTTTTTACTTCAAATTATTTCTCCTTACACCGATGCACCAGAGGCTGGCCTCATTCCAAATATATTTCAGTACACTTCTTCACTTTCAGTTTCCCCACCCTACCCCCTTGGTTTGTTTGTGTCGGGACGACACATTTTTGAAGCTGGGGGTAGTGTAAGGATTGCGGCCGCCTATGCGTCGCATCAGCTGTCAATCATTCTCGATTAATAGTTAGTGAGAAACTCTTTTTGTCTATAGAATTTGTCGGCTCATTTTCCCACGTGTATGGATACTGTGTGGGCGTATTTCGATGTCTACCGCGGATGGGCGTTGTCGCCACTCGTCGGCCACGGACATCACTTCCTTTCCCACAACTGTCTACCGACATTGTATGATCTAGATATTAGAGTTGAGCTGTTTGAGCAATTCACTATTCGAATAACCAATGAATACTTTTGGCGAGTATCTGAGTGCTCTCCAATAGCTAATTCAACCTTTTTAGTAGAATAATTCTACCATTAATGAAACCTTCATTTTTGTACCAGTGTCCAACATTTTTCACCAGCCCATGACCTCTTGGCAACTCGAATTTAGAGTCGAGTATCCGTGTAAATCCGATTACTCTGCACAGCCCTAGAATTTTCTAGCGGATGTGGACGACTGACGTCAGGTGGTTGCCATTAATAATCTTACCGAGTGAGAAAAGTGTTCATTCATCTTCTAGCTGTTGTAGTGAGAAGACGTCTGGTGTGTTTGGAGAATTCTGAGATAGAAGCGTGCGAGTTTGTTGGAGTTTTGTGGAGAAAGTTTGATAGTTTGGAAGCGGATCTTGTCTTGTGATTGTTACGGACTGTGTGGGGAGTTGTGTGGACTGTTTCAAAGAAGGATTTTACTGGATTTTGTTGGAGTTGATTGTGGATTTGTGGAAAGAAGAGATTGTGGATTATGCTGTTGCTTGCTATTGCTGCCGTCATTTCTGTTCCTTGTCTGCCTTCCTCCTGTACCACTGGTTCGAAACTCTGTCTATCTTGATGAGGTTTTTGAGAGTTTTCCCGTCTGCTTCCACAGTTAGTTGAACCCCAGGAATTTAGCAATGGAAACTCGAAGTAAAGCCCAGCAGGAGGCCACGGGATTGGACGCAGGGGAGATAACGATTGGCCAGGCTGAGACTCGGCCGGCTCGTGACCCAAGCCCTCCTATCCTTACTCCTGTGGGATTCCAGACAACACCAGTGCCAAGTGATGATAATGTTGATGATACAGAACAGCACCAGAAGCCGTCTAACATCACATCCGAGTCTGGCAACCTTACACGACGTATCAGTTATCTAGTTGGCGCGTAGGTATATGATGGACACTGCTGTAACGGTTGGCATGTTTCTGTCACACAGCACAATTTCTTCTGCTGTGCTCTGCTGAAGTTAAAACTTGTACTTGACAACCAAGGCATGTGGGTATGTAACATGCGATAAACAAAAGGTGTAAACAAAATGGTGAAGAGAGTTAAACTATTTTCACCAGCTAATTGCATTTGTTGTTTCAAATGCAGTGAAAATAACTCTGCAGATAAACAAGACAATATTTTCCACTGCTTCTGGAATCTCGGATGTTGGAAACAGCATACAGACTTTGTCATGTGTTGTACAACACACAGTTGTCAAAACTTGACAAGACCACAACCAGTGCAGCCATTCATGTAGTACTTCAAATGCTCAATCAGTATGCAGATAATGTTTTCTATGCATTCTTGGCATGCCTGAAGTGCATCTTCACAGATGTCTATTACGTAAACATTTAGTGGTTCCACTCGTTTCTGTATAGCTACTGCTGTGGTTTTTATTATTCTTTCAGAAATATTGTGAAACCAGCTCAGTGGCATCCTGCAGAAAGAACTGTGGCCAAAGGTCTCACTGCATTACACTACTGACTGCTGAAACCTGCCATCTGGCATTCTGCAGTGAAGTCCAGCAGAAAGTAGAGGATGGAGTAGAGCAAAAGAAAGTGGATTAGAAATTGGTTCTAGCGCTTTATGACATCATTTAAAGCAGATGGGGCTAGTGTCCTGGTTTGCAGTGCAGAAACTAGTGCTGACAAGGCGTCAGCGGCAGCTGCGACTGGCATTTGCAAAACAGTACATTAGCAAGGAGTGAATTCTGGAGAAGGTGCTATTCACTAACTGCTAGGTGAAATGACTGCACTAAACAAGTTTAGCATCAACAGGAAGACTGCTGAATGCCTGCAGTTTGTTACGCCATGAAGCATCATCCCGCAGTACAATGCAGTACATGTAGTTGGCAGACAACAAACTAAACATATTGGTTGAGTCCGCTTTCTTGAGCAGGGCAAAATGTGCAACAGTTCTTGGCACCTGCAGGTACCAGCAAGTTAGGCGGTCAGTTCAGTGGAGAATTTTACCTGCAGGATGATGGGGATATTTGTCACAGATCTAAATCTGTTAAGGAGTTCATTAGACAACTGCAACATAAAACTCTGGTCTGGCTACCTCAGTTACCAGACCTGAACCTGATCGAGGAAGTAAGTTGGACTACTAACTTCAGCATCACAGTGGAACTCAAGGCAAAGATTATTAGATTATTGAATGATGCCAGGGGCGTCCAAAGGCACCCCCGGCGATGCAGAATGTGTCACAGAAATCCTTAGGAGAGGGGCAAAGTTTACCTTTTTGTTTTAAGGGAATATAAGCACATTAAACCAATTAAACAGTCAAACAATTTATCGATGAATTACGAGTAATCATCACAGCTCTAACTCGTAGTACGGTATGATTAATCTCTACATCACAATAGTGACATAATTACTTGCCGTGAATGCGGATTGCACCACATGCAGCCGTACAATGCCAAAGGTTTTGAAAAATAAAATTCAAATACAGATGTGGAGAGCTAGAATGTCATAAAGTAATTAGAGGAGACAAATGGCTATCCCACTGCAAGTCAGACCATGGATTTAAACTGGCAACAGGGGTCAAACTTGTAAACGAGTAATCAAAATAAGGAAAGACGGCGGAAAGTGGGAAGCAGCTGCAGCAACTCACTCATCATAAGTCTGCATACTGCTGTCTGTTGTTGCTGCTACTGTGCTACGAGTTCTGTACTTACAACGTTTCCTTCCTTTTTATAGAGACTTACACTAATCATACTCCATGATACTCGTACTCAGCATAGTTCCGAAAAAACTTGTATAGTACTCTTACCCAATAATGAAGTGCATCTAATTATTTAGATATCGGTTATCGTGGTTATTGTCACGAATAGGGTTAATGTTATTTATATCTATTGAAATAAAGGACAAAAACCGGTAAGGTAACAAGGTTAAAAAATGGTTACTGGAAAAAACAGCATTACGTAATTGTAACATATTGTACGCACTATGGATCCGAGAACTATACAAGTAAGTACCGACTACCGAAAATTGTACGATGATTATTATTATGTTGGCACTGCTGCATTCTCCATTCTCATCTACTTCCACTGCTAGTGCAGGGTATAAAACGGCATGCAGAAATGTCATGACAACTCACGTTGCAGCTGCTTTGTACTGAACTGAAGACAGTGACCGTAAGGCTGCACTGCTTCTGACAGCAGCAGCACAGGGCATGACACTAAAGACCCAACATTAACCGATCATCAATTAGAAGACATCGACAGATGTATATATGTCCGTCTGAATTAGATGCTCATTGGTACCAATAGTAGTCCACTTGGATGGAAAACTGCTGCCTGATTTTACTGGAAAGGAGGAAGTTGACTGGCTTCCCGTCATTCTTTCAGGTGGTGGAATGTGTAAACTCATCGGTGTACCAAAGTTGGCTGAAGGCACAGGAGAATTCAGGCTTCTGTGGTGGCCCATTTGTTGAATGAGTGGAGAGTAACCAATCATGTTGCAGCGATGAGCTTTAATATAACTTCCAGCCATACTGGCAGAACAAATGGAGCCTGTGTGCTGTTAGAACAGGAGATCAAGAGAGACTTGCTGTAGCAGGTAACAGGAACTTTCGCTCGCAAGAACTTTCGTTCCCGGGAGCGAAAAAGTCATGGAACATTCGTTCTCGGGAACGAAAATGACGTGGAACTTTCGCTCTGCATCAGAATACACGCACGCAACACAGAGGTCATCAGCGACGCTAAATGGTAGAAATTGCATGCAGACGTAAGTGCGGAAACCTATTGACAAGCTGTACGCTCTTGCCACGGCCTTGCGTTTGTATGTCGCGAGTGTAAAGTCGGGACTCCGTCACCCAACGTGTCTTTGACGTAGCAAACGTCAGTTTCAACCAAGTCGAAGACAAGGCGGAACATAATGTCGAAGTGCACTGCGACGATGGAGTGGAGAGTAGTCTGCCATCAGACGATGAACACGACTCCGACACGGAGGTGACGTACATGCTAGTCAGCGGAGGAAGCAGCCGAGGACGAGATAAGCTGGTTAACAGCGATGG